>Ga0247741_1000670_pt1 | contig 18955 bp, 18 predicted proteins | sample UWRJL213509R2_FD_180945 | JGI IMG/M metagenome (GOLD analysis project Ga0247741, IMG submission 180945) | Plant litter microbial communities from Arlington Agricultural Research Station in Wisconsin, United States - UWRJ-L213-509R-2 | ecosystem: Environmental > Terrestrial > Plant litter >... | reverse complement strand
CTCACCCTCGATGGCGGATGACGTGATGATGTTCTGCTGCAGGGCATCCAGCTCTGTTTCGAGGCCGGCCTCGATGCCGGCCGATCCGACGGCACCCAGCAGGCGCCCTTGGGCCAGCTGGCAGGCCCGCAAAAGGGCGGGCACACCGTCTCCTTGCCAGTGAAAGGCAGGCCAGTCAGCGTGTTGCCAGATCCATCGGGGGGCGGTCATCTCGCCTCTCTTGAGCGGTATGAGCCGAATGAAAGGGTTATTCGGCTCACCTAATGAGCCGAATATAGCCACTAATCGGCTCATTCGCTACCACCTAAGGCGTCTTCGCCACGAGTTTCACGACACTGGAGAAGTCCATGCCGCCGTTGCCGGCCTGGCTGTTCATCGCATAGAGATTGCGTGCGAGTTCGCCCAGCGGAATCGATGCGCCCACCCCCATCGCCGCTTCGGCGGCGAGTCCGAGATCCTTGAGCATGAGGTCGTTGCCGAAGCCGCCGGTGTAACCCCGCGAGGCGGGCGCGTTCTCGAGCACGCCCGGCCAGGGGTTGCAGACTTCGGTGGCCCAGCTGCGCGCGGTGCTCACGGCCATCATCTGCGACAGCACGGTCGGATCCAGACCATGCGCCGCACCGAGTGCGATCGCTTCGCCGGTCACCGCCATGATGACGCCGAGCGCCATGTTGTTGCAGAGTTTGGCCACCTGGCCCGCGCCGTTGGCGCCGACATGGAAGATGTTCTTGCCCATGCTGGCCAACAACGGTCGTGCACGCTCCAGCGCATCGCCCTCACCGCCGACGATGAAGGTGAGGGTGCCGGCTGCCGCCCCGGCCGTGCCGCCGGACACGGGCGCATCGATCATCGCGAGGCCACGCTCGTCAGCGGCGCGAGCCACCTTCTGCGCGGACGCCGGGGCGATCGTGCTGCAGTCGATCACCAGTGCGCCTTCGGCGATGTGCCGGAGTAGCCCGGCGTCGCCGAGGTACAGCCCTTCGACGTGGCGGCTCGCCGGCAGCATGGAAATCACGACCTCCGCATCTTGCACTGCGTCGATCGCCGTGTTCGCGGCCGTGGCGCCGTGGGTGACGGCTTGCGCCACCGCATCGGCGGAAAGGTCGAAAACATGCAGCGTGTGCCCGGCCTTGAGCAGGTTGGCGGCCATCGGGCCGCCCATGTTGCCCAGGCCGATGAAAGCGATGCGACTCATCGTTCCGTCCTCGGTGCGGTGTCGTTACCCAGGTCGCGCAGCGGATGTCCGTCAGCGCTCCAGGGTTCGACGAAGAAGGGTTCGACCCAGGCCTGCGTGGCGTCGGTCAGCGTGGCCGGCCGCCAGCGCGGCGTGCGGTCTTTGTCGATCAGCAACGCACGGATGCCTTCAGCGAAATCGCCATGGGCCGCGCAATGCAGGGAAACGACATATTCCAGGCGGAAGGTGTCCGCCAGCGAAAGAGACGCGACGCGCTGTTGCAGCGCGAACGCCAGTCGTGCCGACCCCGGTGCGCCCGCCTCCAGCGTCTGTCGTGCCGTGACCAGCCAGGGATCGTCGCCCGGCATGGCCTGGACAGCCGCCAGTACGGTGTCGAGATCGTCGTGGGCACAGGCGGCCTCGATCGCGCCACGATGACCCTGCAGCGGACCCGGCGTAGCCGGCACCGCGAAGCCCTCCAACACCTTCGTGAGCAGGTCGGCGTTCGCGTGCCGGTCATCCGTCCATGTGGCGAGCAACAGCGCGGCATCGAGATCGTCACGACGGTCTGCCGGGAGCTGCACATCGGCGAGACCGGCATGAATGGCGTCGCCGCTGTTCAGTGGTGCGCCGGTCAGCGCGAGGAAGACACCCGCGTGCGCCGGTACGCGATGAAGCAGGAAGCTCCCGCCGACGTCCGGATAGAGACCGATGGTGATCTCCGGGAAGGCAAGCCGCGAGCGCTCGGTGACCACGCGATGGCTCGCGCCCGCCATCAGGCCGATACCGCCGCCCATGACGATGCCATGGCCCCAGCAGAGGACGGGTTTCGGGAACGTATGGATCAGGTAGTCGAGCCGGTACTCGACCGAAAAGAAGTCACTGGCATACGCGTTGTCGCGCACGTCGGTGCCGCCGCTTGCCTGGTAGTCGCGCATGGACCGATACAGGCTGTGCAGATCGCCGCCCGCGCAGAATGCCTTCTCGCCCGCGCCTTGCAACACCACCATGGCGACGGCGTCGTCACTGGCCCACGCGCGCAGCCGCTCGTCGAGGAGTCGTGCCATCTCCAGCGAAAGGCCGTTGAGCGTCTTCGCGGCGTTGAGTGTCGCGATGCCGATGCGCTTGCCGTTGTCGGCGACGCGTTCCTCGAACAGCACCGGTGCTTCGGGCGGCGGCGGGAGAGTCGTGTCGCTCATGCGTTCTTCCACGTCGGCGCGCGCTTCTCGAGAAAGGCCAGCACACCTTCTTTCTGGTCCTGGCTATCGAACAGGTCGACGAAGGCTTCGCGCTCGCTGACCAGCGCCGTGGCGTGGCTCTGCGTGCGCGTGGCCTGGACCAGGCGCTTGCAGGCCGCGACACTGGTCGGGCTCTGCTTGCCGGCCTGAAGGGCCCAGGCGATCGCGCGAGCACGCGATTCGCCCTTCGGTACCACGTCTTCGACCAGCCCGATGCGCTGCGCGGTCGCTGCATCCACCCGCTCGCCGAGCAGGATCATCCGCTTGGCCCAGCCTTCGCCGACCAGACGAGCGAGGTTCTGCGTGCCGCCTGCGCAGGGCAGCAGGCCCACGCCGGCTTCGGGCAAGGCCATCTGCGCCTGCTCCTCGGCGATGCGCAGGTCGCAGGCCAGGGCGCACTCGAGGCCGCCACCCATGGCATAGCCGTTGATCGCCGCGATGCTCACGCCCCGGAACGCGGAGAGCGCTTCGAACGCCTCACCGAAGCGACGTGCCGCTTCACGGGCCACGGCCTTGTCGCCGTCGGCGAACTGCTTGAGGTCGGCGCCGGCCGAAAAGAACTTCTCGCCCTCGCCCGTGATCACCAGGGCATAGATCTCGCGGTTGGCATCGAGGTCGTGGACGAGGGTACGCAGGGCGACCAGGCTGTCGCGAGTCCAGGCGTTGGCTGGCGCGTTGGAGAGCGTGACGACGGCCACGTGGCCATCGATCTCCAGCGTAAGCCCGGTATAGCGCGTCGCGGTGTCGCTCATCGCAGTTCCTCTTCGGTATTGAGCAGGTGACGCGCGATGATAACGCGCATGATTTCGTTGGTGCCCTCGAGGATCTGGTGTACGCGGGAGTCACGCAGCAGTCGTTCGATGGGGTATTCACGGATATAGCCGTAGCCACCGTGGATCTGCAGGGCGTCGTTGCAGATGGCGAAGCCGGCGTCCGTGGCGAAGCGCTTGGCCATCGCGCACCACACGGTCGCGTCGCTGCTGCCGGCGTCGAGCTTGCGTGCGGCCGTGTGCACCATCTGCCGCGCCGCGACCAGCTGGGTCGCCATGTCGGCCAGCTTGAACTGCAGGGCCTGGAACTCGCCGAGCTTCTTGCCGAACTGTTTGCGTTCGCCCATGTAGCGCCGGGCCGCATCCAGAGCCCCCTGGGCGGCGCCCAGTGAACACGCCGCGATATTCAGGCGGCCGCCGTCGAGTCCCTTCATGGCGATCTTGAATCCCTCACCCTCGCTACCCAGCCGATGGTCGGCAGGGACGCGCACACCGTCGAAGCTCACGCTTCGCGTGGGCTGGCTGTGCCAGCCGAGCTTTTCCTCGTTGCGCCCATAGCCGATGCCCTGCAGGTGGGCAGGCACGGCGAACGCGCTGATACCGCGTGCACCACCCTCGGCCGTGCGCGCCATCACCACCAGCATGTCCGTCGCACCCGCGCCGGAAATGAACGCCTTGCTACCACTGAGCACGTACGTGTCGCCATCGCGCTCGGCACGGGTTTTCAGCGCGCCCGCGTCCGAGCCCGCACCCGGCTCGGTGAGGCAATAGGACGCCAGCTTCGAGCCGCTGGCGAGCAGCGGGCCCCAGCGGTCACGTACGGCCGGCGTCGCATGGGCGGTAAGCATCCAGGTGGCCATGTTGTGGATGCTGATGAAGGCGGCCGTCGACGGATCGATGGCGGCGAGTTCCTCGAACACGATCGCCGCATCGAGCCGAGTCAGGCCCGTACCGCCGGCCCGCTCGTCGACATAAAGGCCGCAGAAGCCGAGCTCGCCTGCCTTGCCGATCGCCTCGCGCGGGAACTCACTCTCGGCATCCCAGCGTGCCGCGTGCGGCGCGAGTTCGGCGAGGGCGAACGCCTGCGCTGCATCGCGGTAGGCCAGTTGATCGTCGCTCAGGTCGGTCTGCGGGGGTGGAATCCGTGGGATGTCCATGACCGCGGCCATCACTTGAGACTGATGGTGGTGTTGACACCGACGTGCAGCGTGTCGTCGTCGAACCAGCGCTGCGTCACCGTCTTGGTCTGCGTATAGAACATGACGACCTGCTTGCCGTACGGCCCAAGGTCACCCAGCTTCGACGCGCGCGAGCCGGTGAACGAGAACAGCGGCACCGGCACGGGAATCGGTACGTTGATACCGACCTGGCCTACGTCGATGTCTTCCTGGAAGCGTCGCGCGGCGGCGCCGGACTGGGTGAACACCGCCGTGCCGTTGCCGTTCGGATTGGCGTTGACCAGATCGATCGCCTCGTCGAGCGAGTCGACGGCCAGGATCACCAGGACGGGTCCGAAGATCTCTTCGTCGTAGATGCGCATGCCCGGCCGCACGCCCGAGAAGATGGTCGGCCCGACGAAGTTGCCCTCTTCAAAGCCAGGCACCGACGGTTTGCGGCCGTCGAGTTCGAGGGTGGCACCCTGCTCGACACCCGAGGCGATGAAGGCCTCGACACGTTCGCGCGCCGCGCAGGAAATCAGTGGTCCGACATCGGTACCGGCTGTATGGCCCGCGCCCACCTTCAGCGTCTTCGCCTTGGCCACGAGGTCGGGAATCCAGCGCTGTGCGTCGCCCACAAGGACCGCGGTCGATGCCGCCATGCAGCGTTGGCCTGCCGCGCCGAAGGCCGCACCAGCGAGGGCGTTGAGCGTCTGTTCCTTGTTCGCATCCGGTAGCACGACAGCGTGGTTTTTCGCGCCCATCATGCACTGCACGCGCTTGCCGCTCTGCGAGGCGCGGTGATACACGTGGGTGCCGACGCGCGTGGAACCGACGAAGGAGACGGCCTTGATATCGGCGTGATCGCAGATCGCGTTGACCACGTCTTCACCGCCGTGGATCACGTTGAGAACGCCCTTCGGGATGCCGGCTTCGAGCGCGAGTTCCACCAAGCGCATCGTCACCATCGGATCCTGCTCGGACGGTTTCAACACGAAGGTGTTGCCGGTGGCGATCGCCATCGGGAACATCCACAGCGGAATCATGGCGGGGAAATTGAACGGCGTGATGCCGGCGCAGACACCGATCGGCTGCAGCAGGGTAAAGGTATCGACGCCGCCGGCGACGTTGTTGGCCAGTTCGCCCAGTTGCAGGTTGCCAATGGCGGCAGCGTGCTCGACCACTTCCAGGCCACGGAACACGTCGCCTTCCGCGTCGGGAAGCGTCTTGCCCTGCTCGGCGCTGAGCAGGGCGGCGAGGTCGCCCATGTGTTCGCGAATCAGCTGCTGGTACTTCAGGAAGATGCGCGCGCGTACGCCGATGGGCGTCTTGCGCCAGCTCTTGAACGCCTGCGCGGCCGCGGCGACCGCGGCGTTCACCTCGTCGGCGGTCGCGAACGGCACACGCGCCAGGACCGCCTGCGTCGCGGGATTGACGACGTCGCGCCATTCGGTGGATCGGGATTCGACGAAGGCGCCGTCGATCAGCAATTTAACGGTCGCGACATCGGTCGCCACTGAGTCCAGCTTGTTCATGGTCCTGCTCCGTACGCTCACCCGCGAAAGGGGCGCTGCGGAGCAGACAAGAGGACGCGGAGCAGCCGGGGGCCGCGCCGAATCAGCCCGTCCGGTTGCCCGCCGCAACACCCGAGGAGGCGCCCCTGGGGGCACCTGCACAGGCCGGTCTCCGGGCTTGCGAGCGGTGCATGCCGCACCACCCCGACACCTTCCCGCGCATCGCGCAGTGGTTACGTTGTCGGGTGTTCTCGCCTACCGTTGCGGGGGCAGCGCCGGCATGGGATCTTGCGATCCGCACCGGCTTCCCGTTTCACCCTGCTCGCCGCATGTGCAACGACAGGACACCTGTGATCCACCGAGTGTAGCGTGGCGGCCGATGCGCTCAAGCTGCAGTGCGGTAGAACTCAGCGACCGACGAGGGCTTGCAGGTGCGCGGGGTAGCGCTCGCCTTGCAGCGGAATCTTCGACACCGACGCGTGGATGTCCTGGAGCTCGCCGGCGCTCAGCGCGACGTCGGCGGCACCGAGGTTTTCATCCAGGCGGTGCAGCTTGGTCGTTCCCGGAATCGGTACGATCCAGGGCTTTTGGTGCAGCAACCACGCCAGTGCGATCTGCGCCGGCGTGACCTTCTTCGCTGCTGCGATGCTGCCGAGCAGGTCGACCAGCGCCTGGTTGGCCTTGCGCGATTCCGCGGTAAAGCGCGGCACGCTGTTGCGGAAATCCTTGCTGTCGAAGCTCGTGCCTGCATCGATCTTGCCGGTCAGGAAGCCCTTGCCGAGTGGGCTGAACGGCACGAAGCCGATGCCGAGTTCTTCCAGGGTTGGGATGATCTCCGTTTCCGGTTCGCGCCAGAACAGCGAGTACTCGCTCTGCAGGGCCGCGACCGGCTGCACGGCATGCGCGCGACGAATCGTTTGCGCCCCGGCTTCCGACAGGCCGAAGTGCTTCACCTTGCCCTCGGCAATCAGGTCCTTGACCGCACCGGCGACGTCCTCGATCGGTACGGACGGGTCGACACGGTGCTGGTAGAACAGGTCGATGACGTCGGTTCGCAGGCGCTTCAGCGAGGCTTCGGCGACAGCCTTGATGTGTTCGGGGCGGCTGTTGAGCGCGCCCTGCACGCCACCCACGTCGAAGCCGAACTTGGTCGCGATCACCACTTTGTCGCGGAACGGGGCGAGCGCCTCGCCGACGACTTCCTCGTTGGTAAACGGGCCGTAGACCTCGGCAGTATCGAAGAAGGTCACGCCGCGTTCGACGGCGGCCCGGATCAGGGCGATGGCCGCGTCGCGTTCGGTCGCGGGGCCGTAGCCGAAGCTCAGGCCCATGCAGCCGAGGCCGATGGCGGAGACTTCGAGACCGGTGGATCCCAGGGTGCGTGTCTGCATGTCGTTTCCTCGTTGAGACAGCCAATCTAGGGGTCGACCTCGCCCGCGACTACCTGGGCAATGTGGCTTGCTCTCATAGCGAGAATTCATGAATCGGCTGGACCGCGGGCAGTCAGTCGCTTCCAGTGGACCGTTTGACGGCCTCGAGCCACCCAGAATGCTAAAGTCACGGCATCACTCATGATCAGGCGTCACGTGTCATGCGCAAGGATCTCCACGATCTCGTCGCCTTCCTTGCCGTCGCCCGAGAAGGAAGCTTTACCCGCGCGGCCGCGAAACTGGACACCACCCAGTCGGCCCTGAGCCACACCATTCGCAAACTCGAAGCTCGTCTCGGGGTGCGCCTGCTCGCCCGCACCACGCGCAGCGTGTCGACGACGGAAGCGGGGCAGCGACTGGTCACCCGCATTGGCCCGATGTTCGACGATATCGAGACGGAGCTGACGGGTCTGAGTTCGTTCCGCGAGAAACCCGCTGGGGCGATCCGTATCAGCACCTCGGTCCACGCCGTCGAGGCCGTGCTCCAGCCGATGCTGGCGACGTTCCTGCCGCTGTACCCGGATATCCAGGTGGAAGTGTCGGCCAACAACGAACTGGTCGACATCGTTGCCGAACGCTACGACTTCGGTATCCGTCTTGGCGAGCAGGTGGGTAACGGCATGATCGCGGTCCGCGTCGGCCCGGACTTTCGAATGATGGTGGTCGCGGCGCCCTCGTACTTCGACGACCACCCGCGCCCGGCGATGCCGCAGGACCTCACCGCGCACAACTGCATCAACATCCGCCTGCCCACCTACGGCACGTTGTTTCCCTGGGAGTTCGAGAAGGATGGCCGCGAGATCAAGGTTCGCGTCGACGGGCAGCTGACGCTCAACAGCACGGCGCACATCTTGCGCGCGGCGCTGGACGGTCTGGGCCTGGCCTGGGTCCCGGAGGACATGGCCGCCGCGCACATCGAGGCGGGCGAGCTGGTGCCCGTGCTCGAGGACTGGTGCACGCCGTTTCCGGGTTATCACCTCTACTACCCGAACCGGCGGCACACCTCGTCGGCACTGACGCTCTTCGTCGATGCGCTTCGATACCGCGGATTGGCGTAATCTTCGTACCAGGCGCGCAGCATGCGCGACAACCCTGACCGAGGAGGCGTTATGAGCAAGGGCTTGGATTCAAAGAAGAGCGACAAGAAAAAGCCGGCGAAGACCATGAAGGAAAAGAAGGCCGCCAAGGACGAAAAGAAAAAGAACGCCCGCTGATCCGGTCCCCACCGCCGGCATAGCCGGCTCCTACAAGAGCCGGCTCCCACAACCTTGCTATCGGGCCGCCGTGACCCGCCACACCGTATCGCCGACATCGTCGGCGACCAGGATGGCTCCCTCCTTGTCCTGCACGATCCCCACCGGGGCGCCGAACAGCTGCTTCTCGTCCTTCGAGTAGAAGCCGCTGACGACGGACACCGGCTTGCCGACCGGCGTGCCGTCCTTGAAAGCGACGAAGACCACTTCGTAGCCGCTCAGCGGCGATCGATCCCAGCTGCCGTGCTCACCGATGAAGGCGCCACCCTGGAAGCTCGCGGGGAGCGCGTTGGTGGCCGACATCAGAAAACCCAGCGGGGCGACATGCGAGCCGATCGCGTAGTCGGGCTTGATCGCCTTGGCTACCATGTCGGGGCGCTGCGGTTTGACGCGGGTGTCGACGTTCTGGCCGTAATAGCTGTAGGGCCAGCCATAGAAGGCACCTTCGTGCACCGAGGTCATGTAGTCGGGCACGAGGTCGGCACCGATTTCGTCGCGCTCGTTCACGATCGCCCAGAGCTTTCCGGTGGTCGGCTCCCACTGCAGGCCGGTCGGATTACGCAGGCCAGAGGCGTAGATACGGCTCGCGCCGGTGGCGACATCCACTTCGAGAACGTCGGCGCGGCGGTATTCCACAGCCAGGCCGTTCTCTGTGATGTTGCTGTTCGAACCGACGCCGACGTAAAGCTTGCTGCCATCGGGGCTGGCCAGCAGCGACTTGGTCCAGTGATGGTTGATCGTGTTGGGCAGGTCGGTGAAGCCGACGCCGGGCGTCTTGATCTCGGTCTCGCCGGTCACATAAGGAAACTTCACGATGCCGTCGGTGTTGGCGACGTAAAGCGTGTCGCCGATCAGCTGCACGCCGAAGGGCGAATTCAGGTTCTCGATGAAGACATGCTTGTCCCATCCGCCGCTCGCGTTCTTGCGCAGCAGGGTGATCCGGTTGCCTCCCTTGCCGCCCTTACCCGACTGGTTCTTGACCATGCCGGCGATCAGCTGCTTCGGCGTGGTGACCGGTTCGGTGCCGGGGCCGTTGGACTCCACCACCAGGACATCGTCGTTGGGGAGCACGTAGAGCTGGCGCGGGTGCATGAGGCCGGAGGCCATGGCTTCGATCTTCAGTCCGGGCGCGACCGTGGGCGTCTGGCCCTGCTTCCAGCCGGCCTTGTCGGGTACCTGCATGGGCGGTACGAGGAAGCTCTGGGCCTTCGGCATGGGAGGATTGCTGCCGGACTGCTGGTCTGGTTGGAGCGACGCCTTTTCGTCGCAGCCGCCGAGGACAGCGATGCAGGCCATGGCCAACACGCGTCGGTAGAGGGTCTTATTCATGGATGAGGTTCCCCGGCGTGGTCGGCTGCGTGACGATGACGATATGGGCGACGGCCAGGAGCAGGACCGTGAGGGCCGACAGCCAGACACCCGCGGGCATCACCGCATAGGCGTCGCGGCTGTGCACGAAGGCGTTGATGACGGCGACGACGATGGCGATCAGGTTCAGCCAGAAGTCGAGACGCTCGGCGGCCACGGTCGTGCGTCGCGAGGTGATCCACACCTGCACGAGGTTGACCAGGCGGGGAATGATCGCGAAGAGCAGGCCGATGACGATCAGCCACGCTGCCCCCTTCATCCAGAGGATCTCGCCGCTTTTGGCGTAGGTGACGTCGAAGATCAGCGCGGCGACGAAGACGCCGAACGGGATCGGGTTGAAAAGGCCGTAGATGGCGTTGGCCACGACGGAGCGACGCGGTGCGGGTCGGTAGCTCATGGGCAGGTGTCTCGATGGGAGGGCGGGAGGCGCTTGGGCGGACGCTGCAAGCTAGTCCGGCTGGTGTCGAGGCTATGTCTGGGGCAGGGCCATGGCTTGTACCGGATGCACCTGCTTGTCGACTAAGATCGACGCATGGCCTCTGAAAGCACCTCGACCGATCCGGAAGCGACGCCCCATTACCCCGCTGGCCTGCGCATCATCTCGGTGTACAAGGCCGTGAAGACCATCGGGCTGATTTTCATCGCCATCGCGGCGTTCCGGCTGGACGAGCAGGAAAGCTTCCAGCATCTCGTGCAGTGGCTGGAGCACCTGCAGCTGACCGAAAGCAACGGCATGCGCTGGAGCCTGGTCCACCTGCTCGAAGGCATGGGTCCGGCGAAGTTCGTCGCCGTCGGCATCGTCGCCCTGGTCTACGCGGCCATCTTCGCCACCGAGGGCATCGGCCTGTGGTTGCGGAAGTACTGGGCGGAGTGGTTCACCGTCATCGCCACCGGCTCGCTGGTCCCCGTCGAGATCTACGAGTGCATCGAGCGCTTCAGCTGGCTCAAGCTGGCCATCCTGGTCGCCAACGTGCTGATCGTGATCTACCTGGTCCGGGTGGCGATGCGACCGCGCGAGGGCCACGGGAGCCAGCCTGCCAAACCTCGCCCGAGCGGCGCCTGAGCACCGGGCACGCCATTCTCACGACGCTCTGATATTCCCCGGTTTTCGGGAATGAGGCGGTCAGGTTCGTGAAACGGCCGGGTCGGCCCTGGCGTGTAAAATGGTCGTCTTTTAACCGGCAGAACCGTGCAAGCAGCACCTCTACGGTCGACGGTCCGGGGCCCGGCGTTCATTCGCCTGCTGACACGCCTCACCGACGTCGACGCCCCACAATCCGGCGCGTCCCTTCCGGACCGGCTGAGCCACTGGCTTGACTGGAAGCAGGCGATCGCCTTGTCGACGGCGCTCGACGGCACGCCCGCCGAACCGGCCGACGATGTTCCGGCCTTCGGGGAGTCGGTGGAGGACGAGTGCCTGCGCTCGCGCGATGCGCTGGTTCACGCCATTACCACCGACCGTGCCTTCCTGACGTCGGCTCAGCGGCAGGCCCAGGGTATGCCGACCCTTGATGCCGCAAACGACTATGCGCCGCTCCGCCAGCGCTACATCGCGCTGCAACGGAAGATCCAGGCGACCACGGGCAGCCTTCGCGGCAACCTGCGCGACATGCTCGCCCAGGCGTCGCCCGAGCTGGCCCGGCTCGCGGAAGTGGATGCGGTGATGGAGATGGCGCTGAGTCCCCGCGAGCAGTCCCTCCTGGGCAAGGTTCCGACGCTGTTGGGTGAGTACTTCGATGGCTTGCGCCAGCGCACCCAGGGCTCCCTCGCCGACGCGTCCGCCCTGTGGCTGGACGTGTTCCGCAAAGACATGCAGAGCGTATTGCTCGCCGAACTGGACGTTCGTTTTCAACCGGTCGAAGGCCTGCTCGCAGCGCTTCGTGCCAGCTAACTGGAAAGTCATGTTCAGAAATTTTCTCAACCTTGCAGTGTTCGTCGTCGGCCTCGTCGCCGTGTGCTGGATCGGCGTGGGCTATGTCGGCTCGAACCCGCTCGGTGCCGCCGTCGCGCTGTTGATCGGCGCCTGCTATGTCGCGGGTGCGTTCGAGTTGCATCGTTATCGCCAGGCCACGGGCACGCTCCAGCACGCCGTCGCCGACCTCTCCGTCCCACCTCCGAGCCTGGGCAGCTTTCTCGAGCGCCTGCACCCCAGCCTGCGTAACGCGGTGCGCCTGCGTGTCGAAGGTGAGCGCGTCGCCTTGCCCGCGCCGTCGCTCACGCCGTATCTGGTGGGTCTGCTGGTGCTGCTCGGCATGCTCGGCACCTTGCTCGGCATGATGGCGACCCTGCGCGGCACCGGGCTGGCACTGGAAAGCGCCACGGATCTGCAGGCGATTCGTGGTTCCCTCGCCGCACCGGTGAAGGGCCTCGGCTTCGCCTTCGGAACATCCATCGCCGGTGTCGCCACCTCAGCGATGCTCGGCCTGCTGTCGGCGCTGTGCCGGCGCGAGCGGCTGGAAGCCGTGCAGCTTCTCGATGTAAAGATCGCGAGCACGCTGCGTATCTATTCGCAGACGCACCAGCGCGAAGAAGCCTTCAGGCTCTTGCAGCAGCAGACCGAAGCGATGCCCCTGCTGGCCGATCGCCTGCAGGCCATGGTGGCGCGTATCGAGCAGTACAGCCAGGACGCCAGCGAACGCCAGCGCACCAGCCAGGACGCGTTTCATGCCTCGACGGGTGAGATCTACGCGAAGCTTGCTGCCTCCGTCGAGCAGTCGCTGAAGGCAAGCGTGACCGAAAGCGCGCGCGCTGCGAGCGCCGCCTTCCAGCCGGTCATGGAATCGACCATGGCGGGTCTCGCGCGCGAGACGGCCGCGTTGCATAACACGGTCACCGAGGCCGTGACGCAGCAGCTCGATGGCCTCACGAGTGTGTTCGACACCAGCACGGCCCGTGTGGCGGAGATCTGGAAGGATGCCGTCGCCGAGCAGCAGCGAGCGAACGACGCGCTGGCGCAGGACCTGCGCGCGTCGCAGGAACGGTTTGCCGAGAGCTTCGAACAACGCTCGGTCGCACTGGTCGATGGTATGGCCGCGCGTCTGGATACGACGGCCGGGACTGTCGCCGACGCATGGAACGACGCGCTGGAAAAACAGGATGCCGCGCATGAAGGCCTCGCAACGCGCAACCAGCAGGCACTGGTCGCCGCCGCGGCTGCGCTCGAAGAACATGCCTCCTCGCTGGTGCGCGTCGTACAAGCCTCGCATGACGATCTGCAGGCAGATCTGCAGGCGCGCGACGAGGCACGACTGACGAGCTGGGCCGACTCGCTTACCGCGATGGCTGCCGCACTGAACGCGCAGTGGGAGAAGGCGGGAGAGAATGGCGCTACTCGCCAGAAGGAGATCTTCGACGCGCTGGCCCGCACGGCGGCCGATATCGCCACGCAGACCCAGGCCCACGCGAGCGAGACCATCGCCGAGATATCCCGCCTCGTCGACGCGGCAGCGGAAGCACCGAAGGCCGCCGCTGAAATCGTCGCCGAACTGCGTCAGAAGCTTTCCGAAAGCATGGTCCGCGACACCGCCATGCTCGAAGAACGCAGCCGTCTGCTCGCTACGCTGGAAACCCTGCTCGATGCGGTAAACCACGCGTCTACCGAGCAACGCGTGGCGGTCGATGCCCTGGTGACCACGTCGGCGGATCTGCTCGATCGCGTGAGCACCCGCTTCACCGATCACATCGAAGCCGAGACGGGCAAGCTCGAAGTCGTCGGCGCGCAGGTCGCCGCGAGCGCCGGCGATGTGGCGAGCCTCGGCGAAACTTTCGGCGCCGGCGTGCAGTTGTTCGGCCAGTCGAACGAGGCGTTGATGGATCGCCTGCAGGTCATCGCCACCGCGCTCGACAACTCGCTCGCACGCAGTGACGAGCAGCTCGCCTACTACGTCGCGCAGGCACGCGAAGTCGTCGATCTCAGCATGCTCTCGCAGAAGCAGATCATCGAAGAGATGCAGCAGCTCGCCCGCCAGCGCGCCTCCGCCACGGCGGAAACGGCATGAGCGACGACATCGAGTTCGAAGGCGAATCGGTCGCGCCGATCTGGGCCGCCTTCGGCGATCTCATGTCGGTGTTGCTCGGCGCCTTCGTGCTTATCCTCGTCGGCGTAATCGGTGTGCAGTTGCAGCTGTCGCACCGGCTGGATGAGGAAGTGAAGCAGCGCCAGGCCGAAGCGCAGCGCCGCATGACGCTGGAGCAGGCGCTGGCCGCGCCGCTTGCGGCGGGCCGCGTCACGCTGGTGAACGGTCGTATCGGTATTCGCGGCAGCGTGCTGTTCGCACTGAATTCCGATCAGCTGCAGCCCGAAGGTCGTGACGTGCTGAAAAGCCTCGCCGGTCCGCTGTCGAATTACCTCACCTCGCGCGACGAAGTCCTCATGGTCAGCGGCTTCACCGACGACCAGCAGGTGCACGACGGCAACCGTCACTTCACCGACAACTGGGAGCTTTCGGCGCAGCGTGCGCTGACCGTCACGCGCGCCCTGATTGCCGAAGGCGTTCCCGCGCCGTCGGTGTTCGCGGCGGCGTTCGGCTCGGAGCAGCCAGTCGGTGCGAACGACAGTGAGGAAGGCCGCGCGAAGAATCGTCGCGTGGAGATCGCGCCGATCCCGAAGCCTTCTTCTGCCGCGGCGACACCCCATGCGCCCTGAGCGCGGTCCGCTCGGTCGTCTCGTGGACGAACTGGCGGCGCGCTCGTCGTCGTATCCGGTCCTCCCGGTCCTCGACGAGTTCCAGAAGACCTGGTCGCGCATGCGCACGGAGAGCCAGTTGAGGCAGTCCTTGCAGGAAGCGCCCGAGAACGCGGGTCCGCTCAACTCCAGCGCTCTCGTACATCGGTCGATCGCACTGATGCGCGACCTGTCGCCGGGTTACCTGCAGCATTTCGTCTCGTACGTCGACGATCTCTCCTCACTGGAGCAACTGGGCCACAGTGGCCCGGCAGCACCGCGCGACGTGCCGCAGGCGGCGACGATCGGCAAGCGGCCCCGGGCAAAAAAGGCGCGAACGCGCGGCGAATGACGCGCGCCCCGTCCGAAGCCCGTTACTTTGCCTCGATGGCCTGCTTCGGCTCTGCCGTCGCCTCGTCGGGACGCGCCACCTTGTACATCTCCCGACTCATTTCCTTGAGTAGCGCATTCGGGTCGTCGCCCTTCGCGTAGAGATCCATATGCGCCTTGTTGGGCACGAAGCGGATGTCCGACGTCGCGTGCAGCTCATCGAGCACGGCCTTCAGCTTGTGCACCGCGCCGTCGAGGTACCAGCTGTCTTCCGTGCCCACGGCGATGTGAATCTTGCCGTCGAGATCGGGTTGGAGTGTGGGCCAGTTCAGGCGGATGTAGCGCGAGATGTCGTAGTGCTCGATCCAATACGTCTGGACCTGCGGATCGATCTGGCCCGAGTAGCGATCGAACAAGAGCATCGGTGTGCCGTCGAGATTGCGCGGCGAGAACACCCACTCGTACGACGACACCTGTCCGCCGTAAGGCCCGAGCACACGTTCCAGTCGCGCCGCATCCTCGAAGGTACCTTCCCCGTGGAAGTGCACGCGGCTGATCGGCCACGGCTGGCCATCCGGACGCCGGTAGAAGTTCGCGTTGTGCGCGTAGATGTCCACGCCGGAGAAGTCGTGGAAGTCCACGGGATCGGGCGATGTCGACCATGTACCACCGAAGATCTTCGGGTACTTCGTCTGCAGCCATAGCGTCGCCCAGCCGCCAGACGAGTGTCCGGTAAGCAGGCGGCCCGAAGGCGTGGCATCCATGCGGTATTTCGCTTCGAGCTGTGGAATGAGTTCCTGCGTGAGCGCGTCGCCCCAAGGGCCGTTGTTCACCGAGTTGGCGAACTCGTTCGTTCCGGTGGCGCCGGACTGGTCCAGGAAGACCCAGATCATCGGCGGCATCTCGCCCTTGCTCGTCGCCAGGTGCACGATGACGAGATCGTCGACGAGGCTGTCCTTGTCGCCACCATAAGCGTGCGTGTAGTACACCGTCGGGTAACGCGCGACGTCGCCCTTGTCGTAGCCGGGTGGCAGCAGCACCCAGCCGCGCATGTGAATGCTCCGGCCGGTGAAGCCCGACAACAGTGGACTGATGACATCGAGCGATTGGGTGCTGCGGCGCGCGGCCGCTGCATCGGCCTGGATGTCCGGCGTCTCCCAATCGAGTACCCAGGGATCGGGGTTGGCGCGCATCTGCACCAGCGGCAGCGTCGGCGGAATGATCAAGGGCAGCCGTACGCTCACCACGGGACTGACCAGGTCACCCGCATCGCGGCCGTAGTAGTTGTAGTCGTGATCCTTGTCGAGCACGGCCTGCAGCAGGTACTCGCCCGGTGGCAGATCCGAGAAACCGGTCGGAAAGGCGATGGCATCGGTATCGATCTCGGTAGTCTGTCCGGGAGCCAGCCGGAAGATCTCCCGCGCCGCGACGGCGGTACGTTTCGGATGCCACGGATCCGCATCCACCTGGGTGACCTTGCCACCCTTCGCCTGCGCTCGCGCCGCCTTGGCCGGCGTGGCGAAGACCAGCAGGCGACCCGACACGGGCCGGGTTGCGGCGCCGTCGAGCTTCACCAGGACGATCGGTGGCGTCCTGCTGGCACGCCAGCGCAAGGCGACGCCGCTGCCGATCAACGCCACCGCGATCAGGGTGGCGATCCAGATGGCATTGCGCGGCTTCATGCGTTGGCGTGTTCCTTAAGCGGTGGGTCCCTTGGCCGGAGGGAAGATCGTAATGCCGAAGCGTGGCGCATGGCCAAGCAGCTTGTCGATGTCGTGCGTCGACGGCGGTGCGGGTGGCCACGCACCGTCATCGTCCGTGACGCAAGAAGCTACGAAGTCCTCGAAGCCTGCTGGCGCACAGACGACGATGTAGCGGGCATCTTCGCTTTCACCCGTGACGAGGCGGTGAGGCTGGCTCGGTTGCAACACCATGGAGTCGCCCGGCGAGAGATGAAAGGTCTCTTCGCCAACGATCACCGTGAGTTCGCCGGAAAGAAGATGGACCGATTCGGTCTCCCGCTCGTGCATGTGTGTGGGTGTGCCTCGCCCCGCGGGGCTGGTGAACTCGAGCATGCAGAACCGGCCACCGGTGTCGCGGCCGGCGATCAGCTCGCGTACGCGCGAGCCGGTGAAGATCACGGTATCGGCAGGTAGCAGGGACATAAGGGCGCTTCCTTGAGGGAGGGAATCCCAAGGATGGGGCGGCGGGTCGGGTCGGATAAGTATCGTCGGCGTCACGATACTCATGGCATCATGTCGTCAATGAGTGTCAATCTGACTCAATTCGTGGCATTTGCAGCCGTCGCCAGGCATCTCAGCTTTGCCCAGGCATCGCGCGAGCTCGGGGTCGCCCCTTCGAGTGTGGCGAAAAGCGTGGCCCGGCTCGAAGCCCGGATGGGTGTCCGCCTGTTCGTCCGCACCACGCGATCGGTCCAGCTCACCGCGGATGGCGAGGAACTGTTCCGCCGGTGCAGCGACGTACTGGCGCAGGTCACCGAGCTGGAGGAAATGACGGACGTCCGTTCCAGCGAACCGACCGGCATCCTGCGCATCAGCGCACCCATCGGTTATGGCGGCAAGGTGGTGATACCGGTGATCGGGCAGTTGCTCGCGCGGCATCCGAAACTTCGCGCGGACCTTCGCCTCAGCGACGAGCGTGTCGATCTTGCGAGGGACGGTCTCGATGGCACGCTTCGCTTCGGCAAGCTGCCCGACTCGAGCCTCATCGCCAGGGAGATCGATCGCCAGCCCCTCGTGCTTTGCGCGAGCCCGAGGTACCTCGCGCAACGCGGCACACCGACAACGCCCGCCGAGGTCGCGGGTCACGACGTCATCGCCTTTCGCATGCCGGGAAGCGGAAGGGATCGTCCCCTCGAGTTTCGCGTGGACGGCGAAACCGTCACGCCGACGTTCACGCCGCGGATGTGGCTGAGCCACGGCGAGTCGTTGGTCGATGCGATGCTCGCCGATGGCGGGCTAGCGCAGGTGCCGCAGTTCATGGCGCAGGAGGCTCTGGCCACCGGGCGCCTGGTCGAACTCATGCCGACGCTCAGGCCCGAGCCTCTACAGGTGAATCTTGTGACATCGGGTGGCCGAACCCTGGTGCCCCGGGTAAGAGTGCTGCTCGACGCGCTTCGCCTGCAAACCGGCTACGCGACGGCCATCGGCTCGTCCCAGTAGTTTTGCGGGCCGGGCACCCAGGGATCTACCGTTTCCGAATGCCGCGGTCGGTTCCAGGCTGAAGGCCTGCCCCCTTCCTGCGGCCGTCGCCATGGCAACCCAAAGCACCGAGTACCTGTCGCAATCCCTGATTCCCGCCCACCCCGGTTTGAGCAACGGTGCCGGCGTCGCCGCGCGTCTTGCGGCGGAAAGCTATATCGAGTCCCTCGCGCGCATCGTTTATTACTGGGGCTACCCCGCCGTGAACACGTTCGGGCGGACCAGCTCGTGGGCGATCATGAGGGACGGACCGGGAGCAACGATGGGTCTGTTTCCCGGCGCACCCAAGAACACCATGGGCTACCTGGACGATCTCATGGCGTCGGCTCAACGCAAGGTCGTGACGCCGAACCGCGACACGATTTACGGCGCAGGTTTCGCGGACCTCGCAGAGGATGCCGTGGTGATCCAGACGCCGGACAACGTTCCCGCGGGTCATTACTGGACGATCCAGATCGTCGACCTGTTCACCACCGTGATCCACCAGTTGGGTTCGGCGTCCCATACGCCCGGCGGCAAGTACCTCTTGGTCGGGCCCGATTGGGAGGGGCAAAAGCCCGAGGGTTTCGTCGAGGTGTTGCATTCGCCAACTCATATCGCGGGAGTCTTCGGCCGGAGCTTCGCGGGCCACGGCGCAAAGGACATGGCGCTTGCACGCAGCATCCTCAACCAGATCGGCATCGTCCCGCTGCGAAACGATCACCGCGGTCCGCTCGTCTTCGATTGCGAAGCGAGCGCGCGCAACGCGGTCTTCCCGCCCGGCGTGACACGCGAGATGGTGACGGCCGACCCGGATCTTCTCCGGGTTCGACCGGTGAATGCCGCAACGTTCTGGGA
>Ga0247741_1000669_pt1 | contig 18962 bp, 23 predicted proteins | sample UWRJL213509R2_FD_180945 | JGI IMG/M metagenome (GOLD analysis project Ga0247741, IMG submission 180945) | Plant litter microbial communities from Arlington Agricultural Research Station in Wisconsin, United States - UWRJ-L213-509R-2 | ecosystem: Environmental > Terrestrial > Plant litter >... | reverse complement strand
GGTGTGCATCCACGCCCCATACTTCCGGATTACGATTGCTACATAACACTGAGACGTAGACTTCGGTTCCTCCTGGTATGAATACTTCGTGCATTTCATCCCCATTGCATCCTTTAATGGGATTCTTCAGAGGCAGAACGGCATCTTGACGGACGCTAGAATAGCGTCAGAATACAAACTCGGTCGTGGAATGATATGCACTTACGTCCTCTGAAGGTGCGTCAGCGGCGGATATCCACACATGATAATTACATTGGTCCAATAACAACGTGTACATAGAACAAAATCTTGCACGAGAGCCATGGACTCAGCTAGAACAGCTATGTCGAAAGCTGTCTACTGTTTAATATGGGTATAGCTAGTACCAAAGCAAGATTATGTTCAAGAAGGGATCAGCTGGATGGACTTCGTATTTTTAAATGGAATATATGCGCGATCAAGTTGCCCAAGGTACATAAGCCTCTCTAGCCCGCGTTCTTGGGGCCAGTTTGACGGGCTAGGGGTGGTCGCTTGCTTTGATGACAACCACAACCATCAATGAGGCAGCCCTCGCCATAGAGGCCACGGAAGAAATTGCGGTCTATGTTCGTGCACTTTTCCTAGCAGGTGTACGGCGCGAACCGCCAAAGGTTCAGCTGCCGGAGACATGGCCCCTCCAGTTCCGCGTTGAGGTGCATCACCTTGTCCGTGTGCTTTTGGACGCATTTTCAAATCAAAGTGGGTCGTTAGAATGCTGTGTATTGTACCTGGGCATTGAGATCCTTACAGAACGAACAACATGGAAAATCGGCGATTATGAAGCCCGCCTGCTGCAAAAGGGCGTCCGGTGCTCCGGTCAGAATGAGAAGGTGGAGGCGGAGATGATGGCCGAGTTTCCTCCAATTGGCAATATGCTAGGAAGAGAGGACCAGCCGCTTGTTATAACTGACGCGGAAGGTACTCTCTTGGTCTGGTACCTGCCCGGCTTAATTAGTCAAACGCGTCAAGTATGCGCTCCAATTTCACCTTCGATGAACACCGACTGAGCAGGGTTCCTAGATATGTCTATGGAATTCATTGGCCGTGATTGAGCGGCATCTGAAGATAAAACATGGAGATGGGAGCTGGAGAATGAACGCAAGTCAGTTTGCTCCTCAGGAAGGCTGCAAATTTCAACCTGGTACTCTTAGTATGGCGCCCGCATGGTTCCAGCAAGGAATGCAGGTCAGTGCAAAAAACTATGACATTCCAGATGAATAATGAAAATATCTAGACAAAATTGGATCTCGAAGTATCAGCGGAGTTGAAGACCGTTGAAGGTCTATCTTGGATTGAGGCAGCATCAGAGAGTTCGGCGCTGGTTGGCGCTGCGATGTCGGTAATTCATCCAGAACTTTTCAAGATGGGAACTGCAGGGATTCGTGCATTGAATGAGCCTGGCACCGTCAATAAGGCGGAAACATTGCCTCAAATCTTGAAGCATTGGTCGGCGCCATTCACAGGGTTATCATTAATGAACAATCGAATGACGCCAGCACATCGTGACAATGGCGGCGGCTATCGTTGGATGGATCTTTTACTGACAGTTGGCAAATATCGGAGGGGCTTACTGGACTTACCGGGCCTCGGTGTAAAGGTTTTATATTCTGCGGGGACCGCGGTGGCGGTATCTGGAAGAGTCATCCGTCATGCGGCTTCGGCAGAAGGGGAAAGACTATGCATCGCCTATTACATGCGAGAAAATGTTGTGAAAAAGCTGAATTTAGATGACCCCAGTTGGGCTCATATCAGGGACATTACAGCGGGCTGATGTGCCAAATGAGCGCCGTCGGGATTCAATGTCATCTGTCCACATGGCTTTAGTAACTGTCTTTCACGAAATTCAAATGCTATCTAGCTTGTGATATCGACTTAAGCACTGTCCCGCATGTGTTGATGAATGGTGTTCAGCATATGATGATGAACGGCGTTCATCGTCTGCAGATGAACACCGTTCACCTTTTGCACCATTTCCCGTCAGTCCATGAACGCCGCTCAGCATGCGAATGGCGTTCGGTGTGAGGATATGAGCGGTGTTTAGCATGAACGGCATTGAGAGCATGCTGATGTATGGGATTCAGGGTAACTTGACGAATGGTGTTTGGCATGGGCAAGTGAATACCACTCACCGTGAACTCATAAATGGTGTTCAGCATGAGCACCGTTCAGCGTGAGCTCATGAACGCCGGTTAACATGTATACTCCGGATGGCGTTCGGTCTGAGGATATGAGCGGCGTTGAGCATAAAATGGCAATGAGAGCATGCTCATGTATGGGATTCGGCATGGCACATGAATACCGTTCAGCCTGAGCTCATGAACGCCGTTAACATGGATACTGTGAATGGCGTTCGGTCTGAGGATATGAGCGGTGTTGAGCATGAATGGCAATGCGAGCTTACTAAGGTACGGGATTCATATTATCCTGACAAACGGCGTTTGGCATGGGCACATGAATACCGTTCACCATGAGGTCATGAACACCGTTCACCCTGAGCTCATGAACGCCGCTCACATGCATACTTCGAATGGCGTTCGGTCTGAGGATATGAGCGGTGTTGAGCATGAATGGCAATGCGAGCTTATTGAGGTACGGGATTCAGAGTATTCTCACGAACGGCGTTTGGAATGTGCACATGAATACCATTCACTGTGAGCTCATGAACACTGCTCAGCATGCATATGCGATTACCGTTCAGCATGAGCATTGAAACATTGTTCAGTAGGCTCTTATGAAAGCCGTTCACCGTAAACGGCACTCGGTGTGAACAAGGTTTGGTATGTGTAAATGAACACCGTTCACCGTGAGCATATAAACACCGTTCGCTGTAAGCTTATACGTGCTACTCGTAAATGGTGTTCAGTGTAGATGGCGTTCAGCATGAGCACACAGCCGCCGTTCGGCCATGAGCTGATGAACGCCGTTCAGCATGAGCTTCTCAATGGCACTCAGCGTGAGTTCACAGTGAATGGCGTTCACAATGAATGACATTCACATTACGCGGAGCTCATGTGAGCGCCACTCGGCCCACAGGGCAAAAACAGTTGACGGTACTCGGGTGGCTGAACCGCGTGACATGTGAGACACATCAATCAATGTGAAAGGACATTGATTGGTGGATCCTCTGTTCAACACCATATACACCGCAATGGACTCCCCACTCTTCCCGTCGTTATATGGTCGTGCTGGTATGCATAATGTTGACTGGCCAAGAGCTGAGTTTGTGCATGTGCTGCGTCACCTGTTTTTCATGACACGGCTTAAAATTTCCATCATCGCGTTATATGAGCGCAGTAGTGAGCACCCCAAAGGCATGGAGGGCCTGAAAAGCGCTCTGGTATATGCTTCGCATTTTCAAGTGAACTTCGGCAATGAACTAATGTAGTTACATTCTCTAGGTACATGTGCTTATAGTGCAGGGTTATGGCTCAATTCTTGGGTTATCTTCTCCGTCGTCTTACATAGTGCAAGAACTGCTGCTCAACTTTTGGCCAACACAAACATCATCTTCAAATCTTTGTGAATCCATGCAGCGGATTATCCCCGCAGCACGGCCGACGGATGCTGACCAGAAATTCGTTCTGGATATCTGTATCTCCACCGACAAATGGTGGGAGGACTCCAATGGAATTGTGGAATTACCCTCGTTTGAAGACCTGGATCAAAGATTTACTGCCAAAATGGAACAGGTGAGTATTTGTCTTTCAGTGATTGAACACATTGTTCTTATGTTGAATTTGAAGCATATTGCGAAAGGCAGCTTTCCGCCAACTTCGGTGATCGAAACACGTGGAGATCTGAATCACTTTCTCGACCCAGCCCTATACCCCTTAGTTTGGTGGGGAATAGACGACACCCTTGGTAATTTGAAAGGCAATTTGCCGTCATCAGCATTGCAGCCAGCGGCTGAAGCAAGTTCTACATCTACCAGAGATCCTGAGCAACATCTGCCGAACTCCAATGCTGATGATATGGATGTTGATCATCGAATCGCACCCAATGCTACAGCGGCATCTCCGCCTTTATCGTCAATGCAGGATGATGAGACGTCTGCACGGCCTCCAAAGTTTGTTGGAAAATCCGAATGGCCTGCTCCGCCGCCTTTGGATTCTATTCCATTCCATTTCCCATCGCAAAAGCAAGCACTGCCCATCGCATCGTTGCCTTCTTTCAAGCCAATTGACACATATCTTTCCCAAACGATCACAGCTATGGATGAAGCTCTCAAGCAACACGCTTTTCGTGATGTCCGCAACCAATCGGGCAAACGGGCCATGTTGGAAACTCTTGCCCAAATTGTGAATGTGGAGGCAAAAATTGAAATGGACATTGCACGCGAAATTGAAAACCTCAATCAAGAGACCTTTAATGTCCAACTCTCGTCGAAGGTGGCCGAAAAAGCGGAGGCAACAAGCAGATTCCCAACGTCGCATGCATCTTCTCTGCGTTCTGATGAACTGAAGCATCCTGCGGCTATGCTGAGTGCCACACCAATAGATGGAAGAAGTGAGTGTTTTGAGTGTGTTGGTTTTCAAATATGAATTGTATGTTATACAGTCCCATTTGCGCCATTTCCAAACCCGACAGATCCAATGAGCGAACACCGCTCAGCTCGGAGTGCGGTCCCATTTTCCAATCAGGATGTGGATGACATCGCCTCGGAAGCTGTCAGGTGCTCATCGCCAATCTTGTGCAGCAAATGTGGGAAGATGGTGGACCGAAGACCTGTTGAACATTCTACCGACGGTTCAGAAGTAAGCGATGACAAGGATTTTGACTCCACTAGCGGATCCACATCAAGCACTAACGATGGATCTCCCTTTAATAGCAGCGGTGATGAGGGAGATCATGAGGATGTGTTTGTCACTTCGTAAGCCTTTCGATTAAACTTGAAAATCTTGAAAGCCAATGAACGTCAAATGTAGGAACCGCATGCCCATGTGAAGACCCCCTTCGGTGTGGAGCAAATACCTGTGTGAACAAATGTCAACATCCATTACAATTTAACATGTATTATACGTGCTGCGTGAATATTATCATGATTTATCATACAACAGATAGGAAATATAAGAATGAAGCCAAATAGCAAAGTCTTTCAAAGTTGTGAGATGCAACGTTGACCACCGCTCACTATCCGAACCCCAGCCGGCGGAAAAGGAGCACCGGAGAATGAGCAAGATTGAAGCTACACAATATTTAAACAGCTGGACGCCAGGTGTCGGAAGGGTATGTTTCTCGAGCATTTGCAAATTGCATGTTGGCCACTCTCCCAAGTTCCTCCCACAAATGCATTTGTTTTTCACAATAGGCAATTTTTCCAATTGACGGTGTTGGTGTCATTTGCTGTTGTCGTCGCAACTGCCATTTGTTTCGCTGAAATATAAAATAAAGAACAGTCCACACCATTTCCCTAGAGGTGACATCATATTCTTCCTTCCATCGATGAAGTTGTGCTCGGGCACGCAGCCAGTGCACTCGATAAACTAAGAAATCACGTTAGATTGAATTTTCAGGAGGAAAGCTAACCTTACATTCAAGTAATCGAACATTGTCATTCCCAATAGTCTGGGCTTGTTCTTCATCATATCCAGCAATAGCTCCCCAGAACCATGGGAGCCGTGTTTGACTTTGGCCCAAGGCATTGACGCGAGCGATGGCCTCTGCTACACCGCATTCATCGGTCCGGAGATATGGGTATTTTGCTCGGCTTTGGGGATCCAGTGATACAATAGCCTTCTGGCAACGGTTGTATATTCTTCGGTGGAAGCTCACCTCCTGCGTCAACAGTTTGACCCCTTTGAAACCACGAAGATGCTCGGCTGTTGTGGTGGCATGGCGAACTTTATTGATATACTGAAAGGATAAACTGCTGAGGTTCTGTCGGACTTGATCAAGGGCATCATGAGCTCGACCTTGTCGCAAGCGGAGCTCACGGCTACGGAGATCGGCAAGAATGGTAGATGGTGCACCTGGAATATTCGAAGGGAACACGAGTGGTTGATTTTCAATCTCAAATGGGGTGGGTTTTGGGGCATCCTTGAGTTCAGCGAGACAATCACTAATGTTCCCATCATCTTCAACATCCTGGTGCCGGGAAATTCGATTATTCACAACCTCAACGCCAATGAATTGGCCGCCGAGTGCATGGAACCGCCGAATTCGATCAGCGACTGCTTGGCGTTTTCGTTCAAGATTCAATGTTTGTGCTGGAGATGGCGAGGCTCCCAGCCGCCGATGCTCCTGTCGAATGCGAATTCTGTAAGATGTTTGAGAACAGAGATTCATCATCATACATTGAATAACTCACTGTTCTTCCTCAATGCTCAAACCTTCCAACAACCAGTCTGTAGCCCGCCCATTGTCAGGGACAATTGTCATTGACTTAGAATCATCACTCCGGATTTTTGCTTGAATGGTTGTCAGGCTTTCCCCAGAATTCAAGGTACATTTCATGTAATCCATTGAGTTTACTTGCTGGCACCTGTTGCTTTCGGCATCCGCAATTTTTGATTCCCATTCCCTTTTCTCCAATGCCGGCGCAACTGCATCAATTCTTGCGAATGCATCTTCTGAATCGCTGAGGTTATCAAGTGCTCGATTAAATTTGATGATAATGGATCTGACTAGACCATAAGTTAATAATGTTACCCTTTCAGCAAAATGTTACCGCTTGTACCTATATTGACCATTTTTTTGAAATTTGAATCGCCCATGTGATCATCCAAAAGTTCAGTTCGGTGAGCAATGGAGGCAGTTCTGGTGGTTGCCGAGACGGAGTTCAGTACCACCCAGAGCGTTTCCAAAACTTCACCATCCACAACACCAGCACCTGGTACATAACTGGTGGCAAATCGATAGAGACATTCATCCTTATGACCATGCACATGAAACAGGCCAATGGCGTGAATCAAGGTCACCTGGTCTGGCAAAGAGAGATGCTCGTTACGCCGAATTCTTGAAATGAGATTCACATGGTATTGGCAATTGATGTCGTAGATATGAAGAACTTTGTCCAATTGGTCCACATTTGTTGTTGCTAGAGCTTCACATAATGACCAGTCCATGTTCATTTGCCGTTCCCCTTTTTGGAAGTTCACAAGGCTACCAGGAGCGAAACAGCCATGCCGAGCACAACAGTGAACACCGCACCCTGATGCATCGGTGTTTGCATGAGGTGTTTCGCCGTTCAGCTGAGCTTTGTGATTATTGCATGATGGTTTCTGCAAGAAATTGGATTATTCAATGTTTGCTAAATGCAATTATATAATGACCTACCACAAGATCTTCTGTAGCAGTATTTAAATGTTCCTGATAACGACCCTCGGCAGTCATATACATTTCGCCATTGGTCAAGTGCACGTCATTGCAGTCGTTTTTTTGTTTCAGATGGTTTGCCTTGAAATTACCATCAGCAGCAAAGCTCCGTTGGTATGAGGATCTATGCACTTCATGAACTCCTGGTGACAAGCTTCAATTATTGATCAAAGCGACGTACTCAGATGTTTGCTTATCTTCCCTCCAGTCGGACGGCAAATTTACACCTGGCTGAGGACATGCTGGGCAAAATAACGCCATTTCTGCACGGCCAGGCTGTTCCTCGTTCCAGTGTCCAAACCATTTACGGTATTTGAGATTTCTCCATTGTCGGCTGACGCGGCGGAATTCGAGGAGGCGATTTGGGGCTGACTGTGGGAATGCGGGATATGTGAGCCGCCGAAGCTTTTGATGGAATTGGTAAATGCTTGTTTTGCATTCAAGATTCTCCATCCGCTGGTTATCAAGGCAATCAAAAGTGAAGACGGTTTTGACTTCCTTGTACGACGCTGGATATAAGCGAAGATTGAGGAGTTGTATATCTCTTGGTTCAGTATTCGTACAGCAACACCAGACAACTGGCACGTGATGAAAGCCATTGGAATGAACCACAGTGAGAAAGGTGTTTCCAGCAGCGTCGGTGCTTGGTGCACGGGGAAACATTCGAGGCAATGTTCCAGCGAGTTCGTCATCTAGGACTTCATCCTCCCAAATGTCATCTGTGAGACCCTCCTCGGAAAGGGGGATATCGGTATTCAAACCTTCTGTTCCTCCAGGCGTTGAGTGCAACGTTTCCAAAACCGCTTCAGTGCGGTCACCGTGAGCTTGCTCTTCAGCAGCCAATTTCTCTGCGACTTTGACAGCCGACAGACCACTTGACATGAGCTCCAAGGCAGTCATGCCAGCAACATTTCCTACAAAGTTCAAAAGATCTTCATCCTCTGGTGTGGTAGGGAGAGAGTCATCCAACGCCTTGCACAATTGTGAGACTATACTTCTGGGAGTTGTTTTTCGGAGATTGGCAATATGCTGCACAATATCGGTTGTCGGTGTTGCATAAATGGAATCACCACCGATGGCCCCAGTATTTTCAGGTCTAGACGGGCATCGCCGTCCACCATGCCCAGTGTGGATCTTTACACCAACTTGCCAGAGACATCCCTTTGCCCAAAAGCGCCCATTCCATCGTTGAACATTGTGAAATGGTAGACAGTCGTGCCTTTTTCGGAAGCACAAGACACAACAGGCAACATTGTCAAGACAATCCTGGCATCGCCAAACAGCCTTTCCAATAAGGCAAATACAACACCGAGAAACAGCGGAAACAACAGCGCCTTCCGGTGTCTGAGGCGGCCCATAACTGTTGAGCAGAGTGGTAAGATAACTTGTGCGTTTCTGCATAACCCATTCACGCATATAATCATTTTGTGTCTGTTCAATAATGAAAGGTTAGGTGCTAGTTGGTTGTGATTTTAAAGTACTCCGTACCGTCAGCTTTCGAGGCATTCTCTCAAATGGAACTGGCCTGTAGTTCAACGGGATAGAGCCGTTATACAGCTCCTGAGAATGGTCATCCAAAGGTGGCTGAATATCAATATATTCAGACGTGGAATCCAATCGGAGAGCCGTGGATGATGGTGAATCGGAGATTTGAGTAAGTTGCAGTTTGTACCGTTCTCTGCCTGCTCTGGTGCCACCTGATGGAACCCAACTTGAAAAGCCATCTTCTTCCTCCTGCCATCCCCGACCTTTTCTTGCCATGTGGTGATTTACAGAATTGACGTTGACGGTCGTGAATAAGTCGATTGTTAGATTCAACGTAACATGTCCCAAACTAGATAATGGATCCTGCACTATCGATCATTGTCATTTTTGTTGGAATTTATCGATAGCAAGCTTGCCGCCTGCGGGTACCTCTGATGGACTTACCTGATGTTTCGTGTGTGCATGCTATTTAAATCTAGATACCATATATAATCATAGCTACACCGATTGTACCAGCACTCATTTGCCACAAAGTGTCCCAGCTTCTTGCTCTTCTCGTTGATCCCAAACCCAAATTTCAATAATTATCGCTGGCAGCACTGCATTAGTTGATGGAAAGATCATGAATGAAAGTGTATATTTTTGATCTTCAAAGGACAGATGAAATATTTTATTGATCTTATAAAACAAGATGCCCGATTATAGACAATCATGTCGATGCTTGAACAACATCATGGTTCACATTGAATATTTATGCCATTTGGTATGTTTGTTTTGTTTTGTCGACGAATGCGAAAGTCAAACTAACAGTCGCATGTTACTATGATGAACTGAGATGTTCATTTTCGAAACATGCCTCAGTCAAATTGAGTTCATGCAGAAACATGTTCCTAACATTAATTATACAGATATCAAATTACAAATAATATAAGATATTGCACTTGATGGGTAGCTTTGAACAACCTTACTTCGGAAAACATGTTTCAACGATCTTGAACCAAGTCGACAACAGAACATCTTCTATGTAGTGTATTGTACATCTGCGACAACTAACATATAAGCCGTTGGAAATGAATGCACAGCCGTATTGTGCATTGTACTTATATAAATTTCATTTGACGAAAGCCCATAAGTGAAGATGGTTGTGCTGATACCGTCCGTCACATGTCCATATATGGACAATTGCCAAATATATCAAGATTGATTAGCTTTTGATATCCCTAAATTGACACATTGTGTCATTGATCTTCATGAGGGTCGGCAAAATGTCCCTTGGAAGGGATTTCTGGGTGTTGAACCGAATAATTATTAAATAATTCCTGACCACAGACTACCACTATGCCTAAAGACAAGAAAGAACGAAGCAAGAAGCGAAACAAGCAAAACCGAGAGTATCTCTCCTCAGAGGAGAAAGCCATCCTCCAAGAGCAAATAACCGTCGTTGAGGCCCAGCCAGACGTTGAAAAGCGAGAGGCTTTTATCGATGGAACAGTTTTACGGCTCATACAAGAACTTCACAAGGAGAAGTTTGCGGCCGCAAAATTGATGACTGACAGAGCAACAATGGATGCATGGGCGAAGAAATCAAAGGTTCGTGGTCCATTCAGTACTTCCTGTTATTTGAAGACATGAGCTCCATCTCAAGGCAATCAAAACTTGGTTTAAAAACCACCGTACAACAACGACGAAGCCAATCACCAAGCTCCGAAAAGACTCATGGAGAAACATTTACGGACGGGAAAATAAGAGTAAACTGGACGCCGAAATCGCTAGAACAAATCCAGGCATGACTCCCACAGACAAAGGCTACATCGGTGAATACAAAAAGGCACAGAAAGCACTCTGCGAGAAATTAGATAAGAAGACGATTGACGAATACCGAGCAAAAGCGGAACGGGAAGCCGCTACTGGACCGCCATTGGAGGAGAAACGAAAGTTTGTAACTTCGGTATTGGTCCTGTAGCCCTGTCACTGACAAATCCAACAGAAGAGCAGCAAAGAAGAGCCACAAGGCGATTGCTGACATGCATCGTGAATTTCATGTACAGATGGACCTCCGATGTATTACATTCGAATGGCACACCAATCTCGATCATAAACTGACGGTTGTTTGGTAAGTCCATTGGCGTTGCCTATTGGGAATAGACTTTGTTAATGTATAACAGCCATGATTACATTGGCGACTTATTGAAGAATCAGTATGCTGTGAAAAGCTTTGCAAAGTTCAATCCAGTCGCCTATCAACGAATGGGCAACGAAATAATGGAGTACGCAAGATATGTGAGGCAAGTAACGGATGGCATTCATTGGGAGCCGAAGGATCTCAAAGGGATCAATCCCGAACCCGTCGTCCAGTATGGAGCTGGTGGATTGCCACTGTTCCCTGAAAAGCAGGTTGGTGTTAGTGGCAAGGAAACCGTTACTTCTTTGGTAGATGTGACGAGGGCCTTTATAAACGCTCACTACCGTATGTTACCATTTGAGGGCTTTTCTTATATTCTCATTTGATTGACATGTACCCTACAGGCCTTGCTTCTGGCAATCCTTCAGCGAAGATGCCATGGGCAAAAATTTGTTCTTCACCAACCGACTTTATCAGTGAGGAATGTATCCCGCCCACAATCAAACTCCGAGAGCCGTTCGCCATGGGAGCCGACCTTCGCATTTTGGCAAAACATATCCGTGATCGTCAAGAGAAGTTTGGAGTGGCCTCTTTCCAATTCACCCACTATCTGGACAAAAAGGTAGTCAAGGAAGCGACATATCCTGGTGATGCCAAAGCGGCATATGCCAGTGGCGAACAGGCAGCTCAAGAAAGCCCTTCCAAATCGGAAGTGGAGGAGAACACGCCAATGGAGTGGGTTGACGACCAAGATACAAGAATCTCAACCACAAATGAACCAATCAAGAATGAAAGAGCAAACCCTGGCTTACCATCGGTGTCAACTTCATTGCCTCCATCACCGGGCGATGGCCTAATTAAACCATTGGAAAATGAGCAGGTGACAATCGAAACAAATGGAGAAATGTTGGCTTCAGTGCATGCCACGGCATCGGATCTGAGCCCGTCAGGCGGAGATGTCCTCCTTACACCGTCGGTTGAAGAAGCTCGGTCGGAGTCCATTCAGCCTGCCAAATTCCAGACGCCTTCTGCGGACATCCGCAATCCAGAGATACAAACCTTTCACTTTCCAGATCTCCTCCACAACGTTACGAGGCCAACCAACTACCAGATCGATCCATCCTTGACGGTATGCACAGAACATAAACAAAGAGACAATCCATCCAGTAATCAGACAATACAGCCTGCGTCAATACTTACCCCGCATATGGCATTTCCGATGTATGGATTACCACAACATGGATATGGGTTGTCCTCCTATGGCGAAAGGTCATATGCTCAACCAGGTCCTCAGCCAAATGGCCCACCGATGTATGGCATCCAGGGACCGATCAATGGGGCTCATGCATCAGGATACGAGATTCATCCAGTGGTGTACGGAACTCAGCAATCGGCATATGGGCAGCAATCGGCATATGGAGCTCCCGTCATCTATGGGAATCAGGGATCAGGATATGGAACCCAGCCGTCGGTGTACAGGACAGAGTCCACCGCTTATGGGATCACGCCATTGCCGTACGGAACTCAGATGCCAGGGCATAACATTCCCCACCAGCATTTGTCGGGGACCAATCAGATGTTACACCCTAACGGCACTGCACCCATACCATCAGGTCAATATCCTTTCAACTTCTCTCCTGGGCCATCGGCGAACGATCATGAAGACCGGGGGCCGCAGGGACCACTGGTTCTTTCGATGGTATATACTGCCAACAATCCGCAAATAAACATAAATCCCCATGATGCGACAGGTTCAGTACAGGGGGACAATATGGGCTTACAAAATCAAACGGTGATTGACAGGCCTCTTGGGACGCCATCTCCAACCAAATCCCGAAAGCGGGCCAGGGCAGAATCAACATTGCCGGTTCGTACTTCTCCAAGGAAAAAAAAGGAGCTGGGAGTGGGTAAATAAAGGACCCTCACTCGGAGGAGGGGTACTTCTTTGAATATTAATGCTCCAGGATTCAATGGAACTTTACAATTACAGACTTTTGGGACAGAGTCAAGCACTCATTCAATGACATTGAACCTATATACATATAACACAATTGAACGATAATGATGATACCAGATCTATACTGCCTACGAACGGCCATTCACCGACCTAGACCTAGACCTTGTTATCCTTCCCACCTCCGATGGCTGTTGGGAGGAGGATCTGGTCATTGGTCGCCGACCACTTGACGGTACAGGTGTCGTGGATCTTGCCTGACGAGTCCTTGATGTATTCCGTGAATGGGCATTGGTGGGAGCCAACGCAACTCCTTCAGGGTTAATTCGTGTTTCAACGGCTGGTGGGGACATCGAAGAAGCCACCTGAACCGGTGGGGAAGAAGGCGGAACGACATGAACCGGCGGAGATGAAGGTGGAAGAATAATTGGTGACGGGACTCGGCTGGCGAATGGTGTGGTCAATGGAGCGGGCTCTTCTATGCAAGGCAGTAGCTGAGGATCACGACTAGCAGCATCAGTTGCCGATGGTTCAATGACTGGCACAGCCTGCTCCAACTCCAAACCTGGCATTTTCTCCTGATGGCCTTCACCGGGGGCCGTGTCGCCATCCATTTTCAGCTCCGTGGGGGTATTCGCAAGTGAAGCGGAATTGGCCTCTGCTGCACCGACGTCGTTGGGTCCTGTAATTGGGGTTCCTCGTTCGGTACCCAGAGCTGTCGGAGTTGCGTGAACCTCCTGGGTGAGGGACGTCGCAGTGTCACCGCCCTCATCTACTGGACTCCTCCGATTCTCCTGTTCACACTGCTCGTTCTGCCAGATGACGAACGACGAGCTCGGCGTTGGTAGTTCGGTGATCGGGCTTAACCTTGTTGCAATTGGAATATGGGCGGCACCCATGTTTGAAGGCGGCTCTGCTTCCGTCGGAACAGTCTCAGTTAATGCTTTTGCACCATCTTCATCCTCTTCCCTCTTGATAGTTGTTGAGCGAATAATGGGGGAATTGTCTGTTAGCTGGTCTCCCAAATGATGCTCAGTGGGGTCCATAAACACATCCTCATCTACACAAATAATGTATCAGTAGTTGATATGCAAATATGACCTGTGCAACTCACCAAAATTTGCATAGTCCATGATTGAGCGCTCTAACCTCTCAGCGCTCAGCGCCGAATCTTGACTGGCCTTGATTGGGCTAACACCGAAGATGGCAGAGCTTGGTACAAAGACCTGAGATGCAAGAGGTCGAAGCTGGCGTAAGCCGTGGTCAGCTAGGTGTTCTGCTCGCTCCGCCTGTCGTTCTGCTCGCTCCGCTTGTCGATCTTCGTGAATGGCTTTCACAGTGTCCATAATTCCACCGCAGGCGGTTGTAATGGCGGTGGTGCGGCTATCAAGACCCTCCAAGCTTTCAACAATTCGACTGTTCTGCTCTTCGACAATTGTCAATCGTTTGTTGACATCCTCAAAGACGAGGGTGGTCCCAGTTTTAAACAGCTTGTAATCGTTCTCGAGTCCTGACATCCGTTCGCGGTAGTCGTTGACCTCGAGCTGTATACCGTCCATGCGTTCACTGAGCGCCGCATACAGTTCTGCATTCTCCGTTGCCGCTCGCACTCTCGGGACCCGGCCCTCCGCCCAATTAGAAGGACCGGCGATACCCAAGGCGGCTATCGAATCCGTTAGCAGAAGTAGATGGATGGTAAGCTTTGCCACTCACGTTGTTCAACCTTGACCTTTCGCTTCTTCTGCACTGGTGGCTTGGACTCACCTTGTTCTTCAGGTTCATTGTCCGCCTTCCGCTTTCCCTTCGCCTCCTTCCCCTGGTTACCGTCATCAACATCATCTTCCGCTTTCGCCCGACCTTTGCCCTTGTCTTGCTTCGGTTTTCGTGCTCTCGTCGTTCCATTGATTGTGCACCTAACTTTCCTCCCAAAGCAATTCATGCAGGAGCGACGGCGGATGAGCTTTCCAATACGAAAATATTTCGTACATTCCAACTCCAGCCATACGCATCTGCTGCACGGTGGATCGACCTCATACCATTCGCCTTCTTTCGCCTTCCTGATCATGTCTTCAGTAACGTTGGGGTCGTCGATTTTATAGTTGCGTTCCCCTTTGGCTTTCCCCTTTCCTTTCTCCCTCTCCTTCGGCGCTGGTGCAGGCGTTGAATTGGGCGTCCTGGCCCTCCCTTTGCCCTTCGCTTTCCTCTTCTGCTTTCGGGATTGTTGGCGGTCCATGTCGTCCTCATAATCCCCCATCTCCTCATCCCAAACCGGATCCTCCCCACTTTCGCCATCATCCAAGTATTCACCATCTTCCTCGTCCTTTGGCTGTCGTATTCGCCCATATCTTTCGAAATGCTCGACAATGTTCTCCTTGTCAAGAACACCTTCGGCGGGATTCCCACTTATTCCCGCCACCATGGGTGCCGAACCCGATGGCCGCTCTGGATTCCCCACTGGCCCGGAGGTGACAGTTGTGGACTCGATGTTGACGGCGGTCAATGCCTGGAGGCCAGGTGTTGGTCTGCTGTCCTGAGCGCCCCCAATTATGCGATACACAGGGCCTGTGATATGCGTCACCGTGGACACCGCTCCATGCTCCAGGCGTTCATGAACGCCGGCACTGTGAGGGATCAGCGCCGTCTTGCCCGTCGGTTCTGCAACAATTGCCGTAGTAGTTCCACCCACAGCAGTTCCTCTGCTGGCCTCAACCTCCTCATTGATGGATGAGTCGTCTACATCCATCATGATGTCCACTGGATTCCCATCTTCCTCCACGAAACCTTCGCCAACCAATACGTGGTTGGTATCCTCCAGCCCCGGCCCTTCAGTCACTCCATGCATGTACTGCTCCTCTTCCACAGCTGTACCTTGACTGCATGTGTCATCGTCATCTTCACCAGTGCCGATGGTGTCCACATTCATGGTCACATCTCCTTCCTCATGCAGAGAATTGTTGATACCACCTGATGGTTCGTTCGATGGTGACCGGCTCCGGGTTTGTTCACCATTTCCTGCTATTTGCTGAAAGGCTGTCGCTGCCACCGCCTCCAAAGGAACTGCGAACGCCGCCCTCTCATCATTTGCCGATGCCGCGGTCTGCAATACCAGATCCCCTGCCTCCGGGAAACTAATCGCCGTCACCAAATTTGCATTTCCGCCAATCTCTTCTCTCTGGTCCTCGCTCGCCGTCGCCGAATTTGCATGTCCGCCGCTCGCCTCTACCTGGGCCCCGCTTTGGACCCCGCTCGCCGTCGTCGAAGTCGAATGTCCGCCGCTCTCTTCTCTCTGGGCCTCGTTCGCCGTCACCGAAATCGCACGTCCGCCGCTCTCGTCTGCGTGGGCCCTGCTTTGGACCCCGCTCGCCGTCACCAAAGTCGAATGTCCGCCGCTTTCTTCTTTCTGTGCCCCGTTTGCCAACGCCGTCGGAGTTGGGAGTGACAACTGGTCGTCGCTGCCAATAACCGACGCCTGTTCCGCCTGAGCCGTCTGCACCCTGATCGCCGAATGACGTATATCTTCAGCTGCATCTGGTGTTGGAGCAGCCGCATCGTCCGCCACCAAGGCTGATTGCCCAATCTCCACCGAAACCCGGTCTTCAGAAGCCGCGTCGTCGGGTACTGATGCTGATGTTGCCGCATCCTCTGGGCTTAGACGCCTTTCATATTGCGACAAGACATGTTGCAAAGTGGCCAACTCTAGTGTTGGGCCGGCAACAATATCCGTGGCAATGACTCGTATCACCCGAAGATCGGCGGAAACTACGCCGACGGTTTTGAGCTCTCGGAGTATAACGGTCTATCCAATAAATGTCAATTTCTTTAGAAAAATTACTACTGTGGGACATACCATCTGCATTTGTAGGCCTGGCCAGTCAACAACCATGCCATTTTCATCGCCGACGGCGGCGTATATCGCGTTTTCGAACGCAATATATTTATCCCGCACTGAAGTCTTGAGAATATCAGTGTTTCCCCAGGGAGCAACCATGACGGAGAGTTCTGCGTGTCTCGATAGTGGATGATGCGAAAAAAGTCGATGTTGTCGACCCTGTCCACTCAACTTGACGCGTCTGTATACGCGAAATGCAACTAGGTCGTGATGTCTCGTCACGTCACACGCACGTGATTTGCACGCATCATCCTCGATGCACATTTTCGCTAAGTCTTTCCATACTCAATCAAGAACAACCACCAACGCCGCTCGTACACCGCTGCATCGGCTTTGCCATATGTCTCCGGAGAACATCGCCGACTGTATGTTACCTTTTGTTTTTTTTTTATATCTTCATTCATTTTGCTTATAATCTATATTACAGTTACCAGCGCCCTTGGTGATGGACGCCCGGTTAAACGAGCCCGCGCATCTTGCCCACCGATATCGGCATCTGTCACCGACGCCCATTCTCCCGCTGATCGACAAACTACAGGATCACCAATGATGGCAACGGAAGTTTTTGCAAGTTCGAGTTTCCTCTACTTCTCTTCTATCCATTGCTAATAACTCGACCTAGGCAAATCTACCAATACATCAACCGCCGAAGACCCTGCTAATTATACAGAGAATTATGAATGGTTCAAACTTTTTCAAGAGATGCACATTCCATCGGACCACGACTCGGAGGGTGCCGCTCCGTTGGACCCAGGTATTTCCGTCGCCCATGCGAGCGACAACGCAGGACCCGCAGCTATTGCTGGACGGGATTCGGGTCTCTCGGTGGCTGTTCTCCACAGCTCCTCTAGACCCATGGCTGTCGACATCGAAACAAAAATCTTTCCCTCTCAGCCGCTTACCCATGAGCCTTCTATAGGCGATTTTGCACCTCGTCGAACTGCACCCCTTCCAAGAAGGAAACAGCTCTCGGACCGGGTCATGCCAGTCCAACGCTTGATGGGGACTCATGGAGCTCAACCAGTTGGCTCTTCAAAATTATCTATGCAGTCTGCGCCGACGGTGCGTCCGCATTCATCAAGGCCAAATGCTGGGAAGCCGATGGTCATCGATCCAATTCCCATTGAAATCGCATCCTCTGATGAGGACGACAATCCCAACATTTCTGCTTCAACTGCACGTCCGACGGTCATCAATCACGTCTTTACCGTCAGGCCCCGAGAACCGTTACCGACAGCCGCTAGGGATATCAACCTCAGAGGCCTGTTCGCCGCCTACCCAATGTCTCATGTCCACCAGCAGCAAGCACAAGCCGAAGCTGATCCTCCTCTTCCTATGCGCAGCGACGTGTATCGACCTCTCTTTGTAAGTCCCCTCTTTGTATTGCGGACGCCGTTGAGTTAGAATTCTGCAGCATATCACCGAAGACGACATTCAAGCGTTCGAAGAATATATCTCCGCTCGATATTGTTACAACAATCTTGAAGACTTCATCCGGATTGTTCTTGCGCACGGACACACACGGGCAACTGCATTAGAAGTTGCTCATCACCGCTTGTGCGGTTTATTAGCTCAACAGCGTGATCTACACCTCATCCGCGCGCGATTACTATCCCATTTATGCGAACGGCGCACAGAACAAAGTTCCCAATCTAGCCCCGCCCCCCCCAGAAGCGATTCTTAGAGGTGTACTTAATCCAACCGTTCGTATTCTCCCTCCGTGTTAATTCAGCTAGACTCGATAAATTTGTTAGGTGTATATAAATATAGCTATACTCATATTTTACTTGAGAATATTTACCTCCAGCTGTTCCAGCTGGTCTTGTTCAATACGATAGAAATTTACTGTATCTCACTGTATATATTGGCTATACATGACTATCATGCCTGGGATATCTGCCAATGAGTGCACACAATCAGATAAGGTCCTTCATCATGTATTCCGATATTCCACGTACAGGCGGAGTGTTTCTCGACAGACGGCATCAAGATAAGGTTGTGATTCGAGGACACTATAGTCAAGAAATCCGTTGTCCTGTTTGGCTGCAACAATCTCTTCGCGCAGTTGTGTCTGAACCTCTGGATGTTGGGCCAATATATGAAGGATGCGGGCCAATGCATTTGAGGTGGTGTCCGTGGCAGCAAAGGTGAGCGATCTGGTATGGGTTAACAACAAATCT
>Ga0247741_1000668_pt1 | contig 18967 bp, 17 predicted proteins | sample UWRJL213509R2_FD_180945 | JGI IMG/M metagenome (GOLD analysis project Ga0247741, IMG submission 180945) | Plant litter microbial communities from Arlington Agricultural Research Station in Wisconsin, United States - UWRJ-L213-509R-2 | ecosystem: Environmental > Terrestrial > Plant litter >... | reverse complement strand
CTGGTGCATCCACGTTTCGCACCGATCGCTTCTAACAATTCAATATCGCTCTCTGGCAGGCTATCTAATTTGTAGCGTGTTTTTAGCGCATCGGGATACGCTTTTAATAAATACTCTGCCGCATAAAGTGCGATATCAGCGTAATCGAAAACAGTATCTTTTATTGCGCCCGTAATCGCCAAACGATATCCGCATGAAGGCGGCGTTAATTTTGGCCATAAGAAGCCTGGTGTATCCGTTAATAAAAAACCGTTTTCCAATTTAATTTTTTGCTGTGATTTAGTGATCCCCGCTTCGTTTCCCGTTTTTGCAACCACGCGCCCTGCGAGTGTATTGATAAGCGTGGATTTTCCAACGTTTGGAATTCCCATAATCATCGCGCGGGCAGGGTGAATGGATGAATTTCGCGCTGGAGCAAGCGATTCACAAACTTGCAAGAGTTGGCGAATTTGCTCAGGGTTTTGTTGGCTAACGGGCAGGGCTTTTACACCTTGAGTTTTTTCCAGTTCTGCAATCCAAAGTTCGGTAATTATTGGGTCAGCTAAATCAGCTTTATTTAATAATTTAATACAGGGGGTAGTGCCGCGTAGTGCTGGAACTAAAGGGTTTTCGCTGGAAAAAGGCACGCGTGCGTCGAGCATTTCGATAATGACATCCACATGCGGCATAACTTCCGCAATTTCTTTGCGGGCTTTGTGCATGTGACCGGGAAACCAATTGATGACTGACATAATTACTCTGTTAATTTGGTGTACAGAAAGATTGTCCTGAAGCAGATCGTCATCCTCGCGCAGCGGGGATCCAGCTCTTGATTTTACTATTTGAAAGCTAAAAACTGGATCCCCGCTGCGCGAGGATGACGACTCCCAAATAAAAATGAAATTCTTTTTAGAGCGCTAAATACTTCGCATGAAAAAATTAAAGGCTGCTAACTTTTTCTGTTTCATCAAAATGATGTAACAAAATAAAACCTTCCGGGTGTGATTCATCTTCGCAAACTGCAATTGATATGGGAGAAATAATTTTCTCGTAATCAGCATTTTGGTAAAGCGCGTTTTGCAAATCGTGCCAAAGTTTTTTTGGGAATTCGGTAAAAAAATTAAAAGTGAGATAGGTTTTACCTTTTTCAACAAATTCATCTATTTCGGGTGATCGCCCTACGGATCGCACCTGTGTCAGAAATGTGGTGCGATCAAATTCTGCAAAAAATTCTGGCTGAATCTGGATGCTGATAGATTGCATAATGAATACTCAAAATCATTTGCCTCTGTTGAGAAAGGTAAATCCTCACAGCGCTGATGTTGTTGAAATAAATTTCGGCTATTCTAACGCAACTAATATTTATCTTCTCCACTCATTTCTCTGGTTGATTCTGTGACCCCTTTATTTCGTCCTGCCGCGCTTGGTATTTACGCATTGTTTTGTATGGTCGGTTTTGTTGCTGCGCTCATACTGCCGACGTTGAGCTTATTTCTCGCAAAAGAAATTGGTGTTCGTCCGCTTTTGGTAGGAATTCCGTTTGCAGGTATTGCGTTAGCCAGCATGGCCTACAACCATTTTATCGGCTATTGGTCCGATAGTTTGCGAGATCGCAGACCTTTGGTTGCCGCGTGTTGTTTAGTAGGAGGTTTGGTCTGTTTGACCCTGGCTTATTCGCGCCACTATTGGGTTGTGGCAATTACTGTCGTCGTATTCTTAAGTTTTGCGATAGTCGCGTTTTCGCAAATCATGGCCTATAGCCTGGATTACGCTAAACACAATATTCCGAGTGAACGTGTTCCTTTGTTTAACGCCATTGTGCGCGCGCAAATTGCGATCGCTTGGGTGGCTGGGCCGCCAACAGGGTTTTTGTTAGCCGCTTATATGGGGTTTAGTTTTATGTATCTCTTCTCAGCCGCTGCTTTTGTATTGATTGGCATTTTGAGCCTTAAACTGCTTCCACAATTACAACGTCATGAAAATTCAAATTCGCAGGAATCTATTAAAGGCCAGCCGCTTGATATTACGCAAAAGCGAGCCCTAGTTCTTAGCTTGATTGGCTTTTCGCTGATGTGGGGCGCTAATAATGCTTATCTAATCAGCTTTCCGTTGCACCTTAAAGATGGTCTGGGAATCAGCATAGAATGGATGGGCTGGGTTATGGGAACCGCTGCAGGCCTGGAAATTCCCTTTATGTTGCTAGCGGGTTATTACGCTGCGCGCATCCAGATCATGAGTTTGATCAAGGTAGCAGGTATAGCAGCCTTGATGCTTTATCTTGGTGTCTATTTTGGAACTCAGCTGTGGCAATTTTTTGCGTTACAAATTTTCAACGCCATGTTCATCGGTATATTGGCGGGTTTAGGCGTATCAATTATTCAAGATTTGCTGCCGGGGCGCTCGGGTCTAGCATCTGGTCTCTACACCAACACCACTCACATGGGAAATTTGCTTAGCAGCATGCTGGTCGGTGTAGTCGCGGATATCTATGGCTATCACCAGGTTTTTGCGGTCAATCTTATTGTGGTTGTCCTGGCGATTCTTGCATTTAGCCAAGTGCGTGTGAAAACCGAAATGACATAAGGTTCGACATCTTTCGCACACCGATATTTCCTAAGGCTTCCTTTGTCGTGTACTTTTTAGCGCTTCTCTGGAGCTAAGACTGAGCTGCTGTTATACTGCGCACCCTCGGCGAGAGGCGCTATTCAAAATGAATTCAAGCGTCTGCGGCCATGCTCTTTCACAATCCTCCCTCTTATTAAATGGTGCTTTATGGAACCCATGTTGACTATTGCTTTGCGCGCTGGGCGTAAAGCGGCTGAATTGATTGAGCGCGCATTTGAACGTGTTGATCTCATCCCTATCGAAACGAAAAGTCGCAACGATTATGTGACTGAAGTGGACAAGGCTGCTGAAAAAGAAATTATCTATCATCTCCGTAAAGCGTACCCAGACCACAGTTTTCGTGGTGAAGAAGGTGGATTTCAGGAAGGCAAAAATTCCGATTACGAATGGATTATCGACCCTCTCGATGGCACCACCAATTTTATTCACGGCTTGCCGCATTTCTCAGTTTCAATCGCCTGTAAATATAAAGGCCAGCTTGAACACGCCGTTGTTATAGACCCCATTAAACGCGAAGAATTTACCGCCAGCCGTGGCCGCGGCGCCAAGCTTAATGACCGCCGCATACGCGTTTCCCCTCGTCGTGGATTCGAAGGCGCATTAATAGGAACAGGTATTCCTTTTAGTGGTTACGCTCTTGAGCACATAGTTCCCTACTTGGAAACCGTTAAAGAAATTGCAGGTGAAACATCTGGCATTCGCCGCTGCGGTTCAGCAGCTTTGGATATGGCTTATGTAGCCGCTGGCCGTTTTGACGCTTTCTGGGAAATGAATTTAAATCAGTGGGATATAGCGGCGGGTATTTTGTTAGTGACAGAAGCAGGTGGCTTGGTCAGTGATTTTAATGGCGGTTCAGATTTTTTGGAAACCGGCCATATTGTTTGCGGCTCGCCGAAAGTATTTAAACCTGTGTTGCAGATTGTTCAGAAAAATTTGGGGCATTTGAAATAAATTTTTCAAATTATTATAAAATAAAAAAACGAGGCCAAGCGCCTCGTTTTTTTATTTTATGTAATTTTTTAAGCAAACTCAGTGTATGACATTGAGTGGCCGACCGTCATGTTAAGAAGTAAATCGTCATTCTCAGCTAGAAGCACCCGCTTACAAGAGTGCTGACTTTCAGTTTTTAAATTTAAAATCAAAAGCTGGATCCCCGCTCACGCGAGGATGACGACTCCCTGTTCAAATACACATCAACGGTTAAATCTTTTCCAGTAGAAATTTATCTACAACTTTATTTTGAAAATACCTTATTCAAGGTTTCAATCAAACGATTCATATCCACTGGTTTGGTGAGATATTCAAAGAAGCCAGATTTGATTCCGCGTTCGATATCATAGGGCATGGCGTTTGCGGATAATCCAATTACGGGAATATGTTTCGTTAATGGATCATTTTGCAATACATTCATGGCTTGAAATCCGTCCATGCCTGGTAAGTTGATATCAAGAATAATCAAGTCCGGTTGATCGTTGCGCGCTTTATAAATACCGACAAAAGGTTCTTCGGCAATATCCAAAGTTAAGCATTCATGACGTTTGAAAAACTGTTGTAAGAGACGAACATTGGTTGGGTTGTCTTCAATGTATAATACATTTTTAGTCGAGTTAAATGTGAGTTGGCCAGGTTCGAAATCTACGGCTTTTATAATTTCACGCTGTTGCTGATTCCACTCCACAGCAAGTGGCAGATCAATCCAGAAATGCGTGCCCACGCCTTCAATACTTTCGAAGTCCAATTTGCCATTCATCATTTCGACAAGTTGTTTGGTAATGACCAAGCCAACGCCGGAACCTTCAATTTGAGTAAACTCGGCATTTAAACGATTGAATGGTTGAAACACTTCTGACTGACGGTTTGTGGGAATACCTCGGCCATTATCGCGCACACAAAGGCGCAATACATTGTCATCCACTACAAGCAAACTGACATCGACTTCACCGCCCATATTGTTATATTTAACGGAATTGCTGAGCAAATTAACCAGGGCTTGTTTGTAACGCACGTTATCTGCAATCACATAATAATTTTCAGTGCCTTTAGTACTATACGATAAATTTATGCCTTTAGCGTCTGCTTGCGGCTGCACAAGAGTAAAGGCTTCAGCGATGATGCGCGACGCGAGCACGGGCTCAAGTGACACTGTCATTTTTCCCGATTCAATTTTAGCGAGATCAAGCACGTCGTTAATAAGTTGCAATAAATGGTCGCCGGCTTTGCGAATTTCACGCATGTTGGCAACTTGTTGCGGTGTTAAATTTAAATCATATTCAAATAATTGTGCGTAACCCAAAATTGCATTAAGTGGTGTACGCAATTCGTGACTCATGCTGGAAAGAAATTCTGATTTTGCCTGGTTAGCTTTTTCAGCGGCGACCTTGGCTTGAATAACCCGTTGCTCGGCGAGTTTAATTTGAGTCATGTCCATGTTCGCGCCGGACATGCGAATAGGTTTGCCGTTTGCATCGAAACTTGCGCGACCGCGACCGCGGACCCAATGTAATTTTCTATCTTTTCCAATGAGGCGATATTCAATATCGAAGGGTGCCTTGCCAGCCAAATGATCCGCCAGGGCCTGATCAAATCTTGTAAGGTCTTGCGGGTGAATGTGTCTACGCCAAACAACAATTTTATCTTCGCCTTTGGTGATTTCATCGTCGTTGACGTCGTAGCCGATCAATTCCCAACAGCGTCTGGAAAAATGGAAACCTCCAGTGTTCGCATACCATTCCCAAATTCCGTCATTAGACGATTGAATAATACGCTCTTGACGGGATTCAGATTCACGCAATGCTTCTTCAGCTTGTTTGAGGGCGGTGACATCAAAACTTATTCCGGACATATATAAGGCACGGCCGTTGGCATCGCGAGTAGAATCTGCGCGAACTTGCGACCAAATATATTCACCATTTTTTTGGCGTATACGAAAACTGGTGTGAAAGGGGGTGCCATTACGCAGATGGTTTAGCATGTCCACGTTACTGGCTGGCTGGTCTTCGGGGTGTATAAAAGTGAGAATATTATCGGTGTCATTAATGTAGGGCTCGTCTTCCGGCAGGTAACCCAAACGCTCCCAAAATCCGCCCGACCAGTCGATTTTTTTTGAGGTTAAATCCCACTCCCACAAACCGTAACCACTGCCGCTGAAAATGCGCTGGAAGCGCGCGATAATTCCGCGTAGCGTTTCTACATCGTCGATGTTATCTAAATTGGCGCGAATACTAACGTGTTGTACCATAATGAGTCACAGAAGGTTGAGAGAGCATTAATTATTAGGTATGAAAGATAAACCAGCCGCAGGACAAATGCAAAATCATGTTTCTAAAATAAAAAAACAGCGCAGTGCGCTGTTTTTTTAGTATCAATTTTAATTTGGCTTAAGGGGCCATATCAACTTCGCTGCCTTCGCCTTCTTTCGGACGCTGCATCAAGTCTTCTTTACCAATGCCCAACGCAACCGTTGCGTTAGCTGCAATATAAATAGAAGAGTAGGTACCAAACACAACGCCGATCATCATAGCTTTAGAAAAACCTGACAAAATTTCACCGCCGAAGAAAAACAAAACCGTCATCACCAGAAACACAGTCACGTGGGTCATGATCGAACGGCCCAAGGTTTGAGTCATAGAAATATTGACGATATCAATCGGGTCTATCTTGCGCAGCTTGCGGAAGTTTTCACGAATACGGTCGAAGATAACGATGGTGTCGTTAATGGAATAACCGATCAACGCGATAATGGCAGCGAGCACTGTTAAATCAAAATCCCATTGGAAGAAAGAGAAGCAGCCGAGCGTAACGAGAGTTACATGCACGAGCGATACAATCGCTCCCACTGAAAATTTCCACTGGAATTGAATAGCAACATATAAAAACACCAACGCAAATGCACAAAGAATGCCGAGGCCGCCATTGTTCATGAGCTCCTCACCTACTTGTGAACCTACACTTGCGCTACCCATGATTTTAATTTCGGAGTCAGTTGCCGCTTCCAATTTGGTTTTTAAATGTTCGATGTAAATGGTGCCTAATGGATTGGCGATAGAGACAGAAAGTGTTTGGTCTTTGTTCGGTGAATATAAAACTTTTCCAAAGCGTTCAGCATTAAAAACATTCGCCGCTGTAAGTTGCGCTTCAGTCACATTCGCGAGCACGACGGTTTCGGCGTAACCTTCTAAATCGCGAGGTGGATTACTAACGCTTTTTAATTCTGCGCCATTACCGAGTTTGGCAATTTCAGGTGCAAAAAATGCTTGCCCTTTAACTTTCATTTCGTCCTGGGTGCGAATCATTACGTTATTATCTTCACCAAAAATAACGGCCTGCGGACTGTCTAAATGTTCTTCTTCCAACACGTGACGAATTTTAGGAATATCGGCGGGTTTGTTGAGCAAGAGCTCCAGTTGCGTACCACCGGTAAAATCCAAACCAAAATTGAAGCCGTGAAAAATAATTGAGAAGAGGGCAACAAGAGTAAGGACTATGGAAAAACCCGACGTGTATTTTCGGATACCCATAAAGTTAATTGTTTTTAATTCATATGAAAACATGGCGTGCCCCTTAAACCGAAACGTGCTGTAAGTTTTTGCGTCTACCGTAAATCAGGTTAGCCAGTGCACGGCTAATCATGATGGAGGTAAACATGGAAGTCACAAGACCAATACACAGTGTTATCGCAAAACCTTTTACAGCGCCCGTACCAATCGCAAATAAAATTACACCCATAATGAACGTAGTGACGTTCGCATCGAGAATGGTGATAAAAGCGCGTTCATAACCAGTATGGATAGCTTGCTGTGCCGACATCCCATTTCTAAGTTCTTCACGAATCCGCGAATAAATAAGTACGTTGGCATCAACCGCAATACCCAAAGTCAAAACAATACCTGCAATACCGGGAAGCGTCATGGTCGCGCCCATTACTGACAAAATACTGAGCAACATAAATAAGTTAACGGTAAGTGCGACGTTCGCGAATAAGCCGAACACGCGATAAACAGCGAGCATAAAAATAGAAACAACGACCAAGCCCCACAAACACGAATCAACACCTTTCTTAATATTTTCCAAGCCAAGTGATGGACCAATGGTGCGCTCTTCAACAAAATGCATGGGCGCTGCAAGGGCACCGGAGCGCAGTAGAAGTGCAAGTTCTGACGCTTCACCTGGCGCATTTAAACCAGTAATTTGGAATTTTACGCCGAGGGCCGATTGAACAGTTGCGAGGCTGATAAGTTTGCGTTCAATGTATTGACTATTTTTTTCAATTTGCTCGCCTTGTTCATTGGTTACATATTCCGTATGGTTTTTGTATTCAATGAACAAAATTCCCTGTCTGCGGCCAATGCTGTTGCGGGTCGCAAGATTCATTTTGGTTCCACCCAAACTGTCAAGCGTGATATCTACTTTTTGACCACCGGACTCTTGATCAAAACCGCTACGAGCATCAGAAACCTGGTCACCGGTAACGACAATTTGTTTTTCCAACCAGGCTGGACCGTGCAGTCTTTGCTCGTTTTCATTGCGCCAATTAAATTGTTCTTTACTAGATACCATTGCATCGGGCAGGGCTTCCATATGGAATTCCAGGTTCGCGGTTTTACCGATTACGCGTTTGGCTTCTGCAGGATCTTGTACGCCCGCCAATTCAACGATAATACGGTTGCGGCCTTGTTTTTGTACGATGGGTTCAGACACACCCAATTCGTTTACACGATTGCGAAGCGTTTGTAAGTTTTGACTAACCGCATAGTCCTCAATTTCTTTAATGGCCGCTTCGCTCAAGCTGGCAGAGAAAGAAAACTCTTCCGGATTTGGTTCGCTCTCTGGTTTGGTAAACAAATGTTGAGGTGACGATTTACGCAATTCATTAATTGCCTGGTCGCGAAACTCTTCAGTTTTGAAGCGCGCAATGATTGAATTAGACGCAGTATTGTTGATGGAGCTGTAACGAATTTTTTCTTTGCGCAGTTTTTCTTTAAATTCATCAGCAGTCATAGTCTGGCGTTTTTCAAGCGTAGATGCGGTATCAACTTCCAATAAAAAGTGCACACCACCCGCCAAATCCAAACCAAGCTTCATCGGTGTAGCGCCTAATTTCTGTAGCCAGCGCGGTGTTGTTGATGCACGGTTCAGCGCCACTACATAATCATCGCCCAAACTTTGTTGAATACGTCTACGCGCGTTCATTTGATCATCATTTTTGACCAAGCGGATCAGTGCAGCTTTACCATTGGTTTCAGCACCAAAATATTCGATTTTCGCATCTTTAAGTGCAGCTTCAACTTTGGCGAGCACGGGCGCGTCAATCGCGGTACTACTGGAGCTACCGGACACTTGCACAGCAGGGTCGGCTTGATAAAAGTTTGGCACTGCATAGAGCAACGATAAGATAGTTGAGACTAGCAGCAGAAGATATTTCCAAAGCGGGTAGCGGTTTAACATAAAAAATCCCGTGACGAATGTATGAAACTTTTTTGTGATAGGTCGATTTTTTTGAATATTCGAGCGGCATTTATAATGAGTATTGCCGATTCAAATCACGTTTATTACTGTGGCGGGCTGCAACAGATGAAAGCGCCGGATTATACCGATTTAACCAGCCACAACAATCTATTGTGGCCGGCTTTGGCGCATAGTTGGCTATAGTGGGGGCGCGGGTGGAACTTCCAAGCCTTGGCGACCGTAAAAATCCGTTAAAAATACGTCAAATGTGCCTTCGCTCAAGGCCTTTCGCATAGCTGCCATCAGGTTCTGGTAGAAACGCAAATTGTGGATGGTGTTAAGTTGCGCACCGAGCATTTCGTTGCATTTATCCAAGTGATGCAAATAGCTGCGGCTGAAGTTTTTACAGGTGTAGCAATCGCAGTTAGCGTCGAGCGGACTAGTGTCATTACGATACTTGGCATTGCGCAGTTTCAACACGCCCTCGGTGATAAAAATGTGGCTGTTGCGCGCGTTACGCGTAGGCATTACGCAGTCGAACATATCAATTCCGCGGCGCACCGCTTCCACTAAATCTTCAGGTTTACCTACACCCATCAAATAGCGTGGTTTATCGCTTGGCATGTGCGGCGGCAGGTGATCGAGAATACGCAACATATCTTCTTTAGGTTCACCCACGGAAAGCCCGCCAATGGCATAACCGTCAAACCCAATATCGGTAAGTCCGTTTAACGACTCAGTGCGCAAATGTTCATACATACCGCCTTGGACTATGCCAAACAACGCGGAGTCATTGCCTTCATGAGCAGCCTTAGAGCGGCTCGCCCAACGCTTGGATAATTCCATAGAATCGCGCGCCTGCTTTTCAGTGGCAGGATAGGGTGTGCATTCATCAAAGATCATCACAATGTCAGAACCCAAATCCCGTTGCACTTGCATGGAAGTCTCAGGATCGAGAAATACCTTGCTGCCATTAATAGGCGATTTAAAAGTGACGCCTTCTTCCGTGATTTTGCGCATCTTGCCCAAGCTGAATACCTGGAACCCACCTGAGTCGGTGAGGATAGGGCCTTTCCATTGCATAAAGTCATGGAGGTCACCGTGAGCTTTTATGACCTCAGTTCCGGGGCGCAACATCAAGTGAAAGGTATTGCCCAAAATAATCTGCGCACCTATTTCTTCGATGTCCTTCGGCGTCATACCTTTAACCGTGCCGTAGGTTCCAACCGGCATAAACGCAGGCGTCTCAACAACTCCGCGTGGGAAGATCATACGCCCACGACGCGCGCGGCCAGTTTGGCCATTAGGAGTATCAAGTTCGAATTTCATAAAGCATTGATTGCTTTTATCGGAAGTAGTCACGGTATTTCTCTGTTTGGTAAATAGTATTTACCCTCCCAACATCCCCTTTTTCCAGAGGGAGAAGCTGAATTCACTTCGTTGTTATTTTTGAAGTAGGTTCAGTCCCCTCCAATGAAAAGGGGGAGGGCTAGGGTGGGGTTATCGCATTCGGGTTTCTCGTCACAAACATCGCATCCCCATAACTAAAAAAACGATACTGGTTCGCGACGGCTTCGGCGTAGGCATTCATTGTGTGTTTATAACCCGCTAAAGCTGACACCAGCATTAGCAATGTGGATTCGGGTAAATGAAAGTTAGTTACCAAGGCATCCACAACATGGAATTGGTAGCTTGGGAAAATAAAAATCGCTGTTTCGCCCTGATAGGGATGGATCTCACCTTTTTTGGATGAGTCGTTAAACCCTTGCGCCGCCGATTCAAGGCAGCGAACACTGGTAGTGCCTACGGCGATAACGCGCTTGCCAGCGGCCTTGGTCTTTTTCACCAGGTCACATACTTCTGCTGACAAATCCATCACTTCGGAATGCATATGGTGGTCAGCAATATCATCCGCACGTACAGGCTGGAAGGTTCCGGCGCCTACATGCAAGGTTACAAAAGCGATTTGTACGCCCTTTGCCCTTAGCTGCTCCAGCATCAGCTCATCAAAATGCAAGCCAGCAGTTGGTGCCGCCACAGCGCCTTGCTTTTGGCTGTAAACCGTTTGATACCGCTCGCGGTCGCTCTCGGCGTCGTCGCGGTCTATATAAGGAGGTAAAGGCATATGGCCGATGCGATCCAGAACCGAGAGTGCCGTCTCTTCCGTCTCAAACAGCCATTCAAATAACGCATCGTGACGGGTAACCATCTTGAGGCGCGTGCCGTCTTGCAAGATCACAATGGAATTAGGTCGTGGTGCTTTGCTCGCACGGGTATGGGCAAGTACGCGGTGGGTATCCAGCACGCGCTCAACAAGGATCTCAACTTGGCCACCGGATTCTTTCAGCCCAAAAATACGGGCCGGGATCACTCGGGTATCGTTAAACACCATCAAATCGCCGGGGTCTACCAAATCCAGTAATGCAGGAAATTGGCGGTGCGCCAACGCGCCGGTAGGGCCATCCAAACATAGTAAGCGACTACCACGGCGTTCAGCCGTGGGCGCGCGGGCTATAAGCGAATCGGGCAAGTCGTAGTAGAAATCCTGGCGGCGCATAACGAGGTAATGGGTAGCTAATTAAAGGGCGGCAAGGGTATACCAAAATCGCACTTTTTGAAAACTCTGCGATTTGGTATTGCCATATTTCGCGCTGAAAAATCCCTGAAAACAACTTCTCAAACTCTGAGTAGAGGATGCAGATTTGAGCGTTATTAACAGCAAAATTATTACTTTTGTCATGTATGTATGTTTTGAAAATTTTAGAGATATATTCAAAGTTATCGCAAAAAAATTAATCCAAAACCCATTGCGTGCAGCTTAATTACATTAAACAGTAGCTATAAATAGTAGCTATTTCTCTAGCTGCATATTAAAAAATTATTTAACTTGTTAACGATTTTTTTGAATGAGTCCGCTTATTTTTTTATAAAAACGAGTTTCAAAAATATTATTTAATGGTTAGGTGCCGCACATACGTGGTGCACACTAGCGACTAACATTTGCATCGAGACTTGCGAATATTTTTCTAACGAGAAAATTATTCCAACAGGAGAGTTTAGAGTTTAAGTTTTTTTTGAATTCTTCTAAAGGAGTAAAACCGCGACATTTCAAATTGAATGAGTTGTTGTTTGATTAGGTGACTAATCTGCGAAATAAATTTGATATGAATTGTTTTGTCCAGTACTACACATACAAGATTGTTGCTAATTTAAGCACCAATTACTGATAGGAGTTTTACCATGATCAAACAAAAAATTTATATGAGCGCATTATGTGCAACCATCGCAGGCTTTAGCCTTGCTCCAGCAGCTTTCGCGCAAGAAGATGAAAGTACAGGTTGGACTATTGGTCTCGACTACGGCCGCACTGAAGCTAAAAAATACTGCGAACACATCACCAACTGCGACGACACTGACAACGGTCCGCGTGTTGAAGTTGGTTACGACTTCAACAAAAACTGGGGCGTAGAATTGGGTTACACCAGCTTCGGTACCAATTTTGATGCTGACGCTGATGCTGGTTCACTAAACGTTGAGCAAAAAGCAAATGCCGTTACATTGAGTGCTATCGGCACCATTCCAGTGAATGATTGGTTCGGTGTATTTGGTCGTCTTGGCTACGCTCGCTATGACACTAACAACCGCGGTTCAATCGATGGTGTTCCAGTCAAAGATGAAAGTGGTAACTCTCCTTACTGGGGTGCTGGTGTAAAGTTCACCGTGAATGAGCAATTTGCACTTCGCGTTGAATACCAAAATTATCGCGATCTTTCTAACCAAAATGGTCACAAAGATGACGTTCAAGGTTTATTTGCCGGTGGTGTATACCACTTTTAAATCCTGACGCATTGCGTATCGAAAAACCCGTGGATTTCCACGGGTTTTTTTCAATGGGAAATTATTTTATTTAAAATATAAAAATCGAGTTAGCCGGGGGGATGGTTCATTTTTTTCTAAAAACTTTTTTCTAAGAACCCTTAACGAAATCTTTTTTTGGAGATTTTACTTGTTTATCTCATCCTAACTTTTATAAAAATCTTCTTTTTTCATACCAGTTATTTTCTCAATAAGACTTATATACCTATCTATATAATCTGATGCAACCGAAAATGGGTTGTCCAGATTCAAGCCAATAAGTTCGGTATGATCTGCAGGCCAGTCATCAAGATATTGCCATCCCTCTAATAAAGCAGATTCTCTCGTCACTACGCCATCAGATGCTTTATTTTCAATGCCACCAAGTTTACTGGCTAAATAAAGTAACTTACTTAATTTCCTCGGAGGGTTAGCCGATTTAGGATTTCCTGCAATGCAATATTTTTGTATCGCAATACCGCTCCAATCTTCGTTGAGATATTTTTTGCACTCGGCTGTCGTTAAATCAGAAAGTCCTCGAAGTTTGTCAGGCAGAAGAGCAACAATTGGTTCAAGCTGCGGGGTTATTTTGGTTCCTTTAATAATCGCATCTGCAACTTCAGAGCCTTTATGAGGCGTGCCTATGGTTACTAAGGTCTTAATTCTTTCACGAATGTTTTCATTGTTTTTATCGAGAATAACGCGGCGCGCATCCAAACCGCCCATGCTATGAGCGAGAATGTGTACTTCATCCGTTGGTTCTGTTTTGTCATTAATAAAGATAACCAAATCCTTCGCTCTGGAATTAACAGTACCGACAGGATTTACACTGGGCTCCAAAACTTCAATAACGTCTTGATTGATGCTCTCGAATATTTTTCTGAAGTAGTCAATTCCAACAAGTTTTAGAAAAGGATTTGATCCGAATCCTAAAGCACCGTGTGCGAGTATGAGTTTGATGGGCATGTATTTCTCCTTAATGTAAGCTTTTTACAATTACTGACTTGGTTCAAGCTAGTGAGAAAATTATTAGTTAAATCATTTCACGAGCTTTATTGTAAGAGAAGGCTTTTTCTTTTTGATATGACTCTTTGTCTGATGGATACTTCTTGCGAAAGATTAACTTCAGTTCATTTAGTTCTGTTACTAGTGGTGGCGAACCCAGCAAGCTGACTTAAAACCCATTCACTCATTTCAGCCCAAACAAAACGCTCGCGTTTTTGTAGCGGATCTTCGCCTTTTCGTCTTCTGTGAGAGGTAAGCGTTCAAGTGCACGGAAGTTTTGTTCAAGTGAATACTGTGGGTAGTCCGAGCCTAGTAGGACGTGTTCGACACCAACATTGCGAATTGTCCACACGAATTCAGCTTCGACAGGTGAGCCCGCGAGTACTTCTACCATTGCTGAAATATCGAAGTTAATGTTTTCACCAAACAAATTCTCAGCTGTGCGTATTGGTTTGAGAATATTCCAGAAGCGGAAATTCAATCCGCCCAAATGTGCAAAAATAAATTTTGTGTTTGGAGCGTTGAGTGCAAGATTGAAAAGTTTCTCGCTGTCGCCGGGTAATATGTTCGCATTGTCCATCAATACGATTACGCCAAGTTCACCAGCGCGTTGAACGAGTTTTAATACTCGTGCATCGTCGGGGTCGAATTTTTGGGTATGCGGGTGAATCTTAAGCACCTTGATACCCTTAGCTGCAATTCGTTCAAGTTCCTTAATAGCAGCCCGACCATCGTAAGGATGCACGGTGCCAATCGGCATCACTGTTGGGTGGTTGCCCGCCAACGCGATTATGCCGTCATTGCCTGCGGTGATTTGTTTTGGCTTTCCAGCAAGTGCCTGATTAGCGCCGCCGAACCACATAGCCCCAATACCTGCAACATCCAATTTCGCCGCCTTCACCTGCGCTTCGAATTCTTGCAAGGATTCTTCGCCATTATGTAAGTGGACGTGAGAATCAAAGATCGGCAACTGTGCCTCTGCGAATTGCACGACAGACGTCATTGCAAAAGCTGTGAACATAAAAGTTTTAAAATAATTACGAATCACGGAAATGTTCTCCTTAATCATTAACGAAAATTATCGAATGAAAAATACAGGATTAGTGTGCTCGCGCTGTAACCACAGATGTTACTTTTATTAGCTAATTACTTTTCCAGCCTTTGCTTACCAAGCAATTAGACGCTTCACCTCTAAGTCTTTCAAGATCATTGTATCTTTCAGGTGGTTTAGCCATTTCAGTTGTTTTTGGTTTGTAATTTATATTGGATGTATTTCCTGTTGTCACGGCTGTAGCTGCGGTGGCGCCAGCATAGGCAGCTGCACCGGAATTTTGCTTTAACGCCTCGCGGAAATTGTTGATGAGAACTTCTGAGTATTCTTTTTGAAATTTATCAATCGTGGGCTGATCCGTAACCTGAACACCATCAATGAGTACTCCATTGGCATACACAGCCTTATTGCATTCATCTAAATCACGCACAAAAACAGGATTATCCTTATTGCCTTCACCATATTTCTTGTGCGTGTAGCCGAACATGTTTTTATGAACGCAAGAAGATAAAACCAAAATTGATAGTGCACTCAGCAATAATTTATTCATTTTGACCCGATATTTTAGCTAGTTTTTTTTGAAAAATTCTACGCGCTACCAAAATTTCCACCAGCGCCTTTTAATACTTGAACCTTTAAAAATTTTGTCAGTGTCATAAGTGTAAATAGCCAAAGAATTTAAAACTGTTTTGCAAGTATTTTCAGATTCAGGTTCGAAGACTTCGAGAGTGCCAGACTCATTATTTATATATATTCGCCCGCAAGTATTGCATTGATACATTGCCCTGTACGCGCTAATCGAACTGGTTCTTCCTACTGAATTTGCAGCGTATTCTTTTTCGACTTTAGATTTACCTGATTGTTTAATCGCATTATAAATTTCACTCCAAAAATTTTCCCAATTTTTATCTGGAATTAACCATGCCTTATCTGATTGAAAATCAGAAATGTCATGAATACAATTGCCACATTTACAGTCTATTTTCATTTAAGTGGAATTCCATTTAATCACTTCAATATTAAGAAGGGAGTCGTCATCCTTGCGCAAGCGGGGATCCAGCTTTTGCTGTTGCTTAATTAAAATCAACTGCTGGATCCCCGCAAGTGGAGGCGCCTAGCTGAGGATGACGATTGCCAAATAATCTCTATCATTTTTTCGAGCACAAGCTGCGATCAACATAAGTTTTCTTTCCATTTTTATTTATGTAATAACAGCCGCCTTTAGGTCCCATTATATATACATGTGGTGATTTTGGTCTGTAAGTATTCTCGGCATAGCTATAAGGAGATGTGAATAAAGCAAAGATAGTAAAAATAACTATATATACAATGCTTAAATTTTTCATATTAGCCAAATATTTAAGGAGCTTAGAATTTCCAGAATATGTTGTTTCTTAGTGTTTCAACGGTTTTCACATCAGGCCCTGCAACTGCTCCATACACAAAGGTTTTCCCGCCAACACTAGTGCAATGAAGGCCCGCACGATTGTTGACGAAATTTGCGTAAATATAGGTTTGTGATTCGTAGACAGATTTTGTGATTTTTGAAAAGCCTAGAGAACTCAATATACTTTCTGCTTTAAATGCACAGAATTCAATACTTTCAGTGAGCTCTTTTTGCCCAGTCCAAAGCTGAGGTATTTTATCCTCTTTAATCACAACCACTTCTTTATTACCGGGTTTTTCCTTTACTACCTGTGTAGATGAGCATCCTGTAAGAGTTAATAAAATTGCAAATGCATAGACCTTCATTGGTTATCCTTTCTGTAGTTCCAAGTGCAGAGTTGTTGATTGTAATTTGAAATTGCGCAACACCATAGAACCGCGACTTAAAACTGCCCAGCGCAAGTGAGATTGCCGGCGTGGTGTTGTAACTACTTGTTTAACTCTATTTTAAACTGAATGCAGCTAAAACAATAAAACCGATAAAAAATAAGCCCTGGAACATTGTATAAGAGCCCTGATATATCACGAAATTTAGAGCCAACTTAAAGGCATATAAATTATCAGTGCTGCCCTTCTGGGCACTTTTATGCAATGCACGTCTTGCCCAAAAAGTAAAAGCTGATTGATAATTTTTAAGAGCAGCATGGAGGTCGGTATCTGGGTGCTGTTCTAAAACGGAAAAAATAGAAGGCAGTACTGTTCTTGAACTTTCTGCCTTCATACCATTTAATTTTGCTAAAAAACCAAATAGTGCAGAAATAGCAAGCAGGCTTAGCATCCACGATACAGCGTGAAATATAGTAGCTTGAGTGATGCTCTCAACATTCGAGACAAGAAGAGAAGCCGTTGCCCCAGCGCCAACTAGTAACCAGATATTAAATTTATCAATTTGAGGACTAGTTTCAATTACGCATAACATCATTTGTATTGCGAGTGTGTCTTCTTTGTTCCACATAGATTCAGCTCTTTCCTTGGGATTGTTCTGATAAGTTTAACGCCAAGCTAAGTGGCAGTTTTTAAATTGTGGTTTTCTAGAATAAAGTCACGCAGCAATACTAAAAAGTATTACTACGAACTATCCGGTTACTATTGGTGCGTCTAAAGCACTTTGTCGATGTTGTTAACGCGAATATTCTGCAAGTAATTCATCAATAACAGGCTTCATTTTACTTTCAGGACTAGCCCATTTATTTAGAGCTAAACCGCCGCCACCTTTCAAATGATATTGAGCATACCCAAGTCTATTTCCTTCGCTATCACGCAACCATAATTCAGCGTCCGTCATGTAAGGAGCAAGATCCCATTTTCGTGTTGCAGTGTAAGTTAATATCGTGCTGCAGTTTTCTGGAGCTGTCGAGCTGTAGACTCTAGTTTTAAAGCCATGCTCTTCAAAGCCATTTCTTAAAATCTCCACAAAATTTTGAACTATGACTTTTTCATTTTTTTCGATACATACGTCTTTACTTAATTTTGCGGTGAGCGGTGTAACTTTTGTTGATGTGCACCCACTCAATACGGAACCGACAAGTATCAGCGTTACCAAATATTTCATTTTTACTCCCTCACTGTAGATTTGCTTTTAATAAAAATCACTAGTTTTTAAAAGATTGCTTATTGAGATGGTTAAGCCTAGAGAATTTAAGCTCAATTAATTAAAGACCATACCCAAATCCAACGCCAATCTCCATTACACCGGCTTACCCAAACTCCTTCCAAAACACGAAATTACAAAATAGGCACGGCTCTTGCGATGGGTGGTTTATAAATCACTTTAGCGTCAAGAATCCGTAACTATGGCCATACCAACTTTTAGTCAGTTGAACAATGTCGGTGGTAGATCCGCGCTGCAATCTTTCCGTGGGATAGGGAAGGGGGCGTTCGGTATTCCGGTTATGTTGATGATCCTGCTGGCGATGTTGGTTCTGCCAATTCCGCCGTTTATGCTGGATGCATTTTTCTCTTTCAATATCGCTCTCGCGCTGGTGGTTTTGCTGGTAAGCGTTTACGCACAGCGGCCATTAGATTTCGCGGCTTTCCCTACTGTTCTGTTGATTGCGACCTTGCTGCGCCTCGGTTTGAACGTGGCGTCTACGCGTGTGATTTTGATTAATGGCCATGAAGGCGGACACGCGGCGGGTAAGGTAATTGAGTCTTTTGGTGAGGTGGTGATTGGCGGGAACTACACGGTTGGTATCGTAGTATTCGTCATTTTGATGATCATTAACTTTATCGTAGTGACCAAAGGTGCGGGCCGTATTTCGGAGGTAAGTGCGCGGTTTACGTTAGATGCTATGCCTGGCAAACAAATGGCGATTGACGCGGATTTGAATGCGGGTTTGATTGATCAGGACCAAGCGCGTTTTCGTCGTCAAGAAGTCGCCGCTGAGGCAGATTTCTACGGCGCTATGGACGGTGCGAGCAAGTTCGTAAAAGGTGATGCGGTTGCGGGCATCATGATTATGTTGATCAATATCTTCGGCGGTTTGGCAGTGGGTGTACTTCAACATGGCTTGCCGTTTATGGACGCGGTACAGAAATATACCTTGTTAACCATCGGTGACG
>Ga0247741_1000667_pt1 | contig 18971 bp, 16 predicted proteins | sample UWRJL213509R2_FD_180945 | JGI IMG/M metagenome (GOLD analysis project Ga0247741, IMG submission 180945) | Plant litter microbial communities from Arlington Agricultural Research Station in Wisconsin, United States - UWRJ-L213-509R-2 | ecosystem: Environmental > Terrestrial > Plant litter >... | reverse complement strand
CTCTGCTGGAGATTCGAAGGCAACGGTAGGAGCTCCGAAAGTTGCACCTAAAAGAGCGGCCAAGCCTCCTCCCAACGAATGACCAGTCATCCAGATATTGGCATGAGGATACATGTATGAGACATTGCTGTAAAGGTTCTATTCCACGATTAGCGAGGGAATAACAGGAAGTACTTGAGACTTACTAAGCCAGAGGAATAGAAAAGACTATCATCCTTCAGGGCATCCTCAACGCAATTCGTATCACAACGATAACCTCCGTCGTAACAATCGCAGACGGTGGACCAGGTGGGTCCAACGCGAGCGCAACAGCAAGAGAACATCAAGTTGTCGTTCTTCTTGTCCTTTCCAACCGTAGGTCCACCTCCGCCGACAAGCCACCCAGCAGAGGTACCTTTAATCGCAATAACCACAGTGGTATTATCGGTCGACACAAAGATATGCCCTCGCATGCCGTCCTGGTCTGGCTCCCATCCATGCGGATTTGAAGACCAGCCTTCAGAAATGTCGTACCACTCTCCAGCAGTACTATTATCGATAGCATAGGTGTTGAAAGCCATCTTGGCCAGCTGGAGCAGGGTACTGCGCTTCGTAACGTCGGGGGTAAGCACATCCCAATCATTCCAGTTCAAGGCAGGTGTTATGCCTGGCTGTCGGTTTCTTCGTGCTGCAGTGAAAGCCGAGAATGATTCTGGCTTTGGAACTTTGGCATTAACGGCACCGATGGTGAACTGTCGTTCATCAGCATCAAATGACACCTGGGGTCCAAAGTCCGAAAACATTATCCGTGAATCTTTCGTTATAGAGTGCTGGTGTCGTAGCTGAAAGGTTATGGGTGCATGTTGAGGTTCCCTGATCGACGGCGCCCAGAGGATAGTGGAAATGAGTGCTTGAAGGGTGGCAGGCAAGCCAAACAGCATCGGTGTAGTCGTGCAGGTGTACTGCCGAGCGTGACGAAAGCATTAGCTACATGAACGACGTGGGTAACGTCACGTGATATAGCTTTGTCACCGTCACGGCACTTATCGCGAAGCTGCACATATATATTCAAGTTATTAGAACAGCCTACGTACTGCAAGCATTAGTGGCATCGAAAAGACTTCATAGTACGATTTCTGAAGTTTCCGAATTCCCAATTGAAGCAATCCTAAGCCAAGACAAAGTCAGCGCCAGAATATATCAAAGAAATCAATGACATACTGTGCAAACTCCGTCAACACCCTCCACCTCAACCGCTTTCTTGGCCAATGGAACTTCCCTCCTGGGTCTGCTCCCGTCATCTCCATCTCCACTTCCACCACCATGTCGGCGTCCCCAACCCCATCTCAGCAAGCTTAATAGTCCATCGTCACCCTGACTATCGGCAGGGTCTTGATTGTATTCTTCCTTCCAATCCGCGTTATCTGCAAGAATTCTATCGATTACCACTTTGATCCCGTGGTTTTGGATGTTAGAAGACCACCCTAGTTGTCGCACTGTATCGTAGCGGATGACTTGTCCGTTGTGACAACGAGTCTCCAGCGCGAAACCACCGATAGCGCAGGAGGACATAACTCCCGTGCAAGTGCCCATTGGGATTGGCTATATAGAAATGGGATCAGCAATGATTGCTAGCAAAATTGAAAGGACTTACGTCGCCAGTATTGTATACGTGGGTGATATGGTTAATTGTGGGCTAGGAAGCATGAGCTAGTGCTTTAAGTGCAATTGTTGGCAATACGTACCGGAGGTGGTAAATGAAGCCGCTGCGACGCCAACCTCTCTGCTGGAGCTTCGAATGCAACGGTAGGAGCCCCGAAGGTTGCCCCTAGAAGAGCAGCCAAGCCTCCTCCCAACGAATGACCAGTCATCCAGATATTGGAATTAGGATACATGTATGAGACATTGTTGTAAAGGTTCTACTCCATGATCAGTGCAGGAAAAAGAGAAGTACTAAGGACTTACCAATCCGGAAGAGTAGAAAAGACTATCGTCCTTCAGAGCATCCTCGACGCAATTCGTATCACAACGATAACCTCCGTCGTAGCAATCGCAAACGGTGGACCAGGTGGGTCCAACACGAGCACAACAGCAAGAGAACATCAAGTTGTCGTTCTTCTTGTCCTTGCTCACTGTAGGTCCGCCTCCACCAACAAGCCATCCAGCAGAAGTACCTTTGATCGCAATAACCACAGTGGCGTTATCAGTCGACACAAAGATATGCCCTCGCATGCCGTCCTGGTCTGGCTCCCATCCATGCGGATTTGAAGACCAACCGTCGGAAATATCATACCACTCCCCAGCAGTAGCATTGTCGATAGCATAGGTGTTGAAAGCCATCTTAGCCAGCTGGAGCAGGGTGCTGCGCTTCGAGACATCGGGAGTAGGCACTTCCCAGTCCTTCCAGTCCAAGGCGGGTGTTATGCCTGGCTGTCGGTTTCTTCGTGCTGCAGTGAAAGCCGAGAATGATTCCGGCCTCGGAACTTTGGCAGTAAGGGCACCGATGGTGAACTGTCGTTCATCGCCGTCAAGGGACACCTGTGGCCCGAAGTCCGAAAACACTATTCGGGAATCTTTCGTGATAGAGTGTTGGTGTCGTAGATGAAAGGTTATGGGTGCATTCTGAGGCTCCGTGGGCGCCGTTGCCCATAGGACAGTGGAAATGAGTGCTTGAAGGGTGGCAGGCAACCCAAACAGCATCAGTGTCGTCGTGCAAGTGGGCTACCGCCTAGCGTGACAAGGTGTTTGCTACATTGACGACAGGCTCACGCCACGTGATACTGTCACAGTCACACTACATGCTCAAACTCGCGAACTTGAAATTGCGCGCCTGGCACACAACTAGCACAACTACTATTCATTTGCTATCGAAAACAATCATGGCCTTAGAATATGGATCAATTTTACTTGACAGATAGCGACGCCAAGTTAAAATATACAAAAGAACCTGGAAGTATAGATAAGTCGCGGAAAGTCGCCATAAATTCTGAAGAATGTACAATAGCCTCTAAAGAAGGACTACCGAACGCTACGACTCAAGGTCAGCAGGATGTTACTGGATAAAGTTAGGATTGGCTCACCGCTCGGGCTTTCTTTCCAAAGAGTAATATTATCCTTCGCCCCATAGGGATCTTCAGCGCCCTGATCGCTCCAAATGACCTCTCAAACTCTGCTTGGATCCTCTTGTACTCAAGATCCATTTCTTGTACGAGCTTCTTGTTGTTTTGCTCTCGAGCCAACTTGGCAAGCTCATTCACCACCGCCTTCTGTTCCGCCAGCAGGTTCTGCAGGGTGTTGTAAAGGGCCTTACCCGCACTTGTCTCATTCAACCGCTTCCTAAGCTCGACGAGCTCTTCTTGGATGAGGATGGCTTCCCGATCGTGTTCAACGAGCATGGCATCAATGATATCCCAGGCAGATTCATACGTGTTGTTGAACTTCATGGCTGTCGCGCCTCGTCGTAGCAACTCGTGAAAGTAGCGATATTCAAGCTCGCTCTGACGACGTTCGCCAAGGGCAGGGATTATCTTATCCCACATTGTAGTGACGAGGATGACTTTGTTGACGGCTCGGTCGCCGCAGAGCTCGCCAAACATTCGGAGGTTGCGCTGAGGTGAGCCAGACATACGATTATCGGTGATTCGATGCAGATAGAGAATCCCAGCGAGCTTGATAGCTCCTTGGTATCTGGAGAAAATACGGTTCAGTAATAGCTAGTACCCTTGGTGCAAAAGAGGGTTTACGTCTTTCTGAGCCATTCGCCAATCATTTTCAAAATCTCCATATCGCTCCTCTCTGAATCGTCAAAACCAGGAGTATCGACAAAAACAAGTCGATCGCCAAACTCGACATGGTGTCGGATCCTCACGGCATGTATGCCTTGGGTGTAAGAAGCCAGCTTATCGCCAGCTCGCTTCTTTGGTTTGGGAGTAAGCGCCAGGGAATCTATGAGCTTTACCGAAATGTCAAGAAAGGTCTAGGAGACAAGGTATTGCCTGGCATACGTTGCTCTTCCCGGACCCTGTAGGACCCATCACCCTAGAAAATAGGATCGAAATTAGCAACATCACTTTACGACCGTTACGCCTCCACATACGCAATGACGATATCATCCACTCTGAGCGTTGAAATGTCGATGTCTCCCATGGTATCTTCCCGTAGAATGAGTGGGGCTTGAGCAGAAATTGTGGCGTGCCAGAGCGGAGGCTACCTTCTCAACAGGACTCAAACATGAGGTACCCATCGTCCAGCCGTGCACATTCTCCATCAACCTTTGACTATCGATCGTCCCGATCATAAAACTCGATTTTTCTCACAAGTGGGTGGCCGCATAGGAACCGACTTCCCATTGCCAGCTGCCATTTCCTCCGTCCCTTCACGAATCACCTACGCAATCACGGACATCGCAGTGAGCCAAGGAGATATGTCTGAGTTCCGCCCATCGGAGAATACCTAGGTATTCGATCATGGGGCCACCCAGCTACTGCACATGAAGGTTTCAGGTAGGAACTTGAGGTAGTGCCACTTTTCAGGCCAAAAGCTACACAGAAGATAAGCGAATAACACCAGGGCGTAGCTATGGTCTATAGGTACTAGTAATCAAGGAACTGAAGGACAAGAAACACGAGTAAGACGTACTGGGTTTTCCAAATGCACCCCACTTTTGAGGTGCATGAGGACTTGGGTCGCAACAAATATGTGTTGCACTGCTCACCGGCGTAGCGTGTGGCAAGCATGCAGCATCCACAGCACACGCAGAAAAGTTATATCAGTACGGCACGGTTGGTCGTTCGGAGTATTCACTGAACCAGGTGACTTGACACTAGAAACTCGAGGAGAGTTGATAGTTTCATCAACGCGTATTGAATGCGGTTTGAAAATAAATCGCCATTACTTCGGGGATTAAGAGCTGATAAAGAATAACAATGGATTATGTTTGCGTTATTAACTACGCTGCTTCGGTAGAATACCCCTAGATTGCAAACGACGAGTAAGAAAGAGGTATTTGGATGTAAGCTCGAGAAACACACCTATTAACCATGGCGAGCTTGTGCATGTCATCCTTCAAATCTTGGATTGCTTTATCTCCTTTGATAGTGGCAACTACCTGCCTGGCCAGACGCTCCGCAAGTGTCTTTCCTGGGAACCCTTTCGTGTCTGCTCGGTCAACAATCCACTTGATTCCCAGCCTCGTCCGTTGGCGTTCGCTAAGGGCCTGAGGAACGTGAACAATCTTCCCCCCACCCTTCTTCATTTTCCGAGCTCTCACGGCTGGGGACGCTTTGAGTATGGCCTGCTCAACGAGCGGTACAGGTGGGGTGCGCGTCATTGCATGGATATGCAAGAGCATATTAGATGTTGTTCTTGACGCCAAAGCGTATTTCCCGTGCCTCATAATCATTGTGGTGAAAAACTGAAGTAGAGGTGCCTGCGCTGGTGGGACGTGGTGGTGCATTTGGTCAAGGTCGACGAGTACCGGAGGTTGCGGAACAGTTGCGACACCAGAGACCCCTTCTCCGGCCCCAAAGAGTGCATCACGGGCCTCATCTCTCGCTGCATCAGCCTCTGTGGTTAAAGGGCGTGAACAGCGGGGAAGGAGTCGAGGAAGAGCGCGACAAGTCCTCTGCCCTACGGTCGCGAGCATAGTTGTTTCCGGAAAGGTTTGGATGTCACGCTTGTTACCGTGTTTGTGACGGGTAATCCATGTGACCTGTGCTAATTTGAGCGCTGAGTGCTAGTTTGTCCGCCCTTGTCTATTTGGATCGTTTCTCTAGCTTCACAGTACTCATAAATCATGGGGCTTAAACTCGAGCATGTGTATGAACATGTTACATAATATCGCAAGTGCTGTGGTCTGCTGCGGCACATATATATAAGTTCTATTCAGAGGTCTAGACCCCATTGTTGAAGTCAGACCGGTCAGTCCAATTTGGATGGTCTGGCCGACGGTCAAGAACTCATGGGACAAGTTGGCACTTCGGGAAAGTCAGGCTGAAGGTTGGTGACTAGATTGCTTCTCGATGGTGCGCGCCTAATGATCTTGGTGGCTCTAGACTTTGAACAACTTATGAAGACTTCCCGACTGCCGACGAGCAGCCAGCTATAAATGTTATAAGTAACTACCTCGGACGGTGGATACCCATCAAGCAACATAAAACCGACTCCCATGCAACTCTACTTATCAGCCGAATATCCCTGGAATACCAATTATTGTACGGAAGAAGGCCAGGTCATCTACAAAGTCGAATCAAATGGCCCCGCATACCGTACAATGAAGGTCTCGCGCATCATACCGTCGAAAATAAACACCGAAGCAACGGACGAGGACGAAGCCCTACGCGACACCTTTACCCAACTGGGAGAAATCGACTATCACATGTTCCGCACATCTCGAATCCGTTATGGAGAGCAAGACACCCCAGTAGACGAATACTTTAGGAAAGGAGAGATGGGTTTTTTTGGACGGTGAGTTAACTCGTTTTCACCATTTTAGAGTAAGAACGTTGAGAATGGCTTAGAGATCGCATTTTCAAAGCGCCGGATGGTAAAGAATATGCATGGCAGCTGACTTCTAGAGTATGCAAGGTATGGCTCGCGCCGAGCTTTACCACAATCATTCCCGCAGCCGGTTAGCAACTGACCATACCGTCCCAGTTGGTTTCAAACGACACCTCAAAGACGCCCGTCGCTGTATTTCATCGCAAGAAGTTTGGAATTCTACGTGAAGACCGGCCAGCTTCACTGGAAATATTTCCAATGGGAGAGGCGATTGCCAACATTATTGTTCTCACTTTTGTCTACATGGAGAAAATGCGCAAAGACAGGGAGATAGCCACGATCACAAGCTCGTAACCCACCAGAGATCTGGAACGGAACTTGACCATCGATCTCTGGAGAAGTTACAAGTTCAATTACTATCACCACATAGTTTGATTGCTACGTACTGTACGCCTTACTGTAAGAAAAGAATTTCAGTCCAAAAGAAAAAAAAAAAAGACTAAAATTCAAGCCTTTGCAACTCACTGTGGCCCACGGTTTGGAGTGTCTTATCGGATCCACTGCTGCGCCTATCGTCTAGAATGTCATATTAAACGGTCGGCGCAGCAGTGGTAGCGATCATGTGCCAGCTAGCATGTCTCTGCCCGTATATCAAAATATCACGCGTTTTTAGGTCTAGAATTCAAGATCTGGATGCTTCTGACAAGGAGGGCTTACGCGACTTATTTGGTCAAGTTACCTTGGGGAGGTAAACTACAATGCATTTTGCTCCTCGCGCATACGGTATGGGGAACAAGATATACCATGAATTCTTTAAGAAGGGGTTGTTGAGCTGCATGGGAAGGTAGAAATATTTCTACTTACTTCGCATAATTTAACTCACAAACAATTTAGAAGCCGTATTTTTACTGGGCTGGGTGGTATACTGTAACTCAGACTAACCCTACTGACCTGAATCACCTGACTACAATTTGTTCAAAATCTGATTCTCTCGAATCCCGGGTCCTCCCTCCGATACAGTCAACGCCTTGCACTTGAACAATGAATCCAGTCACCTTACGTGGTCCACAAGTACGATCATCAAGTTTTAATGACATCCCAGGCGAGATCTACTGCCTTATCTTCATCTACGCCCGCTCAGCATCACTCCTCGATATCTACTATGCCAACCGGCGCCCTATTGAAATCACCATCTCTCATGTATGTCAGCTGTGGCGGAACATATCGCTCAACTATCCAGTTTTGTGGAACACAATTCGATACTCCGTTCCTAAATCCGAAACTCCATCGCCAACAGATTTGCTTGCTATGTATCTCGATCGATCGCAAGGTTGCCTGCTCGAGATCTGGTGGAACTTCAGAAAGCGCCTCCGTCCAGCTTTGGGGGTTGTCCATTCAGCCATGCTCACTTCCCTGGCTGACGTGGCTACTCGCTGGAGACGAATTACCCTGTTGCTGGACCACGACGATGAATCACTGCTTTTACAGTGCGTTCAGCTCTGCAAGCTAAATCCAACACATCTGGAACACTTTTCCATTTGTCCACAGAGGGGAGAAGGAGAGTGTAGAATTCCCCAGGAGGTAGCCTTATCGAAGCCCAGAATATTTCTGGCGGGCGCTCCAAAGCTCACGTCTGTGAGATTGGAAAGCTCGAGTTGGAGACCACTCCTTCCTCCTTTGGCGAATATAGTCACGATTCGACTGGAGAGTCCGAGTAAAAATCCGATCCCGCAAGATGGCATACGCCTTTCAACCCTTCTCAATCTTTTTTCCCTAAAATTTCTGGAGAATGTGTCGCTTTCAGGCTTTACATTGACTGAGGACGTACCGATCGCAAACTCCAAAATCTTCACGAGCACATTGCGGGATTTTCGGTGTGGGTGTTTGAATCTTGTGGCGCTTTTGCCCTTATTAGAAGCCCCCCATCTTCATACACTTACTCTCAAAAATGCTCATTTACCCATACTCGTCGCTCAGTCACTTCCCTCTCTCCAAAGCCTCATCCTGTTAAACACCACAGTTCATTGGACATCTTTTGCAACCTCTCCCTCAACCATAGCCATGCAAATCAAACACTTGACCATTTCGGAGAACTCAGCGTCTGGCACCTTCTCGTCTCATGCATTGACGTGTATGTCAAAAGATATCTGGCCAGAGTTGGTCACTCTGAGCTGCAATATCCAGCAGATTTCTCATATTGACATGTACCTCCAACTCGCCGCTATGAACAACACCCATCCATTTACACTTCGCATCAACCGAAGATTGTTGGAGATGTGGTTTGACAGAGCGAATGATTCTATGACCACCCTCAAGGCGATCTGCTATGTCCAGGCTTGGGACGAAGTTACACCACTAATTCCCCACCAATGGCCTTACACGGAGGAGTTCAATATCGACCATGTGGTTGATAAAATGGACCACGATAATTTTAGGGTACTCTCCTACCATTGATTGAAGTCCAGAGTTTGAGATGAAATGAAATAGTTGCTTGATTTAATCCTCCTTACCAGCACAGCGTGGATTCTTCGTGCCTGCAGACCTCAAGTCATTTACAAAAACCGGGGCGCGAGCAACTCGTAAGGCCGCTAGTCACTTGGGTGAACAACTTATCTCAAATGGCACAAAAAGAAGTGGACTCCACGAAAGAATAGTACATCGCCCGCGCATTCTTGAGTGCCGTGATAGCAACGTAGAGTCCAAGGCGGTATATATCATATCCAAAATATCAAATACATCAGTATGTACGCTAGCACAACTTGAAGAGAAGAAATTGTGAGGTGGGTTGCGATGTCTGATCGCTTCGAGTGTGTTGATTAGTAGGAAGAAAGGGCTGCTCGGACGTTGGACAGTTGAACCATCCATCATCTCTAGTTGGCCAGGGCACACAACGATTTCTACTCTCATCGCGCATCACATGAAGCCTACCACTCTCCTCAATCCGATTCCAGGACTTTCTGTGGGTCTTTTCCCAAAGCTCGACATCTTTTTCGAACATACGGAGAAGGCAGTTCGATTTGAGCGTCTTGGAACGGTGCGCCATCAGCTCCCAGCAAGCGTTGAACACAGACGGGCTATCAAGCCACATCCCGAGCTCAATAGTTAAGGTTTGGAGTTCTGGCCAGAGGACTGAGCCTGGGATCTGGTCGCGCATGTCCTCGAATGCGGACATCGCGTGGCGCGGATGAAGTATGAAGAGGTTTGCAACGTTTTTCGTCGCATGTGCGAGTTTGACGGTGGGTGCGGATGTTGGGCCTGCTTTGCAATCGATAAGGGCGAGGGTGTGAAGAGATGGGAAACGGTTCTCGCCGACGACGAAAGGTTCAGGGTCTGGGTCTAAGACACTGCTTGGACCTAGGTTCCTGCGTCCAAATTTGTAGAATATTTTGCACAGCGGGATGTTCTTGAGGATCATGAGTTCCAAATGAGGTGCATTCACCTGAAACCATGCAGATGACACGTTGGCGTCGCTGCAGCGGAAATGCCGTATGTTGGATATTAGATCTGGAGGAATTTCTTCGCCGCCCATGCCAAATGTAGAAAGAGGCGGACCGAAAACGTCGCCAGCGATAGAGAGGCTTCTTAATGTCATTGATCCCAAAATCTGAATGAGGTCTGTCCAGCCAAGTTCCCGACGGCCACTCGTTCCTTCAAGTTGCAATGAAGTAAGATAGGGAGAGTAAGGCATTCCAGCTGAAAGGCACCTAGAATTCATACGAAGGTGTCGCAGCTCGGATTGTCTGAGTAACGCCCCGCGAGGGGCGTTCTCGGCCCTATCGTCTTCAAATCCGTCGTCATCGTCGTCATCTTCACTGTCCAAGTGCTCAACTCCCTCACTCCTGCCCAAGTAAATTTCAAGGGCGTGAAGGATAGGGGTCTTGAGCGTCTGGAATGGGGCCAGAAGGCCATTAAGAGGCCATGTGCGCGGAAGGCGAAGAGAGAAAAGCCACCATCGCGGTGCGTGGTTCATCAACGTCTCTAGAACTAGAGCGGCATATTTGCGACTCCCTTTCTCTGAGAGCCGAACGGTAATGTCCAGAGGCAAAAGTCGAGATCTCTTCAGGTACTCCTGGAGTTGGCTGAGGTTCACTAATCCTTGACAGCGGATTGTGGTCCATAGTTCCGGGGAGGCCAAGGCAATTGTTCGCCAGTTGCTGCAAGTATGAGATATCGCAATCTCGAATCCAGCTGAAGAAGGTGCTTGTTCTCGCGATATTTGGCAGGCAAATGCGAAGACCGAGCGCAGGACATCAAGTGGGAGAGCGACCAACGGTGAAATTGGCTCAAGTGACGATCGTCTCTGAAGGCTCGATAAAGCTATGCGCGAGTCTAAAATTTTGAGTCGTTCGAGTAAGGCATTGCGCTCGGTTTTCTGCAGTAAAAGCTGTACGTCTTCCTTTCGCCTCGTGAGCTTTCCTGACTTCGTCGGCCGATCAAATTCAATAGGAAAGGGCTTTACTCTGGAAGGACCACTGGAGGCCATTTCTTGCCGTAGAATGGGAATTGAATGTGCTGTTTTTTGACCGTACCCACGCTGAAATATAACCAGAGGCTGAATGGGAGAATTGGGGTAAGGGACGCGCCTGTTTGCCGATGTTGTGGGCACTGCTATTTTCTTGCGTCGCGACTTGTCGGCCGGTTTCGTGCAAGTTTCTGTGCCATTCACACCATACAGATTCCTTATATCTTTATTTCAAGTTCCCTTTCCATCTTTCCTATCCTTCACCCTACCTACCATGTCGCCTCCTCATTCTTCAGGTGGAAAAGATTCTGGAACTGCTCGCGTGTTGGGCTCAGGCGCTTCGGGTGAGTGTATTAACACACATACCTATTTCATGTCTAACTGCGTTTTCTGCTCTAGGTATTGCCGAGCTTCTCATCTTCCATCCTGTAGATACAGTGGCCAAGCGCCTCATGAGTAACAAGGCGAAGGTATTGTCGCCCATACCCATATCCCATGCCGAGACTTACCGCGATATATCTAGGTCTCGTTGTCGACACTTTCACCTATTGTCTTCCGAGACGCTGCTACAGCACCACTTGCACGAAAATTCCTGTCTCTCTTCCCCGGTCTAGGCTACGCCGCTGGATACAAAGTTGCCCAACGTGTTTACAAATTCGGAGGGCAGCCATGGTTCAATGACCTGATCAACAAGCACTACAAGAGTAACTTCAATAATGCGTTTGGTGAGAGGAAAGGAAAGATGATGATGCAGGCTACTGCTGGAAGGTCCGTCGCGTCATTGAGAATTTGACTTGAGCACTGACTTGCTTTCACAGTCTGACAGGTATCGGCGAAGTGGTATGTGGCTCGGATTGCCTCAGAGGTTTAGAGCTAATTAAGTCTCTTCTAGGTACTGCTACCACTAGATGCTCTCAAAATCAAGCGTCAGGTGAACCCAGAAGCCTTCCGAGGTCGAGGTTTCATCCGAATCTTCATGGAAGAGGGTACAACTCTATACCGGGGCTGGGGCTGGACGATGGCGCGTAATGCACCAGGAAGCTTTGCTGTACGTGTTCTAAACCCTCACTTCTCTCTGACGCAGTCTTATCCCCCTTCAATAGCTCTTTGGTGCATCGGCTGTTACGAAAGAATACGTTCTCGGCGTCACTGATTACTCGAAAGCCACATGGACACAAAACTTCATCGCTTCCATTGCTGGAGCTGTGGCGTCTATCACCGTCGCTGCTCCTCTAGACACAGTCAAGACACGTATCCAGAACGCCAACTTTGAGCGTAAGGTACATGGAGTGACAGTCATCAAGGACCTGATCAAGAACGAAGGAGCTACCGCTTTCTTCAAGGGTTTGACGCCCAAGGCAAGTACACCTGTTTCAGCCAACAGTCACTTGCTCACCTTTTGAACCCATAGATCCTAGTGGTTGGTCCTAAGCTCGTCTTCAGCTACACCCTCGCCCAGTCCCTGATCCCACTGTTCTCGAAATACGTTTAATGACCTCGAGACGACCCTTTCTTCAGTAGATCACGACTCTTGGTGTTTACGACCCGCGTATAGTAACGATGATAGGCCCATGTTTCTTCGAGAACTAATCGCGACCCCTTGCGCAATACTGAGACTGTTCTTCGTGTAAGCCAGGGCCTCAAAATTACTTTAGATAGAATACCCTATTAATGTTAAATAAAGCGTTAAATCCCTGCTCAATATAATACAGACGCATCATACTACTTCTGTTAGTTGGGACCGCGAGGCGGATTCGCGAGGTTGAAACGTTGGCTAAACTTGTGCAGGCATACTATGGTGCACCCGGCCTAAACACCGCCACTTTTGTACAGCGGCGGAATCGTTGGCGAAATTTTTTGAAAAAAAAAAAAGTCACATTTACGACCCCAGAAGAGGTCTGGGGAGCATTTTCAGCCTTTCTTGGTCAAGTCAAGCCCTAAATATACCTGGTAGACCCTGAGCCCCTATGTCCATATAAGAAAATCGGCGGAATTGGCGGCGGTCAAAATAAATAACTCAGCCAGTTTTGAGCCAATCGTAATTTCCTCTGGTCATTTTGTTCAGACCATCAAAAGAGGCACTTTGTTCAGAGGTCCAGAGGAATAAGAAATCCGGCCAAATTTGGTCACGTTATTTTGCTTGTACAAGGGAGGTGCACCATAAGCGGTCAGAAATCTGTCGCTTTCAAATTTCACGTGATTGCATAACTTGGGCCGGTGAGTGAATCTCCTTTTGTTCGATGTGCCCAACGAACATAATGACGCCGACTTGCACAAGCTATCGAACGAGTTGACGATGAGGGAGGGCTTACAGTCGTTGTTTGACGACCTGTTGCTATGGTTTGAGGAAATTGTGGTGGGCATTTGTGATGGCATTCGAACGCATTTATTCAGTCCTCCTGATTCAGAACAGTCCCAAGACGTATAACATTTGCACCGTATTCCCAGATGATGAGGCTTTGTCCCTCCTTCCTCACCCCCCGTACCGTTGCTTTCACAACTGCCACTGCTCTGGACCTGCCCGACTCTAGATATCTCCGGCTACATGCCGCTGTTTGTCGAGTTGCCCAATTTTCTGGTGTGGCTCAGTATTTGGACTCGTGTGTCCTAGAATCGGAGACAAGGAACGTTTTGGCTTTTGATGGCTCCTCATCAGAGCTTTTGTCTTTTCAACTTCAAAGCACACTTCTTGTCGTAGCTTGAAGCTACGTTCTTGATTTTGGCGAGTTTCTGGAGGAACAGCAGCTTTTGGCCCTTAAGATTGGATCCCCTCTACACTAAATTTTTTTGATACATACATACATACATACATTCCTGCTTCGAAGTAAATTTGTTCTAGAGTCCCTGTACCCGATTATTCCCTTAATTTCAACTTCTGTGATTTGATTGCCGTGGCATTCTCCAATTCTATTCTTAAAATTCGTTCCAGGGAGAGGATGAAAGAATGATACCTTGGCTGCGTTGAGGGGGAGATGGATTAGGGTGTTGGAACGGGGAACGGGGATTATGCGAAAGTTGATGTGGAGTTCCTGCTTGAAGGCTTCCATATATACTGACCAAATGATCAAAGATGTCAGTCGATCTGGTATACATGTCCAGCTTCATAACCACACCCACTTCGAGATGTGACAGACCAGAACCCAGAACACGGAGCAAATTGAGCCGCTGGGTAGGCGGGAATATTTTGCTCGATGAATTTGCTCGTAGTGGTTTGAATACTTAGCCCGATCAAAAAAGCTTTACCGCAAGTATACTCATAAACACATGCCAGTGCGGAATCTGCAACGAGTTATTAGCACTAGGGGTCGACTTTGTCGACTGAATACCTTGCTGACATAATATTTATTTCTCGTACTGCCTTTGCCAGCCGTCATGCAATTCAGATCAACAAGTAAACGGCGCATTGTAGACGTGTTTGTTTACTCATCGACTTGCAACATGAGTCCAATCTATAGGACTTGCAAAAAGGACTCGTTCTTTATGCGCAGGTGTTGGCAGCAAAAATGTAACGCGCCATCGTGACAAAATTCCACGGCTCAACATGATCTAACGTGACGTTACGGCTAATCGCATAAAAAGTTGCCCATTGTGACCCATGATGGGCAACTTTTTCTTGGGTTAACCGTAACGTCACGCCTGCTTGGTGAAGTCATAGACTCAATAATCAGACGAAATTTAGAGAAGGCAACCAATTCTGTAACACACATCCATGTACTGATCCTTTAGACTAGAGTACATAGGAGGCAACGACTCTAATGAAAGAACTTGGCCTTCTTCTTTCCTGCAGATTTCTGAGTATCGAGAGGAGAGGTGAAACCCAACATGGGGGCCGCAATACTGAAATTCGACTGGAGCACCTTGATAGTCTGCGCCATAGCGGTGTACGAATTGGTATGTGGCTTTCCTGATATCGATTCCTTGTCGCGGTTTTGGATGAAGTTGTGTCGGAGACTGAAGACAACCAACACTGTAGAACCTGTTGACCAGACGATATATATGTCAATTTATTAACCCATATAGATATGGGCAGGAAGACTCACCCTGTAAGGTGGACGGGAAAAGGTTAGGTTTGACCAGTGTGCCATTCTCCTTGTAAACGGACAACACGCGTATTGTGTTGTCCGTTGCAGTGGCGGACAGGTCCATTGCATATTTGTCGACCTTGTAGCTCCTCGTGGTCGCATCTTCGTCGCAGTGATTAGAAACTGATACCAAAGCAATAAAGGAGGTATTTACCTCGTTCGGCTATGAGAGCCATAGTATTCTCAATACCCTTCTTCACTTCTGGACTGTCGTCATCCTGAGCAGTTCGCACCGCCAACTACGAGTCAAAATCATCAGAAAGAGTAATTAATGGTTTTGATGGTGACCTAGATACAGGACGAGTGGGGGAGTCAGTTAGTGAGGGACACGATTTAGAATCCTCTAATTTTTCTTGGAGACTAGGTGATTGGTGTCGCAATAGGCATTGCCCCTACTATAATCGTAGAATCAATCTCCTTTTTTAGTTATTTACATAAACAATTCGAATCAGATCATGACTGAAACGCGCTATCATTGTGACAATGATGTCTGAAGAGAGGATCCAAAAATTGGGTGGGAATTATGACGCATAACTATCCATGGTACACTGAGACAAGACACAACAGTACGCCATGTTGAAAGCATGATCGCAAATACTAGCAATCTTGGACATCGCGAGTTCTTTCAGTCGTCTGCATGGGAGTTCGACGATTGGGACAAAATGTACCTAGTCCAAGCCAAGAACAACTTATCACAAACGTGCACAATTATAGGGTCGATCCAGTCGGAGGGATGCCGTTTGGGGCCAGTGGGGAACTATGGTTCGGTGGCTGACATTCAAATTGAAGATGCCAAATTTATCTTCGCGATTGGACCCCCTACCACACATCAAATAGCAAGACATGGAGAATGTTTAATGGAGCTCTACAAAAAGGGAGTTCAATGCATAGAGGACCTTAGTCACACTGCAGACAATGAAGGTCAAGGGGTACGTTTAGCTCGCGAAGGGGACAGGGCAATTTTCAAATTCTGCCACCCAATCTTTGAGAAAATCGTAAGTTCAATCAGTTTCATTAGAACCTCACTTCTGATTACACAAAAGGATCCCCCTGAATTAGGTGCAAACAACCAATGATACAACGCGCAATGAGCTGACTATGCATCACAACAGCTTGGGAGGGAGAACTTTTGGCGATCTCCAATTATCCATTTCCACCTGAATTAACCAAGGAGAAGGCAGCGATGGTTGAACATCGGAATTATCGATTGAGCAAACACTTGCTTAGCGGAACGCAGCCGTCTCTTCCAATTCCAGTTGCCGATTATTGGAAAGTGGAGGGGAAGCTCGCCGAAGTCAGCTTCAGACTCACAGCCAATCCAGAAGGCAGAATTCTGACATTCACAGTAGCTTATGCAACAATTATGGAGTAAACTTTTATAGTTTGCTTTGGAAATTTGAATCATTGGCTGTCGGATTGAATAGGAATGGTCTAGCGATGATTAATGAGCGCCAATCAGTGGGGGTAAACACACTGTAGCCAAACAATTGTCTCAAAACTTTCGACGTTTCCCCAGCACGTACAGCTTGGCCATGTTTGGCTGGGGTCTGTCACAAACACTTGGTAGCCAAACATTTGTCTCAAAACTTTCGACGTTCCCGCAGCAAGTACAGCTTGGTTGTGTTTGCATCTTCCCTAAAGTAGGTATTTTAGACCGGGATAGACCTTGCTTTCAGCAAGGTAATGTGATATCTATTAGTGTGGCTAATATGGCCTTGACGTATGTTAAGCAACCAAATGTAATGATAATACGATGAACAGCGATTAAATGGTGGGTGGGCTGCGTGAAATAACGAATGAGGATGCGAGAAGTGCGTAAATGCAACTTCGAGCTGTAGAATGTGGTAGAATGCGTCATCGGAACTGATCGTGGTTCTACTTTACCACTCGGCTGGACGCTGGTGCCAACTCGCCATCCCCTGGCTAAGGCTTCCAACATCTCGGGGCATGAATTTGCATGCTGCGCTTTATTTAACGACTTCAAGTTCGTGTTGGTGCTAACTTACTACACATGGTATCAACGTATACATAAATATGAACATGCATACCAATTTGAAGGATAGTTTACTTAGATTGTATACATATACAACACAAACAGGGTAACAAGATATATCATCTCCAGGACTCTGAGTAGCGTAGCTGAGACAAAGATGATTTTCACGCTTTCTGGGAATCATTAGACTTGGTAGCAGGAGGTCGACTTTCAACAAGCGAATATGTAAATCCAAGCTACATAAGCTAGCTAGCTAACACATGGAGCCACTTTAAAAATTTCGAGGTATTGACAAGGGAAGGAAAAAGAATGCCCCACCATACTACTCGCTATTTTTGATAACCGCACACCATTAATTCAAGATATTAAGTGAGATGATAGACAACCTCTACAGCTTCGGAGTAGTCACTTGCCAAATTCACGGTGGATTTTGAGGCTTTGCGTGCGCGCGTCGCGATTAGGACAACTTTTAAAAAACCCAAATTTTCATCTCTGGAACGGGGACAATTAATAGCCTATGTTTTCTATGTGCGGTAGAGCAAGTAAAATACAATGATAAACTCATCCAAGTTTTCTACCGTGAGATTACAAAGATATACACAATGCAAGTTGACACCTTTTGGTCAATTTGGACCCTTTTTGGTTCAGGAGCTTCTGGTGAGTCCATGAACACTCGACACATATATGCTCGGGCGTATGCCGATTAATTCATCCTGAAATATTTTTGTGGTTTTTGGCTTTTCCTCATCTTTTACAGTGTTTAATAGCCTCTGTAGCCCTCGTTTATACGGTATATATGACATTGGATTCGAGAGCTTCGGAAACTTTTTTTCCTCTCGCAGCTTTTTTAGGTGGTTATCTAATACAAGTACAGGCTACCTCATCCTGCCTGCAGTGAACCCAAGCTCGCTGTGGGCACAGGCGGGCACCATGGCGAGCAGGCGCGTTGCGCTTGCGAGATGTCATACAAGCTGCCCGCTGCAGCCGGGGCACAAGCGCCCGAAACGGATCACGTGTTACAAGTCAGTCCATGTGCAAAGCGCCCGCCCCGCGCGCGGCTGCTGGCTATGGTGTGCCCTCAGCGAGCTTCCGTTTCACTACAAGCAGTATGATGTAGTCTATACTTGTATTAGATAGTCACAAACCAAAAAAAAACCTTTCATTTCTTGAGGCAAAAGAAGAAGTTGCGGGAGGACAAAAGTTTCGGAAACTCCTCAAATCAAATATTCTTTATACACAGTGTAAACGATGGCTAATGAGGCCCTTAAAAAATATAAAATATGAGGAAATGCCAAAAAACCACAAAAAAGTTTCGGGATGAATTAATCGGCATTCGGCCGAGGATAGTAAGAATGCTGCTGCTGCTCCATGAAACGAGGACGTAGGCTCTAAACTATGTAAAGTGCATTTTGAATTCGAGAAACCAAAACTCAGATGAGAGGCTGTCGAGAGCCAGAACCTTCCACGTCATAAGGAATCAAGTTCAGTCAAACCGGATAGTTGGGCAGCTCGACAGACAGCAGCATGTAGCCGGAGATATCTAGGGTCGGGGAGGTCCAGAGCGGTGGCGGTTGTGAAAGTGACGATACGAGGGTGAGGCATGTGGGACAAACTAAAATCATCTGGGAATATGGTGCAGATGGTATACGTTTGGGGATTATTCTGAGCCAGGAAAATTGAATATATGCGTTTGATGCTACCACAAATACTCACCTGAACTTCCTCAAACCATAGTGACAGGCTGTCAAATTGCGAATGCAGGTTATCCATCATCGTCAGTCCGTTTGATAACTTGTGCAAGTTAGTTCCATTAAGTTCGTTGAGCACATCGATGCTACCGAAACCATTGATGATGGCCCACACATTTCCAGCATAACTCGTCTGCAGCGCGCATCAGTAATATGAGCTACCAGGATAAAGTCAAGTGACAGGACCTTGGCATGATCATGCTCTTCCG
>Ga0247741_1000666_pt1 | contig 18983 bp, 16 predicted proteins | sample UWRJL213509R2_FD_180945 | JGI IMG/M metagenome (GOLD analysis project Ga0247741, IMG submission 180945) | Plant litter microbial communities from Arlington Agricultural Research Station in Wisconsin, United States - UWRJ-L213-509R-2 | ecosystem: Environmental > Terrestrial > Plant litter >... | reverse complement strand
TAGAATGCGTTGAGAACCTTTGGCTCACCGAGATTACCCCAACCCTGAGCAGCAAACACAGCAGTCATCATACGTCCGCGGATCTTGGTCGACGCAAATTCGGAGGAGATTACGGCGGAGAGGGGATGGTCTCCTCCAATTCCAACACCCATCTATCAGGGCAAAGGGGAGAAAAATCTTGCATATGGTATCTGGTTAACAATGAGCAGAATGACGTACGACGAAGCGCCAGAAAATAAGGACGCTGATGATGTTTATGGCAGCGGCACTGCCTGAGAGTGCTTGTGCAAAGGTGGAGATGACAATAATCACGAGCTCAACGCCATCTGCAAAATAACACAAATTCTAAGGTTCTCGAAGATCTGATGATTAAAGGCCCGACCTACACATCTTCTTACGACCAATGCGGTCCGCCAACCAACCAAAGAGTAGTTGACTGACTAGAGTGCCGACAGGTGTGGCGACCTTGACATGCATCTCCTGGGACTTGCTGAGTTTTTGGCCTAAAGAATGCTGGTTTAGCCGTCAAATAAGCAGCGATATTTTGACGTGCTCACCTTGACCATAAACATACCCCAACATGTGCGAGGCAATGTTGATAGCGAAAATATCGTAGCTGTTTGATCCAGAACATTTTTAGCACAATATTTGTCGGCATGATATATATAAAAAACTCCTGACGCATCGGTGAAGAAGCCAACTCCAGCAACAAAGCAAACTTTAGCATGGAACAAACTGAGATATGGAGTGAATCGTGGAGGCAATGTCATGCGGGCGGTCGAGGCATCGTACTCACGAGAAACTGGCACTGTCGACCTCAGCCAAGGCAGCTCTACGGCGCTCGTCTGGAATGTACGCCAGATCACCGCGCGCAGAGAACTTGTCATCTTGCGATCCATCATTCCATGCATTCGCGGTGAGGATGTCAACCATTATGTGTGGTCGCTTCAGACACTGTCAATGGCAGAGTGGCGTGGCAGCGAAGTAGAGTGTAGGATGGAAAGTGTTTCCACACTGTGCTGTGAAAGTTTCACATCCTGCTTTTGTTCAGAGTCCTAAAATCCTTCCTTAGCAGAAGGCGATGATCGGGATCAGAAGGGCACAGAGCCCAGGCAGAAAATGCCTTATTGGTATTACTATTTTAGGCAGGTTTTATCTCCGGCTGCGCAGTGCGTTGATGCCAGGGTCAGAGGAAAATAAAAGCTAGGGGCCCAAATGAGTGTCTGTGTATCTTTGAAATGTTGAAATGCGCGGTCATTAGTCAGCTTCGAACGTGCGCTGGACTTCCTTGATTGAATATCATAATTGTGATTGTCAAGATTCTTACCGCTATTCACTAATGGCCGGCCTTGCTTACGGGGAAAAACCCTGTTGCTGAATTTCTTGACCCCTCTATTTCTTAGATTCTAACGAAGTGCAGGGCTGAGCACAAGATATAAGTATGTTACCTCATTCCGTACTTTCATGCCTCGAAGTACACTGCCTTCTAATTCCTAATCTCACGCATCTTCGGGGATCTTGATTTGGATTGGGTTTGGACGTATTCAAGAATCTTGGAACCGGATCTTGCTGCACTGTATGTGTAAGGCGGGAGGGATGTACCAGACGGGCTGTACTTATGGTTTGATAATCCTTGTCAAGGAAAACAATGACCTAGGTGACGAGTGCCAGAAGCAACAGCTCGGTTGACATCTCGTCTAGCGAAGTCATTTGTCGAGTTGCAGTGGTCCGCTTCTGTTTCCCTCTTCAAGTTCCACTGAAGGTGCTGATAAATTTTCATGACCCCCTGAACGTAATTGTAGGAAGAAAAGCATCCAGTTTACATTGATTCGGAAACATTAGGTACGCAATACAAGTCCTCCGTCAGCGCTGCGGCTGGTCTTGCCACAACACTAGGCATATAACCGTCACACTATTTTTGCTATCACCTGTCTGGTGGTTCACTTCTTCTCGGTCTACTCCGAAATGTGACCGTCTCGCCTGTCCAATTTCGGAGGTCCAATTATATGGCACACACGTCCATCCGTCGAGCAACTCGACACTGCCTTCGGGTCAATTGAGAAATGTCTACGCCTGGGGTTTCACTGGAGAATGTAAATTTTGAGAATAAATGAGCCAGCGCAAAGGTGAATTCGTGCACCAAGAGTTGGAGACGGTTGAGTCACCCAACGGCATCCAAAGGTTTTGGGGGAGTGGTAGATGAGTGGTACTATGTACTCCATCTAGCTCAGAGTTCTCAGGCTGTGACCAAATACAGATACTCTATGGCAAAGTACAAGAATATCTTTAAAGTTCCTCCATCTCTGAGCAGCGAACACGGCAGCCATCATACGCCCACAAATCTCGCTCAATGCAAATTCAGACGAGATGACGACAGGTAGCGGGTGGTCTCTTCCAAATACAAGCCTCATCTATTAGGGAAAAGGAAGGCACATGTTGTATGCTATGACAAGCAGAAAAGAACAGTGCAACCTTCAACGAAGCGCCGGAAGATGAGGACATCAATAATACTCACAGGTGCTAGTAGCGTTTCCGGACAGAGCTTGGAATAGCGTGGAGACGATCGCGATGACCAATTCAACACCACCTATTCGAATGAGGTAAAGAGTTGATTAATCTATGAGGGTACAGTCCGAATAATGGATAGATCCGGCGTACACATCCTCTTGCGGCCCAAAATGTCAGCCAGCCAACCAAGGAGCAATTGACTGACCAGGATACCGACAGGAATAGCGAGTCACTGGTGACCTTGACACCAAGATTCTGGCGCCAGTAGAGTTCATGGTGAGATGCAGTGGTCGGTGATAGAAGAGGCGGCTAGGAGCCAGTGATGCGAATGGCAAATATATCGTAGCTGTATGTCCTCAATACCTTAAAGAAACTGACACCAGCGACAAAGCAGACCCTGACATATAATAGGCTGAGAACTTGATTTAGCACTAGCACATATAGAAGCTGCAACGAGGAAAACGCAAGAGGATTTGGCATTGTTGACCTCAGCCAAGGCAGCTCGACGGCGTTCGTCTAGAACATAGGCCACTTCATCCCGTGTGGTGAAAATTTCTTTCGATTCATCGTGACATCCTTCCGTGTAGTTGGCCATTCAGTGAGGCAGTGCGCGGTGGGGATGTGTCAGAGAAGTGGTATGCAAGGGAAACTGTGTTGTGGAAGCTTTTTCATCTCGATTATATACAGGGTTGTGAGTGTGATTCAAGCCAAGGACATGAATCTAATGGGAAACAAGGCGATGCGATGCACCCCATTTCTCATGGTTGGATAAGTATAGCACAAGTACTTATGTATGTCCTTGTTGATAGTGCATTCGACGGCCAGCTGCCAGTTGCTGATGCACGGAAATAGCCGGAACGGTACCTAGGATATTTCAATATTCTATTCCACTTCTGTCCCGCAGTCTCAAGCAGTCGTCAAGGTCATCCCCTCAAAGAGACTCCCCGCGCAGTGAATTCGATTTTTCGACTCGAACTGGCGCTTGGCTTGGCTCCCTCCAGTTCGATGTTTGGGCGGGGCACATCGATTTGAAGTTGAGGGACGGATCAGGAGCACTGGAATTGGAACAGGATCCGTGGAGGCGCAAACAATGTGTGTTTTCAAGTCTGTATATTAACCCGCTTTATAAGAACGTCGATCCACGTTTGTTATAGAGATGTATATTTCCTGGCCCCGTTCGAAAGTGAACCGGAATGTCAATGTGATATTTTCGATCGACTCGGAGCCGTCCTTTGCCTTGCCGCCCGCCCGGCAGGCAGTCAGCCACCAGAAGATAAAAGGTGGTTCTAAGATTGTTCAGTCCTTACCACATCTTGGCCTGGAACGAGCATCTCGCCTACACTTTGGTCTACTTACCAAGCTCTTTCTTGGACGTCCAATATGCCCGCCGTGTCGATGTTAGTCACCATCGTTCATTTACACTGCTTATTACTTCACCCCTTCCATTCGAGCCATATCTTGTGGGACGCAAACCACGGCAAGTCGCTCAAGCTCTGGTCAACCACCAAGTCTAACTACTTGAATAGTAACCTACTTGTTCAGAAACGCTCAAGGATATGGTAACCGCAGTAAAGTTTACTCATCGGTAAGCGATTCCCCCACCTTGATAGGGTCGAGGTGGCACTTCAAATCTCTTCCAGATGGTCGTTGGTCATGTCGGATTGTGCTTCGTTATCTGTTTCGAGGATGAATCCGACAGCGTTACCAATTCCGAATGGTATCGCAAACGCTCTCCGCCTAATGTTCTTTTAGGCGTTTACATCTGCCCTACTTGCCATATCCAACATCTCAATACGTCGCAGAACCCCGCAAGCACCCTGTGACGCGTATCGCCCAAACCACTGCGCCCTTGAGGCCTGAGTTTCCGCCACTAGTATGGTGATGCACGATGAAAGTCCGGAAATGCAAATCAAATACCCAAGGTCACCCCCGCATCATTCCTCACCCTCTAAATCCTCTTCATGGCGCCTGATAAAATGTCAGAGGTACGTGCGTAACAATCACAGCACCGTAGACCTAGCTAATGCGGTGCTCGCCAGATAAATGGCTGCCCAAAGTTGCGGTTAAAAGCGCCGAAGAGCAAAATAAATATACAAGAGTGGGTTCTTTCAATCTGGTCTTTCTGACCTCGCTCATGATCATCTATTCACTCTTCCAGCACGGCATAAAATTGCTTAGTGCTAAATTTTAAAAAAATCCCCAAAGGCGAGATGTGATGTAAAACGCCCTTCAACCAGGCTAACCGTAAGCATCCACCGTCTATCTTTGTCCTCTGCTGATCCGAGTCTTAGGCCATGGGCACCCTCGCGTTCGTCGTTCATGTCAGCTGCAACGACCTACACCCACGCCTACAGTCCTTCTGAGGCATCTATTTGGCCCTTGCATATACCTTTCACTGTTGTGGATAAAGACGGTCACTCAGCTAGTGGTATGCTTTCTTAATTCGGTTCAGTCTATCCCGCTCATCGATTGCCCGATCTCAGAGTTGGCTGCCTAACTAATAAGCATTGATATGCGGCGTCGTCCATCCGGAGTTCAATTCTCGGGCCATCCTCAATGGTATGGATTTCTGTTCATCCATTGACTTCTCACCATGCTGATAGTCATTCAGTCGGTGGATGACGCCACCTTATCACCTTTCATGATTCTCGGTTCTCAGTTCCTCATTTCAGAGCACAAGGATTTCTACTCTTGATACCCCTTTTCAGTCTTCTACATTTTCAGGTTCTTTGGTCTCCGCCTTTCCTATGCTGGCCAGTATGTCTTCAAGGCTTCGTCTCTTCTCCAGTCTCGATGGCCTTCGCTACAACTCTGCGTCCGTTGCTTCCTGAACAACATCCCTCGGTTGGCAACAGCGCTTCCGCGAACCATCTTTTGGCCAGATACGCGTCCTGCTGTGCTAATTATACACAGCAAAACCCCAAGCCCGCGGGACGAAGACTCGGGCCTTACTTTCTATCACACTCTGATCATTGACTCACTTCTCGCCATTCACTGGTCACCTACCGGCGTGGTACTCTCGCTACAACCAGCGGTCGTATGTCGACAACAGGATCCCATCCGGCATCGATCTTGCGAACCCCTCCGGTCTGACGACGTTCGTCATCCCTATCTCACCACATATCTGACTACTTGCGGGCGGTGAGAGGACGCTCTGGCTTCTCCTTGAAACGTGCACCCATATACCCCAGATGTATTGCTCTTTTCACATCACTATATCCCATCTCCGGTCTTTGCGTTCATCATCAATCCCCGCCCTCATCTCTTCCGCTTCTCCTCGACTCATATATTTGATCTACTATTCTATATACCTGGTATTGCGAGCCATCCCGAGCACTGGAGCCTCCCTCCTCAAACGAACCCGGCCAAACCAATATCTACGCTGGACCTTCGCTCGTGGCGGGACTGAGCTCTTTAGGTACCTTGGCACCAGGGGTTATCCGTTTTGTCAACAATTTACCTTCCCACTTCGACCTCAAGAAATTTTTAGAAAACTAGATGAACTCTTGTACAACTCCTACATTGGTCAATTGAATTACAGTTTGAGTCATCGATGATCTTCGGCCAGATTTTTGTAACCTCAATTGGTGATGCGAAGGTTCGTGACTACGCTGTGATTTCATTCGTCCGTCGCACGAACCAGGGTTTTCTTCGCGAATTTCCAGCATTATTTTACATTGGGGTTGGAGCGGGAGCCGACCGCCACCCTCAGATCAGCCGGTGGGGCACACGCGTAGCATCGTTGGGGATCGTGCGGGTGGAAAGCAGAAGGCTAGGAGTTGCAAGTGGGCCATCATTCAGTGGAGATCGCTGAGGCGCAGAAAGCCTTTCTTGTAGATTTCGATTTGACGTGTTCAACACTGGCGTTTTGGGGATGGAACGAGGGACGGCGAAGGGCGATACAAAAGTATGATTAAATCTATGAATAATATAGGTGGTGATCGTACAAAACTACAGTTTTGCCTTTGCACCCTGACAGAGGTGAAAGAAAACGGACGTGAGAATGCAAAGAACCAGAGGGAACTACGAAGAGTACCTGCTCACCTTGAGGACACCATCAAGTTTGGTGGCAAGCATGATATTACCCTTAGTCTTGAGCTTGCCTGTCATAAACGCTTTCTGGCCGTTTAGCTTTTGATAAATGGAATTTCATCAGCTTCCAAGTCATCCAGAGACAAGAGGGCAGGGGTGGAGTTGCAGCAAAACGCGTGCGTACCTTGCCAGATGCGATATCCGTAAGTGTCGTGTCGGTGAAGATAATCGTGATATCCGCCTTGGGTTTAGCTTTGCCTTTGTACACCGTCGCATTCTTCTTCAAATCGATTGTCCAAGTCGCGGTCTCCTTCGCGTCGTTGGTCACTTGAAGCTCGAAGATACCATTGACCTGAGGATGACAGGGGTTCTTTAGTGTAGCCCATATGTCATGAAGAGCTCATCCTCAAACCTTCTTGATCTGTTCAGCCTTCTCTGCGTCCGAGTACTTTGAAAAAGCACCCTCGAGTTCTGCGAGGAGGTCTGAGGCCTAAATGTGCAAATCAGCATAAACACAGCTCCCACCAACACTTTAGATGTAGCAAGTACCTTGAAGCCAGGCACTTTTATGTCGGATTCAGACATGTAGTTTCCGTTGTGCCGCAGTAGGCGCCTTTGAATCAAGAAGGAAGTTGGAAAGCGGAGAACCAGAGGTCGCGGTTTTTGTGTTTCTGGCCACTTTCACATGGCATTGATGTTTGATTGTGCTGGGGTGGTCAGGTGACTGGCTACTAGCCAATCGGCACACGCGCCGCGAATCGCACCCGGGTCGACTTCTTTTGATTCTTCCATCCACGGTCCCCACAGAAAATCGGAATTTCATGAGGTGCATTGCTTGACGTTAAATTTCTTACAGGCCAAAATTTAGGAAGTTTGGGAAACCAAGTTATCGATTCAAGTGTACTTCGTTGATCTATGCTTGGTGGCCCACTGTGTTTATGGGCGCTTAAATAAACTGACTTTGACAGTCCGCCGAGAGCTTCTTGTGGCGGTGAATTGGATGGTGCATGTGAAAATCCCCAGAAGAATATAGCATACCGTGATTTTATATTTACATGAAGAGCAACGCAAAGCCACCTTCGCCCATTGCTTCGGGTAGGGCTGCCAGCCTGAGCAAGCTAGATAGACAACATCCTTGGACCTCCCAATGCTAATTTTACCCTCGCATGTAAGAGGCTACCTGTTAAAATTGTATAATTTACCCTCCGAGCCAATTATTTGTCATTTGGATATTTGGATGTATTGCCGAACATGTTATTCGGCCCTACGCCCTGGAGACGAGACGGCTTCCGACTCGTTGATTTTTCATACCCAATCCACTATATCTCCTATCTACTAATCTAGAGGAGGCATGACGCACACGTCACGAGATGCTTTTATGGTCGACGCGCGCGCCAATTATTTTGAAAATAGCTATATTTTTCGTGGAATGATATGTGCACGACGCACATTCTTCGCAGGCCGCTTTTGAAATCGCGTGTAACTCGCGTTTACATGGAGTGGTCTATCTGCTCTCTGGCCTTTCTGAATCGTCGCCACTTATTATGGACGCGATACATACCCAGCATGCAGCCCGTAATTCCGGAACGGGGACTAAGATGGCGCTTGTCAGTGTCGCCGTGGTTATCGAAGGTTTATTACATTCCTTGTGAGTTTCGAATGGTTTGTCTGTGTTCAAGAGCTGACAATGATCTGCTCTTCTCCGATTCTAGAATTATATTCTGCGGCGTTAAGGGTTCTTTGTGCTTATCCATTCTTTCCCATCCCCACTTTATCAATCCCTTGACATATCATATGTTGTTCTTCGCTATCTACAGATACTCTACGAGTACCAAGATTAGAATTATTTTCACTGGTCCCTACATGTGGTCAATGATAGTTTGGAAGAAGGCAATGTACATGCATTTAGTTAGGCTCCTGAAGTCTGCAACTCAATTTACGCGGCGGCTAATCTCCGGCGTTGAGCATCCTATAGAGTATGTGGTCAAAGGCACAAAAGATGTCGGTCCCTGGCCGGCCCAACCTCTTGGCCGACGCTATGGTACATTGATTATGATCTCGATACTATTGTCTCAGTGGCAACAAGTGGTACTGAAATAATGGCTGATAGGCAGAGTGCAGTCCTATCAGAGATTGTATCGTAAGTCCCGTTCTGTTTTTTAAAAAAGTGCTCATTGAACAAAAGAGATGTTTAGGAAGACCTGACGCCAGTGCGTCGACTCTGACGCGCTGACCGCTGTTGACAATGTTGATCCGCCGCGCGTTCGGTGCTTATTTTTCAATCCGACTCCCCTGCAAATTATAGACTATTCTCGTCTAAAATTCAATGAGGCGGAACAGAAAACAACGAATCATACTACACTTACGGATGTCTGCGAGGAGCATGTCAAAGTCTCCGGAGCCCATTACCATGGGTGGATTTGCTGGCCTGAGCAACTTGTGATCAATAACCTTGGGCTCGCCAACGCCAATTGTGCCCTCTCCCGTAACCGGGTGCTCTGGCAGATTGTACTTCGAAGTTGGATATTGGGGTGTACTTTTGGGGTGCTTGTGGGATATGGTTGCGACCTTGACTCTGCCCTCCACGTCAGGGTCCGTCAAAACGATGACAGGATGCTGTCCGATCTTGCTCTAATCGTGGCGTCAGCAACGCCGAGAGTTCAAATTACAAGAAGATATGACTCACCGAGTATCTCGGACGGGGCTCGAAGTGCTTTGGCTTTGCCAGCATCATGGTGCCAGGGTGTATGCCAATGATGAGGGGCAACATGTCTTGGTCGGTGAAGGGATAAGATGCAGAGTCTTTTATAATCGGAAAGTTGGATGAAAAGAAAAACTCGGAAGCCAATAAGAATGAGACCACGAGACTGAAATTCGTTCGTATGGATTTACAGCACTCATTAACTACTTGCAGGAGGCAATAACCCCAGCCGCAGTCGCCAACCTCGATTCATTCCCAGATGCGCTAAGTGCACTTTGTACCCTTCGCCCTGAGTGATTTAATACCGCGAAGCTTTGCACCTCGGAGGCAGTCAAGGCGCTACAAAATAAATGCATAGGAGTGCTTTACCCCAAGAGGTATTGTGCTTCCATGTGGCTCTGACAGCCGCGATGTGACGAGCGGTGTCCTTCGCTGATAATCTCGAGGCGAATAAGCAGGTATGACTCACTGTGGACTCACCGGGTGTCAATCTCGAATTCCTGATGTTTCATCATCCGTGGTGCCCTAGGCTACTCGCATACACGTGTCGGGAATTGGTTGTGCAAAGATTGGGTCTCGTCAATAGTGGGGTGTGGTGTACCTTATGTCGTACCCGAGAACTCGAGCGGAGCCACAAACTAGTGCTGTACCCACGTCATGTCGGGTGGCGTATCCTCGTATCTTTCATCGCGCCATCATTTCTGTTGAAGGCGCCTATGAATGGACAGGTTACGTGCTAGCGCTGATCCGTGAACACGTGCACGGGCCAGGCACGCGCGTCTAAAACTAAATTATAAACAGCGACCGAAATAAATCTATTATGTCTGAAATAACTTCATCGAGGAAGAAGCCCAGGGAAGCTTCTCTCCAATGGCGTATCAGGTATAATTTTGGGCTCTTGATAACTCCTTCCAACAATGCCGATGGTTCCTTACACCTATCCGGCCCCCACAGGCGGATTGAATTTCGGGGTCGCCATCTTCCCAGGGATCCAGATTCCAGAATGCATTGGCTCTGCCAGAACCGATTTTAGTCACGTCACTAAAATGTCGTGAGGTGCGCTGAACCTTGCGTCGCTTCATTTGCCGATAAAGATGCTGATGATCGGAGACACTCACATAAGCAACAGTTTGTGTGCAAAACCTAAAGGTAGTCGCCAGCAGGCGCCACAAACCGATCATCTTTCATATAACACCCTCGCCTTACCCTCTTGGCACAGCTCCGAATTTCCCGGACGTAGAAGTGTCCTCATTCGAGTTGGAGTGCTAAACACAACGCTGATGTCGGCAGCGCAGAAACACACAACTAATTGCGGTCGATTAAGAACATTGAGGATATTGAGCAAGATGACCAAGTGAGTCAGGATGCCACCTTCTAGCTTGGTTGACGGTGCAAGTACCCAGATACTAGGCCTCCCAACGCTGCAATTCCGTAAGAGCACCGCAAGATTTGTTCGAATATAGAAAGAGGCTATACAGCAAGAACTTAGCAGCATGTTCACGGAGATTGCCATGACATATGCATCACTATTCCTCGGGTGTAATGTCCTATTCCGAGCGTTGTGCCAGTGGGCCTGATACAGTGAGACCATGTCCAATCTGTTGTTCCAAGGAAGCGGCGATATTAAGTCATCCAGCTTGCCACCAGTCCCACTAGACGAGATGCGCACATGGTGTGGTAATACCATCCTGAGGCGCAAGATGACCTGGATATAGAAATCCGACATAGAGGAGGAAGAATGATCACGAACAAGCTTGACAGTGAGTCATTTATTTTGGTACAGTGCTAACCACTTCAATTTGTCAGATCCCAGTTCCACCCCACGCTCAAAGGGATTCAGTGGATTCAAACGCAAGATTCCCGCCAGCGCTGGCACGAGCGATGCTGCTGCCTCTACCACTGCCGCTTCCTTCTGTACGCTGACGCCACCTCGAGCGTGAACAAACGCCAGCGTGTGGCAGTAGCAAACAACCACGACGGCACGTCTGCAGAGACTCCTGTCGCACCACCCAAGACTGCTGGTAAAGGGAAGTGGAGAGCACAGCATGGGTTAGACGAGACCGAGACTGTTGAGGAGGCTGCACCTGCCTAAAGTTTGCGTGTTAGGCCCAGAGCGCCCTAGGTCTTCAGCATCACCGTCAGAGGCAGATTAGCTTTACGATGCACATACCATACTACCTACTACTGCCACATCTCTTACTACCGTATCATTCGAATATTCCCGGCGTCAACTACTATTCAGCATTCATTTTCTTGCTCAGCCGAAAAATCATGATTTGCGGACCTCGAAAGCCCTTCCACTGTGCTCCCCACGGGTACATATGATGCTTTCATAGCTGCAGGTGAAGGAGATGAGCATTTCAGAATGCTTGCTACTTGCCACTTCGCATGAAGCATCGGCCGAGCACTTTGGACAAGGTGAGGCCGTATGCCAGGCGGTGAATAGTTGGCTTAGTCGTCGACTAGTCGATATTTCATATGCTCCGACTGCAAATGAAGCTCAACTATGACATTTGGGAAATTTCCCATGTACTATTCATGTAATTATTCTATCATAGGAATTCAGACTGATGAGATGAAATTGATAAGATTCTGATTTCAGCATTGCCGCCCTTTTTTCCGTATATGGCAGCATGGCCATGACTAACGGTAATCCCCCTGCAATTTGATGCCAAGGGGGACATCGCCTTTGCCACAGGCGACGAAAGTCGCCGACTAATCGCGCCAGGCGCTGACTTTGATTGCTCGACTATGCGTCGACTGGCACAACACTAGGCCGTATGGTACTCCGTGGAGATGGCAGTGGAGTAACTGGGAAAGTATCGCGGGAATGCCTAACCGTAGTAGTCCTCTTTAACCGCCTCACGAACTTGAAAGTCTGGGTACAGTATGAAGGGATAAAGGGATAGAACAAACAATACTGCATCGACCATACATTAAACAGATACTGAAGGTCATATAGATAAGTACCCGCTCACTTGTTGTCACAAATAAGCAATGAATAAGCGTCAGGATGGGGTACATTAACCGTCGGACGCACCACCCATAGAAGCAAGGGATTGGAAAAGACAACCCTCTACAATATATGATTACCTTGCTGCAGGAAGAAATATACAAGGGGGATTTCTATCTAGAATTTTGTCACTTTTGACGGCGTCCGTGGAACAAATACGGGAACTCACATATTTCTGCATGCAGTGCCTCTAGATGATAAGTGGTCATAGTCACTGGAGACTTCCTGGGGTTGAGATTTGAGATAGAAATGACGTTGTGGAGGCCAACACTAATGAGATCTTCACCCTTGAGCCGATTTTGCGGAAGACCGTATACCGAGGTGAGCATTTGGGGGGGTTGGCCGGATGCGACATAGATGCTACCAGAACCCACCCATCCTCATTGGGATGGGTGAGGAAGACGACTGGATGCTGCCCAATTCTACCCTAGAAAAATCGTGAGTGAGTCTGTGTATCCACCATCTCAGCACATACCGTGCCTCGAGGACGGGGATGAAACGCTTGGGCTCCGCGAGCATCATAACCCCAGGGTTGATATCTCGCAACGACATTTCCTTCCAGATTTGGGAGGGTTATTTTCCCACAAGCGTCTTATTTCAGGTTCTATATGGGTTCCCGGACCTCTACCATTGAGGAAGCGAGACGCATTAACACGACCCACTGTAATCAGGACAAGGCGGGAAACCTTGCATCGTGTTATGGACACTCGGTGATGAAGTGCATGTGGAGGGCGCAATGCCTGTAGAGTCTCGCAGATGGAGCAGCATGGTCTGTCAGTTTCACGTAAGTCAGTAGTATATATTGGCGTGACCAGCCTCATTCTAGAACAACAGCATAACTCCAAACAAAGTAATCTCAAAAGCATACAACCCGTAATACACATACTGATATAACTCGAACACACTGCGATAATCGACTGGAAAAAGACTTTGTTTTCATCTTAATGTGGCTAGGGAATCCGCCTGAACCACGGCTATCTCCTTCAAGTAACGTTGTTCCGTCTACCTCAAAATTCTACTCTGAGAATATTCGAGCCATTCTCTATTTCAAAGTTACCGCGTAGCGTATGTAACGGTTCCATTGCGGTTACTTGATCCCACCATAACATCACTTCGACCTCAGCTTAGTTTCACGGTATAAGGGTCATTTTGCGTATTTAGCGTTTCAACCAATGATTGATGCACCGATCATGAATGGACTTCTTAAATGTCTGTCACCGTTGTCGAACCTTAGTTGTGTAATTTTATGCCTCATGCCCTTCCATAATCATTTTATCAAGAGAATCGGTCTAGATTCTTGACAGCATACTCTCCGAAATCCGAATCGTTCGACAAGTGCCACCCTCTCGCGGCTCACTGACTGGGGATAACGCTTGCGAGACATCGATGTCCCTCGATGTTAACATAGAGCCACCGCTTTAGTCGCGGGTTCAATGTGGCCCGAGATGAAACTGACCGTGCATTCGCGCCCCGGGGCCCGGGGGTTGATGCGTTCCTTCGACTCAAAGGTGTGCGAGTCGGAATCGATCCTTGATTCACTTCGGAGTGGAGAGCTCTTTCAAAGGCTTATCCATAACATGTTTCACATATCTTCTCCGGCTGTTGGAAACCAGTGGATATTAATCGATCTGATCTCAAGCTCAAGATTTGGGAGAAGTAGTAAGTTACATACAGCCCTAACGATAATCCAAGCTAAGAATTCAGATTCATGGTTCAAAGGAGGTGGATGCAGTCGGATGTTTGAGTATGTACAAATCACTAACTTCTTTTCTCACCTCTCCAAACGTCAGCGTCAGCCATGTATGTTGAGGCTGAGGTTGAACTGAAGTACATTGACGTGGATCAAAGATCAGTTGGCCCACTGCTTGGTCGGGAGCAACCGAGCCGGCGTGACCGGCCCTTGATCCGGGGAGTCACGGGCGCCTACCACGGCTTGATCAAACGGTTCGGAGCCTTGTTGCCGGCGAACTGGCTGGGTTTACATTGAAATAAAATGACATATAGATATATAGAGGTAACGCGCGATGTATAATATGTGCTGAAAAATCCCGCTGTGCGCATGTTTCGGTTGTCGGGAAACAAGATAAACTCTGGGTAACAATAAGCGCCGGGCCTGGAATGGGTCAAGGACGGTAAAAACCACGGCGAAGAATATAAGATATAGGAAATAAATAAGTACGTGGTTCGCCACTATCTCACTGAGCTGAGAACGAGACCAGGGCAATTACTCTCTATTGACTTGTCATTCGTGGCAAGCGTGCGAGCATATGTCATGGAAACTCACGAATGTCTGCGACTAGCGCCGCCAAATCAGAAGTGCTCATGGTCATGGGAGAGTGTGGATCCACGAGCCTCGAAGAATGTATGAAGTTGGGCCAGCCAATACTGATAGTTCCTTCGCCCCTGTTTTGGTCCGTCGGAAGGTTGTACGCGGAGGTCCTTCGCTGAGGTGGATTGTCTGGGTGTCGATGGGACATGAAGGCCACCAAAATCCAGTCCCTTTCATCCGGGTAAGTGAGGACGATGACAGGGTGACGTCCAACGTCGCTCTAGTGCCGGTGTTAGCGAATAATGGTAATTAGCGTGTCAATCACATCCACCACATACCGAACCTTTGGGGCGCGAGCCATCCCATCTCCTAAGGTGCTTGGGCTTTGCTAGCTTTAAGTCACCAGGTTTGAAAATCGAGGACATGGTTTCGTTGTGGTCTGTTCTGAGGTATGTACTGTACCATCGTCTTCCTGTGGCACTTTATAACAATTGGGCAGGGCGACCTCATGTTTTAGTCGCGAGACGAATGTGAGGCTCCTGCATCATCAGATGCAAGATGAGTACAAAGATGGGAGATGTGGAGTAGATACTATGAGGGGCAAGGAACACGGACAACGGATCGGCGTTTGGCGTAGTAATTTTCATGTCCCCATGCATTTCACACTCTGCGCCAAGCCGAGTATAACTTGAACAATAAACATTATGATCACGCGGGTTGAATCATCAAGGCTTCGTCTGTTATTATGACGTTTCAAAAAAGTTGGGGGAGGTGTCACGCAGCGTAGGTACTCAGGTACTGTACGCTTTTAGACAAATATACTAAAGTGGATGTCAAAATGTGCTTATTCATAGCCGTTGCTCATACTTCACGCGACGGGATAGCAACGGTTCTGTCAATATTGGTGCCTCGTTGGCCTCCCCGTTCGGATCCATGGGTCGCAGTCATTGACCCCACGTGTCAGGTCGTGGGTTAAGTCGACGATAACTTACAGAAGCCCGATCGAAGTCCGCCAACTGTCTAATCCAGAAGTTTGCGGCACTGAAGCTGCAGAACGCCGATGCATACCGAAACTTTGAGGTCGCCTTGCGCTTTTGAAGTACGCCTTCGAGAATCGAGAGTGCCTGATCCGGGATGTCACAATGCCCGGGTACACCTCCAGCCGTTGATGCATTGCAGCAGGAGTGTTCGAGGTGGACTCGGAGTCCGTAGCATCTGCATTGAATGCTGTCGTAAATTTGTACGTTAGCACACGTTGAGACTCCCAGATTCTAGAAGGTTCTATTCCTCTCTCGGGACGGATACGCGAAGAAAAAATGGTTCTGCCAGATTCCTGCCTCCTTGATTCCTGCTGAGATTAGACAACAGATCTTGGTCTTTTTGCATAGCCCTTGGATCGATCTGAATTGCTAGCTTAGTCAATTATAAGACTGTGAATCATTGTGTTGCCCTCTAATAATCATGTAACAAACTCACAGATCCGGACATCGATCCGCATGGTAAAAATCCCTCTGGTTGGAAATTGTCTTGTTTGCTTTCAGTGTGCGAACAACCGTCTGCATTTGTCCACTCGAACATTCTTTGATCGATAGAGGCCCAAAGGAGTCTGCGGTGAAAATGTGCATGAAATCAACGCCACCTTGAATTCTTCGGATACAGCGCGTTTTAAAAAGCATGTATCTGTATGTTCAGGCTTAAGGCCTGGTCTCGTCCTCCGCGTTCACTCCTGTCGTAGAGTCGTACTTTGGCACACGTTGAGATGCTGACCATGCTTTCGCATAGGTGATATCAACAGTCGAAAAGGCTTTGCTGGCCGAATTGGGAAGTGCAAGAGATGCAACAACAAACAATCGAAGACCCACGCCCCTGCGTACCTACAACTCTCCACCTTTGGCCACGAGCACGCCTACACGCTCGCTGCTCGCTGTCCACCATGAAGTACATTGAAATCCCTGCTCTCTCGCACCTCGCCCAGTCGCTCACCCACGAAGGCCCTGAATGCTCGGTGCACACCAGGATGGAAGCATACAGCTGCAAGAATATCAAACGCGACAAGAAACTCTTCAAATCCCTCGAAACCGCATACCAAGACGACGTGTCCAACTCACCACCACTACCATCCTGGCTCGCACTTGACCGTGAGGCCGAAATGACGCCATTCGGGCCTATCGACAAGCAAGCCTCAAGGAAGACACTGTACCTCCTCATTGCGACACTGAATGTCGCCTTCCCAGACCACGAGTTCTCCGACGTACGACCGTCACATTTCGTGAAGGAGGAGGACGGTGCTAACATCCTAAACGCGCTGTCCAACACCCTCATCTCACCACACCGCGCTGGGTCAAGCGCTCCACGGTCATATTCGTCCTACCCACCAACTTCAGCGGACTTCTTCCCCTCTTCGGAGTCAAGCTCAACCTCCCCCTACGAACGCAAGATTCCCAGCCCCCTCGCACCCCCCGCTATTGTCTCTGGGACCCACCCAACTCTCTTCCGCCTCATCGACGACGTAATCGGTCTATCAGAGTGTGAAGTCTTCTCCTACACACCAGAGATTGACGCCGACCCTCACGCCAACGACTTCTCAGACGACGAAGACGATGTAGCCTCTATCGCGGACGAAGCGTCGAGTAGTGACGAGGATGCGACGTTCGAGTTTGATAATTACGACGTGGACGAGATTAGACCGAGGGCGTATAACCGGGGCACGAAGATTCCACCTCCGACGCCGAGAGCCGCTATCAACTACTCGGTCCTCGATGATCTGGCCGAATCTATGCCGCTATCCACGAGTCTGCGGTTCAAGCGACGAGGGGCTTTGCTTTGGTCCTCCCACTGGTTCTTTCTCAACCGCAAGCGAAAGCGCATCCTCTTTGTCTCCGTCTGGGCGCGGTCAACCGGAATTGGCAGGATGTACACCAGTGACGATGATGACGAGTACAGCCTCGACCTAGGCCTGTCGCACTCGAATGAGCGATTCAAGGCCTGGGATGGGAGTGTGGGGTTGGGTGCGAGGGCGTTGGGGTTGAAGGATTATTGACGATATGCCCATCATAGTCCAGTGAGCTCTGTGCCAACAATGAGAGGTGAGATTTTTCAACACGACCAATATATTGCTGGATTCTCACCTTGACCTTGCAGCTTTTGCCATGATACCTTCCATTTCGTCCCAGCTCTTCCCTCTCCCGTAGACTCTTTCATCCCTTCTGCCCTCTATGCTTCTTCTTTATCTATAAGCCTTCCCTATAAACCATCATAACCATAGCCCATCCCATATTGTGCATCATCGAACACACAAATAGTAGTACCTTGCTCCAACTTGATAATCGTCTCCACTTCCCTATGTAACATTATTGGCTTTCAGGCTTTTTTGTTATCTCGGTTCTTGTTCCAGTTTGTTCTATTCCCTGCTATGGTCAGCGATTTATTAGGTATTGCACGTCGCAGACAAATCCACACATGCTCCAGAAGTCAAGTTTAGCGCACGTACCTGTATATATGAAAGAGAGTTCTATTCCACTTTGCCTTCAACCACCTCAATTCGTATCTCTCTCACCACTTCTGTCCCATCCCGTCGTCTACCCAAAAGATTGTTGCACTCACCCCAATTATGACGACCCGACCCGTCTTCCTCGCAACCTCAATCTCTTCTTCAATCGCACTCTCGTGGTCTCCACATCCTGACACGACACGTGCGTTCTCAGATAGATGATGAATTGGCCCCTTCTGCACCCCATAGGTTTGAAGCGAGGCAACGCTTGCCTGGCGCCACCTACTCGACCTCGAATAAGAGTCGAAACGCGGGGGATTAGACTAATGATCTTCCGTGTTGCAAGTGGGATTTACGGCCAGCCGAGATGTTGGTTTGTCGAAAATGATGTCTCGAATCCATGAAAAGCTTGCTAGTTGTGAAACCATCAAAATTGCTGAATGGCGAGCAATACGACGGCATTGGTGGGCGAGACCTATCGTGTATCATGTACCGAGCTGCTCTAGAACTGAACCGCTAAGGTTTGGATCTTCAGTGAGTCAGAGTCGAACCCAGACGAAGAAATTTTCGGACGTACCAAGAACCTTGCCTGCACCTCATGCCCATGCCCGACCCCAGATGCAAGCACCATCCACACCTCTGACCAGCTAAAAACAAAATTGTCCCATTCATCAAATGCCCGATATTGAGCCTCGGGACACACGCGTGATGATCCGAGTATCGCAGATGAGCAGCATAACCGCCTCGAGCTTTGGGTGAGGAACGATGAAGGCAAGGATATTCAGAGGTTTGAGCTCTATGGAGAAATTTTCTGGACGCACCTGGATATGACTGCACTCTAGTGTGTGAGACGTAAAATTCACCCCACCGGTCATGTAAAAACATCGCCCCGTCCAACCGCATCTCCATAGTGCACTTTGGGGGCATTACCCCCACGAGCTGATCTAATTGGTGAACAACGATATTCAGC
>Ga0247741_1000664_pt1 | contig 19010 bp, 29 predicted proteins | sample UWRJL213509R2_FD_180945 | JGI IMG/M metagenome (GOLD analysis project Ga0247741, IMG submission 180945) | Plant litter microbial communities from Arlington Agricultural Research Station in Wisconsin, United States - UWRJ-L213-509R-2 | ecosystem: Environmental > Terrestrial > Plant litter >... | reverse complement strand
GGACTTAGGATTGAGACGCGAGATGGCATAGGAGGGCAAAACTGCTGCTGTCGAGAATAGAAGTGCGAGAGCGACGATCTTCATGACGGACTTCCTTCGTTTCTGTGCAGACAACTTGCGAAAGCGTCCCCCGCGAAAAGGAGATTCGCGGCCAGGACGTTCTGGAGCATTGCTGAATTCCGACCGAAGCGACCGTTGCGCTCCGACAGGAGGACGGAGGGGATCGCAACGGCCACGATTTTTCGATCGCTTCCAAAATACGACCAGTGCGCCGAAATAGTTTCGGCGGCAATGAGAGGAGGGCGCTGCTAAAGCTCGAAGTCCTTCGCGATCACCGCCAGCGAGGGCACCTTGCGCTTTGCAGACATGAGCAAGTCGAGTTCTATCGCGGACGGCCCAAACCGCGCGAATAAGTCTTGCGCCACTTCAGGCGTGAGATCGTGCTTTTGTTGAAACTCTTCAAGCGAGTAGGGCGCGCCACGCTTCGGGCGGTTGCTCTTCGAGTTCTGCTTATCGCTCATGGGGCTGCCTCCAAGATCAAGGTTTTCGACGACCTTAGAAATGAGGTGCCTGAATTTTTGTTCCGATGCTCGAGCAAAGTTCTCGATGCGTGCTGCGCAGATGGAACATCGGTGATCGGCAGGGGTTAAGGCTTGCGATTGCCGTAGTTCATCATACGGCGATTGGGCGAGGAGCCTTGCGGCCCTCAGGCTACGAGCTCTTCGCCGCTCACTTGTCCGCAGGACGTCGGCTTGCATCTATCCGTCTGCGGTTCATCGAGCAATTTCAAAACGGGTCGGGTACCGATTGCCGTCAGGCGCATTCATCCTCGCAACTCCGAGCGGCATGTCGACCCTCCTGAAACAACAAATTGCTCCATGATGCTTGGCCCAAGCGGCACGATCGCAGCTATCTTTCACACCGCGGGCCCGGAACTCGACCTCGATGACGCTCCGCATACGTCTTTCAGGTCGGTCCGGGTGCGCGGTCTGCCGGCAGTCGTTTTTTTAGCGACCGCTTCTCCAACCGGGCCCACGCCAGACAGCTCGTAAGTCGCGCAAAACCTTGCACGCCATACACGATTGCAATCAATCTTGTGGATTTGGTACTTCGCACCTGTCAGACCGAACGTCTGCCCTATGTGTCACCTTCTTGGGCCGCTACCATCTGTTGGTTCACGGATGAGCCAATGCCGAGCAAAAAGCAGACCGCCGATATTCCAAAGAAGCGTTCCTCCCTGTTGGCGCAACTCGCCAATGAACCTGAGAAGCTGTTTTCCGGTGCGTTTCGGCAGCAATATGGTGCGGTCTGTTTTCGCTATGTCGGGGAGACACCGAAAATAGAGGTTCTTATTATCTCGTCCCGAGACACTGGTCGATGGATTGTTCCCAAAGGCTGGCCGATGAAAAAGAAGAAACCTCACGAGGCTGCCGCGATTGAGGCTTGGGAAGAGGCCGGGGTTAGGGGCACCGTGCGGAAAACAGCGGTCGGTCGGTACACCTACCTGAAGTTTCTCGATGACGGCGACGTTGTCCCCACGATCGTTGATCTCTTCCAAATCGAGGTTACCGTCCAGAAGGACGAGTTTAAGGAGAAGGGGCAGCGCATCATCGCTTGGGTTGAACCGGATGAAGCGGCACGGCGCGTACGCGAATTGGAGCTGAAATCATTGCTGGTCGATTTCAAACCGAAAGGCAAACGCCGAGGTGCCTGATCAGGTTCAACATCATGTCGCCAAGGTTCCGGGCTGGTCGGTGCCGTGTCTCGATTCGAAGCACCCCGAGCAATAGCTTTGCGCCAGCTCGACACGCGCGGCGGGTCGAAGGTTCCAATTCTGCTTCGGGAAAAGAGCGGCAAGTCGAAGAAGTTGGTGAACTCATCGGTCTGTATGACAAGAAGACTGGCAAAGAGTTCATTGGAGAGTATCATTGGCTGGGACAGTCGGAGAAGACGAAGTCCCTTTCTCCCGCTGACGATAGTCTTTTCACGCCGCCGCGTAACAGGTATCGAACTGACTGTAGACAGCGGCTGGGCCAGGTTGTGCTAGCGTCGTGTGCGGCGCCCCGTCTCCTTCCTGGCGGACCGGAGGGAGACGTGGGGTCCGCAAGCGGCACATGGCGGCGCGTGGTCTCCAATACCCCTACCGACCCACGCGTCGCCAACTTCTTGCAGCCGGTAACGGGTAGCCTATCTTCAACGAGATGGATCAAACATCGGACTCTTTGCCTGCCCTAGATCATCGGTATCGTCATGTCCGCCCGTAGCGCAGGCCTCCTTGTGTTTCGACGGACGTCAGACGCGCTCGAAGTGCTCCTCGTCCATCCTGGCGGCCCGTTCTGGGCGAAGAGGGACGAGGGCGCTTGGTCGATCCCGAAAGGCTTGGTCGATCCAAGCGAGAGCGTCTTCGATGCGGCGGTACGCGAGGCCCGCGAAGAACTGGGCGTCGACGTCGATGGAGAGTTCGTGGCGTTGGGCGGTTATCGACAGCCCAGCGGGAAAATAGTCACCGCGTGGTGCGTCGAAGCCAACCCACAGCTCGATCTCGACAACATCAAGAGTTCGATGTTCACGATGGAGTGGCCGCCGAAGTCCGGTCAGCAGCGAAGCTTTCCCGAGGTGGACCGCGCCGGCTGGTTTTCCATCGAAGCCGCCAGCGTGAAGATGCTCAAGGGTCAGCGCCCTATGCTTGAAGCCCTTCAGCGGCATCTTGATAGCGAGCAGAGCCCGGCGCCTCAACGGCGGTGCTAAGGCATGCATTCGCCGGTGGGCAGCCATGACTTGAACCTGCGGCATCCCATGGCCATCTGCATGTCACCGCCGAGAATTCATTAGAGCCACCGCCGCCACCAAAGTTCTGCGAGCGAGGAGTTTATCATGCACGGCTTGTCGAAGACCCTGACTGAAATGACCCTGGTCGAGCGTTCTAGCCTGCTCGAGACCGTCGCAGACGCCTTGGAGGCGAGCGCGGATGAAGCCGAGGAGCACGGCGACGCCACCTTTGTGAAGAACTCAATGTGCGTCGCGAATACGATCCGCGGCATGTCCACCAACCTCAGCGCCACCGATATTGCTGCTGCCGAACTCCTGTTGGAACAAGGCATCACGCTATTGCATGCCTACGCCAATCGGAATGAACCGAGGACCCTTCACTAGACGGACTGATGATCACGCGCCTCAACGATTGATTATACGCATATCCGAATTTGATGTGCGAGCGTAGGCAGCGCCTTCGCGACCGTCTCGTCAGTCATCGCTTCTTTGTTGCTTGCGAATCCTTTGATGACATGCTCAGCCGACCAATCCAGGGGAGCGACCTTGCCCGTCTTGATGAGAAGTTCTCGCAGCGCTCCTGATCCGGTGACGCCCTTCCCGCAGGAGATGCCGACGTTCTGGCGGGGCCAGCTCGCCGACACCGTTCGCGGCGCGAACGAGTTCGACACTAAGGTTCGTCGTGATCGCTAAGACGCGTTCACCTCCGACATCGGCTTGCCCTCGAACCTTGAGGAATTGACGTCGTGAGAGACACGATGGAATTCCAGCCTGTCGTCGTGTGCTCCTTTATCAGTTCCTTCCTCAGCTCCCTCGTTTGCACTGACCCTGGCTCTCGCGGGGTGTCGATCTCCTCATGGACGAACAATCTTTGCGACGGCGCCTGCGTTTTGTATACCGGCGACCACGCGTTCATTCGGCATCAGTCATGGATAGTGATCGCGAAGCCCGGCTGGAAAAGGGGGTGACGCTGGATTTGCTAGCCAGCATACGCCCCGCACATCAAGCAATACTACGGAGGCTTTGCATTTCCGGCGTCGGGCACCTGGAGGACCCCCACACAGCTTAATGCCTCTCGACCTTTAGCTCTCTATTCGCACTCGTCATGCCGGTGCTACGGCCACCACGCCCAGACGGAGCCGGAGTGCCTCCTGTTCCTCGGCATCGCGCAATTCTCGGAGCCGCGCGGTCTTTGCGTCCCGCGCCGCACGCTGTGCGCATATCATTGCCATCGCCACTTCGTGGGTCTCCTGAAACCTCCTACGGCGCTCGGCCTGGGTGAAAGATTGGCGCTCACTCATGTGGATGGACTCCTGAATACGGACCTAGGCGGAAAGATAGCGCAGCAATCAGATCGTCTTGGCTAAGCTTAACTTGGATAAGATCGATCGCAGCTATGAGCGCTCTGCGCCCCTCGGAACTGTCAATTTCGCAGTGTCGTATTCGGCACCACGCGCGCACGGTTCTGGTAACAGCTTCAATTTGATCGTCGGATAGTGAGATCAGGGACAGCAACATCAGATCACTTCCCGCAGCGGCAGAAGCATGGTGCAATTCCAAGCGGTTACTACCTAAAAGACTGAGACCGATGCCGATACGATACTCTCAATCCAAGAAAGCGCTATAAAGTTTGACATATCGGAACTTTTGTTCGACAGCCGAGTTATCAGGCGCGATTGTTGATTACTCAGATGCCCTACGAACAAGAAATGCAGATCATATTCGACATGGTTTCCCGCACGACGGTCGTCAGCTTCCGTGGCATGATCAAAATGTTCGGGCCATTTGAGGACCGCTGGGAAGCCATTCATGCTGGCGAACAGTTTTGCCGCGACAATGGCTGGATTGACACTTCGATATCCGTGAGCGTCGCGGAACTTTAAATCGCTATCATCCCGTCACAGCCGCGAATATTCGTCCAGCAGTACTGAAGGCTTCACGTTAACCGCGCGACACATAGCCAGAAAGATTGGAACGGACATGGTGTTCGTGCCGCTTTCATACTTCCCAATTTGTTGAAAGCTAATGCCGAGCGCGTTGCCAACTTGGGTTTGAGTTAGACCGAGAGCTTTACGCGCTAATTGTAAACGCTTTCCAAGCTTTTCATTTATCTCGGAGGATGTCGGTCGGGCAGGCGTTGCTGGCATGGAAGAGCCTCGATCGGAGTTGGCGGCGAAGACCCCGTGGGGCTCGGAAAGCTCTTCGCCCACTCGCCACCTCTTGCTTAATGGCGACCACAGCGACAACTTCGGCTTGGCGTCTAGGTTCCATCGTCACTGCCGTGTCTGTCCGTGAGACTTCAGTCAGCGATAAGCCCTTGGCTGGGGATCCTTACAAACCATAGCGTGATGGCGCTGCTCTCCTCGAACCACCGCTGCCCCAAGCCTTGCATCGAACGCCGGTGGACTCCTCGATGAGCTAGATCCTGTCGTGGTCTGTCGCGGTCGCTCATGGCTTGCTGCCCTTCAGCAACGCCAACGGCGCCGAATCCAACTTACCATTTGAGAAAATGAGCGGCATCAATCATTTCGGTGCTTCGGTTGCCTTGCGCAGCTGTGCGACCAGCCGAGGCAGGATGAGAGGTATAAAGTGAGCCTAAGTGAGCCTATCGCCATACAGCTAGGGCATAGACCGCAATGTAAATGATCAGGCAGACCCAAATAAGGATGTGAGGTTTCAGCATTTGTTAACACTTATCTCGATCATTGCGCGACTGCTGTCTCAGCGGCGGAAACCATGTGTCTGCTCAATGATCTTAGAGATCCTGAGCGCCTCATCGGGAGATTGATAATCGTACGGAGTCAGCGCTCCTTCGAACGGCCGCGTCAAGGCAAGTGTATTCTGTAGATCGGAATGATACCATTCGAATTTTGCCAGACGGTCTCCGGGAATGCGGGTGATGTCAAGAATATAAACCGGCTTGCCAGTGGAGAGCGCTTCACACGGCATGGTCACCGAGTCCTTGGCGATCAGGAAAGCGTCAGCCGCCGCCACGTAATCAAGGTAGGGGTTGGGGCCTACTCGGTCCCATATTTCCACCTGAGGTGAACGCAAAACGCTGACAGCACTCAACGTATCAGCACTGGAGCGGCGGGATACCGAGATCAGTACCTTCCAACCGCCGCCGATCAGACTTTCAACTGCACGCTTGATTGTCGCGTGAGTGCTGTCGTCATATGCATAGGCGCCATTGGAACCTCCGAGCAATACGGTCACGACTCTAGCATTGTCTGCGGAATAGGTTTTTCGAGCCGATTGCCGTCGTGTTTCCCAGAAGGATTCCGTGAACCTGTGCGGAACCCCTATCATCGGATGATACGAAGGGCGCCGATCGAAGTCCGGCTTCCAGTCGTGACGCGACACAAAGCTCAAGTCATATCCCGGGATAACGGGCGGCTGCAGGTGAACAATCATCGGCTCCCCGAACATTTCCTTGGCTTTGACGACCCGCTTCTCGGCGCGGAAGCCGCACGATACAATCAAGGTCGGCGCAGTTTCGCCCTTGGTATAGAGGGGTGGATCGAAGAGCCGGCGCAAGCCCCGACGAGGGACAACTACTTTCTCAATAGGTTGCGGCTCGAAGTGGCGGGCCACTGACACACACTGAGACAATGTCCCAATTTTAGGTTCACTTATCGTCCAAACAGTCACGGCAACTCTTTTTGTCTGGGTACCCAACCACTAGCGGGCACGGTCTTTGAAGCGCGGAGTTTCTGCAGCGCGGCTAAGCCTTACTATCGTGGCGTCCAGATTGGTATATTATTTTCCTTCGATACCCGCGCATCCGAAGTGAACAAGGGAAGGCCTCTCGACAGGATCATCTTGATAATTTGCCGGTCGGTTTCAACGTGGAGACGCGGCAGATCGCTTGAGCTGTAGCTATGGCCGGCAGAGCTGGGATTGATACCAGAAATGATGACAGCGGGGGCGCCATGATAGAGAGCAAACAAGACGGCATTAATTCCGTTAGAGCATTTGCGCCTCACATCGACTTCCGTCGTCTTTATTCCACAAACCTTATCGAGAAGAGCCATCCTCTCATAGCGGGTTACCATATAAAGTTCATCGAAGCTGTACCCGAAGGAATCAAGCCTCTTCTGCAAAGCGACTTCGCCGTCGCTCCAAAGCAAAGCGTATAGCGATTTAGTCTGTTTACCACTGAGCACCTGGCGAAACTCTTGACCGTGCAAGTCGGTGTTCATGATAGGGCTGAACTGCATGAACGTCATATCGGGAACAGCAAGCCCCCACCGTTGTGCGGCAATCTGAGACGCATTCACCGTCACCACGTGATATTGACTAGGGAAGCCATGCGGAGGTGTTGAGCCAGGCGCTGACCCGACCACCACTACTGGTAGCCGAAACGGCTGATTGAGGGGAGGGGGTATCGGACGCAGTAGGCGATATTTGATTGATCGATAGATGTGTTTGCGAAGAACTTTCAACGACAAATTTTTATCCTGCAAATAGACGCGCCTCATAAAACCAGTCAACCGATGCGCGAAAACATGTAGCGCTCGGTAAGGCGAGCAGCGAACAGCCTGATTGCTTTGAGGGGAATGAGGCCCTCCGCCTAGCGCCACGTTGCTGATACTTGACGCCCGTGCGTAAATCTCTTTCCGCCGGTTAGGTTCCCCGATTTACAAAAATAAGTTCGGGGGTATGAGGTTGGGGCAATTAGACGGCAGCTGCTGCTAGGAGTCCAGGTTGGGCTCTAAGAGCCGACGGTGCCGCCGAAACCACTCCTGCGGCAAGAATGTAAAGTCTGCTCCACGCACCGTTTCATCGTCCGAGGAACTTAGACAAAAAAAGCCCCGCGAAAGCGGGGCTAGGTCGCTGGAGTCAGGCACGGCTCGGTAGCCCAACATCCCCTAAACCCTTTTCTCGCGAGGAAGTTCCAGAGACACCTCTTAAACATAATCGATTCGTACTATTTGTTTTTACGGAGGCGATCTTGGAAAAACAAACAACGCAATTTTTTCGTGGCGGCTCGGTGCACGACGGGAATCCACACCCGGTTGACGTACATGTTGGACAGCAAATCGCTTTCGCAAGAAAAGCGAAACGGCTTTCTCAGACCCAACTGGGTGACGCAATCGGCGTCACTTTCCAGCAAGTTCAAAAGTATGAGCGGGGGACGAACCGCGTCAGTGCGTCAACCATGTTCGCCATGATGCATTTCCTCACCGTGCCCTCGTCGTACTTTTTCGACGGTCTCCCCATTGATTTCATCGGGGCGCCCGAACCGTCGCGTGATTCGCTGACACCGCAAATGCACGCTTTTCTAGGGTCGAAGATTGGCTTGGAAATCGTCGAGCGTCTGTGCCAGTCGTCGATGCCAGTCCAGCTAGCGATTGCCACCATCGCTGCTAATTTGGTGGACGGTCCGAAGTAGGGATCGGGGGTGATGGACGTCTTGGCGCTGGTAAGTGCCCGCTGAATCCGGGATGCGTTTCTTCGATGAACGCGAGCGCCATTCCGGAGTGTTGCTTGAGGCCGTAAAGGCTTGCCCACTTATTCGGCCATCGTTCAAGGAGAGCCGTCACGGTCCAAATAAGACAAGAATCTCGACGACATTGGCGATCTATGCGATCGGCTCCGGGAGCGAATCTGAAGACACTGCTGCGGGCTCGGCGGTTGACGTTATGCGAGCTTGCGCGGCAAGGCGAGCTGGAAGAGTCCACGTGCTTTGAATCGGGTCTTGACTGTCCGTCGAGTGAGAACGGCTGCTTGCATATGTCGTTGCCCAGGATCGTTTGCGGCAGTTGCGAACGTCCTTAGCCAGGCTTCATTGCACGCCAACATGTTGAGACGGCGCCAGAAAAGAGTTTCGGAACTAAACCGATCTTTCGACCATTTCCACCCGACAAACGGGGGCCGGCGATGACCGAAGGTTTTCAAAAACAGACAGATGCGCGTCTCGCTGGAGACAAACTTGTGGCGTCGCATGTGCGTGAAGATCCTTTCGCCGCCGCCTTTAAGGCGACGCGGATGCCGATGATCGTTACCGATCCCAATCAGCAAGACAATCCTATCATCTTTTGCAATAAAGCTTTTGAACGCCTTACGGGGTACTCGAACGAGGAGCTGGTCGGATTCAACTGCCGACTGATGCAGGGACCCGAGACCGACCCTGATACTGTCACGTCCATCCGCGAAGCAGTCGCGGATGGACGTGACGTCGCCGTCGACATTCTCAACTACCGAAAGGATGGCAATACGTTTTGGAACGCGCTTTTCATAAGCCCGGTGAGAGACGAGGACGGTCGCATCGTCTATTTCTTCTCGTCACAGCTCGACTTTAGCAACGTGAAAGGCAAGGAGGCCGAGCTCGCCGCCGCACGGCATAAGGCCGAGGAAGCTGTCGCGAAGCGAACCAGCGACTTGCAGGCATCCCTTGCTGCAAGATCGCTACTCGTCCATGAAGTCGATCATCGCGTCAAAAACAACCTCCTGACGATGGCGTCGATCGTCAAGATGCAGGCAAGGCTTACCCAGGACGCAGGGCAGCGCCAGGCCTTGATGTCGGTTCTCAACCGGATCGAAGCAATCAGTACCGTGCAGCGAAAGCTGTTCACGACGGATGACGTGGCCCGCTTCGACATTGCGGAATTCGCTCGAGAATTGGCGACCGATCTGGTCGGGGCGCTCAGACGCGACGACGTCGTTCTCACACTCGATCTATCCCCGGTGTATGTGCCCGCAGTGAAGGCGTCACCGCTTTCGCTAATCGTCAACGAGCTCGTCGGGGATGCCGTGCTCCGAGGCCTTGGTGAATGCGGGGGAGAGATACATATCGTCGTGAAGCGGCGTAATGGTCACTTTCTCATCAGAGTGGAAGACACCTCGCAGCCTGTCGAACCAGACGAGACCAGCGCCGAGGTGAGCCGTATGCTGCTCGAAGCATCAGCGCGGCAGCTAGAGGCCAGAATTGAACGGCGCAACGAAGGGGCACGGACCATTGTGGAGGTCACGCTTCTTGTCGAACACGAAAAGGATATACCCTATTGAAAGTGATCATCGTCGAGGACGAGATGCTCCTCGCCATGGAGCTCGAGCACGAAATTCAAGCAGCAGGCCACGCGGTCGTCGGGATTGCGGCGACAAAAGAGCAGGCGCTTGAGCTGGTGCGCGCGGGGCCGCCAGAGTTCGCGTTCGTCGATATTCATCTCCAGGACGGACCAACCGGCATCGACCTTGGACGTCAACTCGCCAAGCAAGGAATCCCATACGTCTTTGTCAGTGGCAACATCAAGAAGCTACCCGCTGACTTCGCAGGCGCAATTGGCGCCATCGAGAAGCCATACACCATGAACGGGATGGCAAACGCTATTGCGTATCTTTCTGATCTGGTTGGCGGCGACGACAGCGGCTTGCCACCAGCGAGCCTGGTGCTCGCAGCGGACGCGTTGCCGCCACCGCGCTACTGAGATGTCAAGCCGCGCTCCGGACTTCTTTTTTGGGAGGCGGGCAGCCGCGTCCTTCGCCATCTTGATCAGCTACGCCACGAAAGGCATGCGGCTCAGTTCAGCACGTTTCAGCGTAGCATTGAGATGCTCGACAATGCAACTTTGTCATGTTGCCTCCGACGGCGTCCATTGAGGCCGCAGTTGCTAATCCCCTTATTCCACTGTAGGGATCCCAAGGTTTCGATGCTTGGCTCGAACGTCATAATCGAAGGCCCCGCCGCTAGCCGTGCGGATGAAACTCTGGCGTTGGAGCCTGCGCGCTCGATCGCGACGTCATGTCAAGTGCTATCCCGGACGCTCGCTCGTCCCGCAGCCTAGGATCAGAAGAGAGGGCTCTGAGAGCCCTCCGTTTCACAACGGTTCAAATCGGCGGCCATCTCGTTGGCATCGTCTTTCCGCAGCATGACCAGATCACGGCCGTTCGATGCCGCGGGAAGATCCGTGAACGAGTCTGCAACCATCCACGTCCCATCGCGGTCAAGCCGGGCTTCATACCGTACGTCGGAGGTCTGGCCTCGGGATCGAGAGCGCGCCTCAAAAGACATTGGAGACAATTAGCGCAATCACCACGAGGCCTAACATCGCGGCGCCGGTGGAGCAGAGGATGACTTTGACGCGTGGGTTGGTTCGCATCGTCGTGGCAATATCAGGGGCATCGGTCGAAACCTCAGGAAGAGGTGCATCAAGATAACGGGACATTTTTGTTCTCCTTCCGCATACAAACGCCGTTTTGCCCTTGGTGTTCCCGACAGCCAAGTTACCTGATGGAGTAGAGCGGTTTCCGTTTGTCCGGCATCCACCGAGCGCGTACACGTTATTTCAACAGTAAAGACTGGAAGGGTCCGCGATGAGACGTAGTACGCCCCTGCCTGAATGGACGGCGGCCGAATTCCGAAACGCGATGAAGTCGGCGGGGGTGGCGTTGTGGATGTGGATCATCGATGACGACACCTTCGTGATGGACGAGAAGGCTTGCGATCTCTGGCAGGTGATAGACGACGGAGACCTGACCTTCGAGGATCTCTCGGCAAAGATCCATCCGGCCGACCGTGAAAGGGTTCGCACGGCCTTCACCGCAACACGAGCAATCGACGGTCCGTTCGAGATCGATTTCCGAATCATAACCAACGATGAGACAGTGCGCTGGATTTCAGCGCGAGGTCAGGGGAACTCGGGAGACCCCAATACCGAGAAGATGACGGGCATCTTCCTTGACGTCACCGGCCGCAAACAAGCGGAGGAGGGGCATGAACTCCTCGCAGGGGAGATGAGCCATCGCGTGAAGAACCTTCTTGCGCTCGCGTCTGGCCTGACGGCAATAACGGCCAGGGGCACGGAGACCAAGGAAGCCATGGTCAGCCAGTTGACGGAGCGTCTAAGTGCGCTGGGCCGGGCGCACGACCTGGTCCGCCCGCTGCCGGACGGTCAGGGTAACGCGGCCCTTCTGGGCGACCTGTTCACGGTGCTGCTGGCTCCTTATGACGACGAAGTCGCTTTCGCCGGGCGAATTCGCGTGGCCGTTCCGCGCATGGGTCTAGGGGAAAAGTCGGCAACGAGCCTCGCCCTTGTCATCCACGAACTCGCGACGAACTCGCTGAAATACGGAGCACTGTCCGTCGAGCAAGGTCTACTCGACGTCTCCGGCGAGATTGAAGACGGCGTTGTAGAAATCGTTTGGACAGAACACGGAGGTCCCGTCGCGGAGGCGCCGCAGTTTTCGGAGGGCTTCGGAAGCAAGCTGGTCCAGAGAACCGTCGGCGGCCACCTCGGCGGTTCGATTTCCTATGAATGGGCGGCGACCGGACTCGTCGTGAGACTTCGGATGAAGGAAGACCGACTGTCCGCCTGATTTAAATCTATGGCGGTCGGATGAAGGAGCTCCAGCGGGAGCTGGCGGATGCGAGCGAGTCTTGACCGGATGGAACATCGGCGTGCGATGGAGGTTTGCATAGCATCAACGGAGAACTCAGGTGGCAAATCCTGAAGACGATGCAAACGTCCAATGCGCGCCGTCGCAAGCTGACCGGAAGGCCTCCGGCGTTCATAGCGCAAAACCGACGGTCATCACAGGGTCGGAGTATTCCACGGTTAATCGAGACCCGCCCGGTAAGGAGACGGTCAAGGATTTTGACTTGAATTATGATATTAACCACAACGGCGGTGAAGCCGCGCGCGACGATATGTGATGACCGACCCTGCCAGCGGGCCCGATGGACCGGATACCGTTACCGAAACGGCAGCCGAAGCGCGCCAAGGGCGTCGCGGAAAGCCGGTTCTGGTAATTTTGGTGTGCGCATTGATGCTGTCAGCATTTGCATGAACCTAGCGGAATATTGGGGCGAGAGCATCGACAGGGATGCACCGGCACCGTCCGTGAATTATCCAAATCGCCCCGATGGGCAGTTGAACTGACGAATGTCCAACGAGCACCCGTGGTCTTTCGTCACAGTGGATTCCTGCTCTTGCCTTGCTCCACTACGTCAATCCGAAGCTTCCATAAGTGACAACAACAAAGGATGTGCTTTATGACCATGAAACCTAAATCAGAAACCGACGACGCCAGAGCTTCCGATTCCAACGAGGCCGAACTACGACGAGAAAAGCTGGGCGTCGAAGCAGCGAAGGGCGTTCGCAAGGCTCTCTCGGGCAATTCTGACAAGGAACCCGTGTTCGACACCTTCGCTGGACGGACTGGCGCCTCGTCCGCTCTCGGCACGCCTGCCGAGGGAGCCGTCGAGGATGGGGAAGGATCCGGTCGTATCGAGACACCAGCCGATAAATCGTCCTAAACGCGATATCGTTGCGCAAGTAGCTTCGTTCGTGGGAATCGGCGACGACGCCTAGTCCACCGAATTTGGAGACATCTGGAACCACCGGACTCCGTCTGCGTTTCTCTGCCTGAACAGGAGGAAGTAGATGCCGATTGAACTCGAAAACGCGGCCCATTCGAGCGGCGCCCCCCACCCCAACGAGGAGAGTGACGGTGCGGAGCAGCCTGAAATCGCCACGATCGTCGAGGTCGCCGTTACCTCCGGCGGCCAGCGGATTCCAATGGGCGTGATGAGCGCGGAACAGGCTCTGTCGCTTCCGGAAGAAATCGACGTGGAAGTTTCTCACCCACAGCACGAAGCTGGGGCGACCGACATATACATCAGCCGCGACGAATTGAAGGAGCATGTAGAGGCACAAGGGCGTGATACGTGACCCGTCGCATGTCCATTTAAGAGCGCATGCCGGACTGGACGCGGAACAACCCTTCGTTCGACGCTGTCAAGCCCCGTCTAAGATAGGCAGGGCTTGCTACGGCTTTTGCGCAGCGACCCCTTGTGGCCCTGAGACTAAGTTTGAGCGGCGGCATCGTCACGGCGCTATCGTCGTCACTAGAGCTATTGTACGACAATGGCGGGTAAGATGGAATGTCGTCGCTACCCGCTGGAGTCATCATGTCTCTCGAACGCGTCTTGGCCAAGGCAAATCTCATACAGCAGGGTCGATGAGCACTTCCCCGGCTTGAGCGTGGGGATCGGCCTCCGCACGTTGTCTAACGGCGCAATGTTCGGCCGGGAGAAGGCCGCGGAGGTCAGGAGAAGGCAAAGTCGAAGAAGACAATAATGCTGCGGTATTAGTCCAAGTCGCCCGTTTTTCCAAGCCGGAATACAAACATCGGATCGCCTTCTTCGCCAGTCGCAGGCTTCCCATCCCGGCGGAGGACGAGCACACCCGAGTGACGGGTGGCGGCGTCCTTCGCTTCTTCGGTGGCCTCTGATTAAGATTCGGTGACAGTTTCCCATGCCTGAATGGCATCGCCGCGTTCGTTGAGTGTACAAAAGCACCCATGACTTCGCCACGCCCGAACACGGTGGCACCTGATGCCCGGAACGTTCTCCTCGATCAGCATTTTCGCATACGACCCGTGGACTGTGAACCCATGAACGCGGACTCGAAACCGAACAGACGCCCAGACACCCTCTCTTTGTCTCGGCTTCTCGGCTCGTTAACCACAACGCATCGAGAGGGCAGCCTCTTTAATCGACAATGCAGGGGCGGACGAGCGCGCCATGCTCGCCGTTGCCCAGTTTGCCAACGCTTCGAGTGACAATGCGTGGAATGCACGGTTCGAGAAGGCCAATGGCACCTGTATCGGGCAGTTGCGAATGGTGTTCCCGGATGTCGCTTATCGATACTCAGTCCGCGCATATCGCGATGGCAAATGGCCTTCAAAGGGAGGCGAAGAGATTCGGGCCATCAGATCGAAATGTCGTCCGTATCCAAACCGTCAGGTGCCGATCTTGAACGCAAAGCCGACATCACCATCTCAAGAGGAATACCCCGGAGTTGCGATATGGACGACCTTATCCTCAAGACCGTGTTCGACGAAGACATGATGGACATCCTGCCGCCGGAGAGGGACACCTGCCCGAAGCGTATGATGTCACGTTGCGACTGCTGCGGCCGGCCGGCCGCGATCGACGAGGACTGTTGCGGGATTTGCGAAGACTGTCTCCTGGCATGAACGCCACCTCGACCACGGCGACGCCGGATTTCGAGCGGGCGCTGGAAGCACTTCCCAAAGGATATGTCGAGGGCCATTTTGATGGGCGAAGATGGGGATCGACCGTTAAGCGTTCCGATGACGGCCGCCGGGTCTGGCTCTTCGCCGAGGAGCTAGGCGGGGAGGAAATCGTCTCCTTCAATCTATACGTTCTGTCTAGCCAGCGACCGATGCTCAAGCCCTGCGAGATGGCGTCGGAGAAGGTCACCGAATTCGTCATGGGATTCGTGCCAGACCGGAAAATGTAAGCGGCCAGACCTCAAACGAGCTATCCGCAGGAACCGACCTTAATCAGGTGCGTTAAGTTGCAGCGCGATTTCCGCAGATTTTGTTTCATTGCCTCCGACGGTTTGAATTCGATCGTCAATCTCGCTTGAGCGAACACCAGCTGCTCCTTTAGACGCAATAGCAAGCGTTAAGTGCGATATTCGTGGACAAGGACAAGCCTATTTAGCCAGTGTCGAACCATCGCTATCGATACGGCGCGGTTCACGACGTTCAATGCGCCACGGTCGCTGGGTCGGGTGCACATATTCTCCGATTGCTACACGGATCGTTTCGGCGCACAGTCCTTTCTCCAGGAAGCAATTTTCACGGGCGCTTCCGTTTAAGGGCCTCCATACCCTAGCCCCAACCGAAAGGTTGACAAAATGTCTTCCGACGGATCTGCCGCGAGACTTAATTCCGACGAACTCGCCATCATTCAACAAGTCCTCACCGATGCAGGGTACACCGGCGATGTCATCACAACAGCGCCAGCGGATTTTAACGCCGCGGCTAAGTTGCTGATCGGTCTTTTCAGGCGAGGTTTGAAAGGCCATACCGACCTAGCCACAGAACTTCAAACCGCATTCGGTCATCACAAATACGTCGCCCCGATCGAGGCCAAGGCGCTCCATCGCCATGCAATTCGAGGGTTGCTGACCAAACGGCCCTAAATGACAGCGCATGGCGGTCCGTCGCCGTGAATATTCGCAGCACGATATGTCATGCGCAAGTGTTGCCAACCCGTTGCCCTCATTTCTCCAACACCGCAGAACTGGAAAGATTTGCATGAGAGAGCCACCAAAAAACAAAGTCAGTTTTGATATCTCCGGACGGTATCTACGCGAACTCAAAATCGTGCTCCAAAGTGAAGGTGTCCGCGAGAAGGATGACTATCTCGACAGCGAGTTTGACGAAAAGAGACTTCTGGAGAAACGTCACATACTGACGTTCTTCAAGGCCGATAAAGCAACCCAGGCAGAACTGATCTGGACGCAGCACCTAAAAATGCGCCTTCATGCCTGATCCACGTTTCTGCTCTGATCGGCGGCGCCACCGCCTGCCCGCAACATTTTCGTGTGGTTGAGTGTGGTTGAGTGGCGTTAATTGCTGGAAGACGAGTGCGTGCCATGGTCGTGGCGAGCACTCGCACCAATTTCACCATTTCCCGGGGCAAACGGATGGATCAAGACCATAAAACGAAGACTGATTTTGGTGGGAGCCTGAAGGCCGCCAGCCTATAGCTAAGTCGAAGGAGAAGCGTGTGGCAACCCAACGCGGCCTGCTGCGCCGCATTTAGCCGGACGATGATTCCATCGATTTTTCAACGCCCGTGCAGCAGCGCGATGTACGCAATGAAGGCAAGGCTAAGTGCCGGCGCCGATTTGATCAGAAACTCGATATAGCGAAAACGGCCGATGTAAACCGCGGCATTCTTCCAGAGATAGCGACGTGAGAGGTATGGCATTGGCACTTGCATCTTTCAAAATCTAAAGTCTTCCGGTCCGAACTTGGTTCAACCAAAATCCTGCGCGCTCAGCGTAAAGTTATTGCCGCGGCGGCGCTCATAAAGCTTCGTTGCTGCTTTTTGAACCGCGCCCCGCGCACTATCGAAAGCACTGAGACACTGCGCCTCCGTCGTCTGTTTCAACGCGGAAGCCTCTATAAGGAATCTGACTTCGAACATGCCATCGTAGCCGCTGAAGCGAACGCCGTTTTTCGTTTCGTCGAAGCTTCTGCTTCTGTTGGGAAAAATAAGTGCCATTCTGGTCCGATCTTCGCATCTGCAGAGGATGGAGTTGAGGCATCCGAGATGCCTCTCACTTAGTGGGTGGATTGGGGTGTGTCGCATCCAGATAACTTTAGATTGACAGCTGCCAAGTAGGCCGCTCGATCTGATGAGCGCCGCTCTTGTTCGTCGTGCTTGCAGCTCAGTGGTCAGTGCAAGACGGTTGTCGTGCCGCGTGGCAGTCCGCGGATAGCGAGCGGGTGAAGCGTGTTGCTTGGGACGCTGACTTTCCGTTCCGACCGTCCGAAGCGGCTTTCAAGTTCCTTCTGAAGCTCAAGAGGGTCTGTCATGCCCGCCTGAAACAGTTTGATCAGAACTTTGGCGGCCGTTCCAGTGGACGTGCCGGTCAGCACATCACTCGAGTAGCCCGCATCCGTCAGTACTTTTCGGAGCACATTCAGATCCGAAGCGGTCAGCAATCGAGGAGCAAGTGTGGAAGACATATCGTCCTCCTTTCAGTCGGGGCTAGGGCGTGAGGACCCTAAAGCAGCAGCGCCCTGAACATGGCTTACTGAAGATATGAGCCTGCGCCTTTTGATCGGCGAAAGCAATCGAATAGGATATGTATTCGGTCTGCAGCGCCCGAATGAGCAATGGCCATTGAAGGGGCGCCAGGTTTTCCCAGATCAACACCGTCCACCGAGCCATGTGGAAAGTAGCCGCCAACGATTTTGTTAACTCCGCAAATAGTTCGCTGGATCCTGTAACAAACTCACCCGGCACACCGTAGCTAGGCTTGGCGCTGCACAACCGGGAAATTGAGCACGATCATGGCGACACTCGACAATTACAGAGAAACACCGCCTGCACCACTCATAGAGACCTTCATCCGCCGCCACTCCGGCGTGACCCGCATCACGAACTGGATCAACGTGCACTGTCTCAGCCTGCTCCTGATGAGTGGCCTGCAGATCTTCAATGCGCATCCGTCACTCTACTGGGGTCAGTATGGCGCGGACGCCGATCCGTCCTGGTTGTCGATCAAGGCGGTCGGCGAAGGAGACGACATGCGCGGCATCTGCTGTCTGCAGCTAAAGTCGCTTGCCATCGCCGTCGAACAGCAAGCAATCAACGGGTCTTACACTGAGGCGAAGCTCGTTCCCAACCTTCAGGCCCGGCTTTCCCCGCACCTCGGCAATGAGAGAACTATCGCGTCCCGCATCGGTATACGCGTATGACACGCCCCCCAGATGTTCGACGACTTGCGGGATCATGCTGACGTTTGCGCTGTCTGCCGTGTCGGGATCACGAAAGTGTTCGGGACGGATACCCAGCACGACCTGCTGCGGTACTTTCGAGTTGGCATTACGGAGCTTGACGACGATATCGGCAAGGCCCAAATCTGGAACGTTCAGGCGCATGCCGCCAGCTTTTGTTCGCCCCAATACCGTGGCGGGAACGAAGTTCATCTTCGGAGAGCCGATAAACCCTGCCACAAATGCGTTGTCGGGATCGCTATAGAGTTCGAGTGGGGTTCCGACCTGCTCAATACGGCCGTCGCGTAGGACGACGATGCGGCTTGCGAGCGTCATCGCCTCAACCTGATCATGTGTGACATAGATCATTGTCGCACCGAGATCGGCGTGGAGCTTGGCGATCTCGATGCGCATGCGCACCCGCAGCTCTGCATCGAGATTGGAAAGTGGTTCATCGAACAGGAATATCTTCGGATCGCGCACGATGGCTCTGCCGATCGCCACGCGCTGACGCTGGCCACCGGAGAGCTGCTTTGGCTTCCGCTTAAGATAGGGTTCTAGATGAAGGGTACGGGCCGTTTTCTCGACCAATTGCTGGCGCTCTGCCAGCGGCATGCCGGCCATTTCCAGTCCGAACGCCATGTTCTCCTCGACCGTCATATGCGGGTAGAGTGCATAGGTCTGGAATACCATTGCGATACCGCGCTTGCTTGGATCGGACCTGGATACGTCGATGCCGTCGATTTCGATTTCTCCGCTGTCGGCGGTTTCCAGTCCCGCGATCATGCGAAGCAGGGTGGACTTGCCGCAGCCCGATGGACCGACGAACACCACGAACTCACCGTCGTCGACCATCAGATCAACGTTGCGGATCACCTCGGTCTCGCCGAAGGCTTTTTTCATGTTCTTGAGTTGAAGTTTTCCCAAGGTTTGGTCCCTTATTTCACGGCGCCTTCGGTGAGGCCGCTGAC
>Ga0247741_1000663_pt1 | contig 19023 bp, 8 predicted proteins | sample UWRJL213509R2_FD_180945 | JGI IMG/M metagenome (GOLD analysis project Ga0247741, IMG submission 180945) | Plant litter microbial communities from Arlington Agricultural Research Station in Wisconsin, United States - UWRJ-L213-509R-2 | ecosystem: Environmental > Terrestrial > Plant litter >... | reverse complement strand
TATTTCCGGCTTTCTGTAGCCACTAAGCAGGCCGGAAATATATTTTCAGTTCGCCTCTCACCTATCTAGTATTCTGCTTAACTTACCCCTTATGATGCCTTCGATTTTGCGCAGTCTATATCGATAGGCCATGCCATCTTTCGCAAAGTCGACCTCTCTATCGCATAAAGGAATCCGATGTATGAAAACCAGTTTACACGCTGTGTTGCTGATGCTCGTCTGCTGCTTGTTTGCCTCCTGTAAAAAAGATGAAACTCCTAAAAATAAAACGTCACTTGAGCCCAAGTGGTCAACTCATCTTGCGGATTACCCCAAACGCTGGGTCGCAGCCGAAAAACCCATGTTTATTCGCTTCAGTCACCCCGTAGTGGCGGCGGATAAAGTCAATAAACCTGCCGAAGGTATTCTCGAACTCTCGCCAAACCTTCCCGTTAATATTCTATTTACGGCCGATAATGAATTGCGCATCACACCGGTTGATCGCATGCCGAACAATGCGACCATAAAAATTAAGTTACACGGCGATAAATTATTAGGCGTGGAGAAATCACTCAAACCCTTTGAGTTTGAAGTTCACACTATAAAGCAGGAATACGATTTAAAAGTTCACGGCTTGATTGCACAGGATAATGATCCGCTCAAAATGCAATTTGGCGGTGACCTACATACTACTGATACGGCAGAGCTGGATGCGGTTAAAAAAATCTTAAAAGCCACCATCAACGGGCAAAATGTAGAGCTGAATTGGAAGCAGTCTGACGATAGACAAAATAATACTTTCGATCTACAAAATATCGAGCGAAAAAAAGATGCTGGTGTATTGCATATTGAATGGGATGGTGCCGCTATTGGTTCTACCGATAAAGGTGCGCGCGATATTCCAATTCCCGCCATTACCGATTTCATCGTCACCGGTGTAGAAGTTGTACGCGAACCTTCTCTGTATGTGGAAGTTAATTTTTCCAACACGCTCAATCCATCACAAAATCTGCAAGGCTTGGTAACTATCGCTAAGAAAAATTTCCCGGTGAAAGTTGAAGGCGGCCATCTGCGAATTTATCCCACCGGCCTTGGTGCTGGCCCGCAAGAATTAGTGGTTAGTGCGGATATGAAAAGTCATGAGCAACAACGCTTGGGCACAGAATATCGCCAATCAATTATTCTGGTTATTGAAAAACCAAGCGTAGCGTTTACAGGTAAAGACACAACTATTTTGCCGCCCGCTGAACATTTGACCGTTCCATTCACGGCGGTAAATGTCGATTCGGTGCAAGTGGTTGCGTTTAAAGTATTCGCTAATAACATCGGTCATTTTTTACAAGAAAGTCCGCAGCTAAATCCTTCCTATGCTCCTACGCAAGAGGGACGCTATTTATGGCGTAAGGTTTACCGTTTGCCTGAAGTTGCAAACGATACTTCCAAAAGTTTCAATTTGGATTTAAGCGAATTGATGGCGCAGCATCCCGATGGTTTGGTGCGCATTGAATTACAAATTGATCGCAGTAATTCGATTTATCCTTGTGGTGGCGAGCGCCCGAAATCGCCCATTAGAAAAATGCCGCAGAATCGTGAGCATCAACAAGACAACCGCTATTCCTACGATGAAAATGATGAGTATGTTGCGGAAGAAGATTCCGACGATGATGCTCAGGAATTGCCAGCCTGGTACAAACAATATTATCAATCACAAGGTTACGTAAATTACAGCGAGCGCGAAAATCCCTGTAGCAATTCGTACTTTTCGCAGTCCTACTATTATGGTAATAGCAACGGTACCGAATCAGCCCGCACCTTTATGGTGTCGAATATTGGTTTAATGGCAAAGCGCGGTAGCGATAATTTATTGCATATCATTGCAACTGGTTTGAATGATGCGCAACCATTGTCCGGCGCTGAGATCAGCGTTTTTAATTATCAACAACAAGTTATCGGCAAAGGCACCACCGACAGCTACGGCATGTTGGATATTACTACCGACGGCACACCTTTCTATTTGCAAGCCGAAAAAGATAAACAAAAAGGTTATTTGCGCTTACCAAAAAATGAAGCCTTGCCTACCAATCAATTTGATGTAGGCGGTGAACATATTAAAGCCGGTTTGAAAGGATTTATCTATGGCGAGCGCGATGTGTGGCGTCCGGGTGATGATATTTATTTAACCTTTATCATGCAGGATAAAGACGAGCGTTTGCCTGCAGGCTATCCCGTTACCCTGGATTTTTTTGATCCACAGGGGAAAAAAGTATTTAGCCAAACCAACACAACACCGGTAAAAGATTTTTATCCCTTTACCTTAAAAACTGAAGAGAAAGCGCCAACCGGAAATTACCGTGCTGTAGTGCATGTGGGTAATCGCTTCTTTGATAAAATTATTAAAGTTGAAATGGTTACGCCGAATCGTTTAAAAATCGATTTGAATTTTGATAACCCGATTTTAAGCCTAAAAAGTATGCCGCAAAATGTGCATCTATTTAGTCAATGGCTGCACGGCGCAACGGCTAAAAATCTAAAGGCCGATTCGGAAGTAAAACTCTTCACCAAAAAAACCACTTTCTCTGGTTTTGATGCTTATGTTTTCGATGACCCATCCCGCACCTTTGAAAACTCAACGCAAAAAGTATTTGAAGGAACCTTGAATGCAGAAGGCAAAGCAGATTTCTCTATCAATGTAGAAAATAATAATCCGCCACCCGGCATGCTCACTGCCATGTTTAATACGCGCGTATTTGAAGAGAGCGGAAATTTCAGTACGGCGCTGCGTATGTATGACGTATCTCCTTACGACAATTGGGTTGGCGTACTTATGCCGAAAGGCGATGGTTACTACAATTCGTTGAGTCGCGATAATGATCACGAAGTTTTATTTCAAACCTTAAATGAAAAAGGTAAAGCCGCCGCCAATCGCAAATTGGTAGTGAGCGTGTACGCGATTAATTGGCGCTGGTGGTGGGATGAAGGCACGGATGACATAGCAGCTTATGTTGGCAATAACGGCCACACGGCAGTTGCCAAAGAAAGCTTGGTAAGCGATGCACAAGGTCGCGCGCATTGGACGTTACCAAAAAATAAATTCGATTGGGGCCGCCATTTAGTTCGTGTGTGTGATCTCGAATCTAATCATTGCTCAGGCCAGCTGGTTTATTTGGGTTGGAGTTCAAGCAACGAACGCGATCCTGAATCTGCTACACAATTAATGTTGAGTACGGATAAAGAAAAATATCAGGTGGGCGATACCGCGGTTGTGCGTTTGCCAAAAACCGTTCAAGGCCGTGTGTTAATGAGTATTGAAAATGGCAGCCATGTGATTGAAAAACGTTGGCTGGATTTAAAAGCAGATCAGCGCGAAGTACAAATTCCAATTACGCAAGCTATGGCTCCGAATGCTTATGTAAATATGGTGTTGCTGTTACCACACCAAGCGCGTAAATCCGATGCACCTATGCGTCTCTACGGCATAGTGCCTTTATTCGTGGAAGACCCTGCAACGCATTTAATTCCGCAAATTGAGTTGCCAGAAAAAGTTCGCCCTGAAAGTAAATTTTCGGTAAAAGTAAACGAAAAAAATGGTCACGCTATGACTTATACCTTAGCGATGGTCGATGAAGGTTTGCTTGGCTTAACAGGATTCACCGCGCCCGATCCACACAGCACTTTTTATCATCGTGAAGCGCTCGGTGTTTCTACCTGGGATATGTTTGATTCGGTGGTAGGCGCTTATGGTGCATCGCTCGAACGCATTCTCGCTATTGGTGGATCTGATGCTGCGCAAGAGGCCGAGAAAAAGCGCCGCGAACGCCGCTTCCCACCGATAGTAAAATTCCTCGGCGCATTTAATTTGGCTGCCGGTGAATCGCGCACGCACGAGATTACCTTACCTCCTTACATGGGCGCGGTACGCGTTATGGTAGTTGCGGGCGATACTGAAAAGGTTCCAGCTTACGGCAAAGTTGAAAAAACATTAAAAGTTACGCAACCATTAGTTCTCTACGCAACCTTGCCGCGTGTGCTTGGGCCGGGTGAAGAAGTTATGTTGCCAGTGAATGTTTTTGCGAGCGAGCCGACTATTAAAAATGTAGAAATTTCTGTCGAAGGCAATGAAATTTTTACCTTAATTGATAGCAAAGCGACTATGACATTTACTGAACCCGGTGATGCAATTAAAAGCCTGCGTTTAAAAGTAAATGATCGCATCGGCAAAGGACGCATAAAAGTAACCGCGAAGAGCGGCAATGAAATTGCGTCGCAAGAAATTTTTATCGATAGTCGTCCTGCGAATCCGCCAACTGTGGTATGGCAAAGTAAATTGCTGGCGCCCGGTGAAGAATGGCAAGTTCCATTTGAAGCCCAAGGAATGCCAGGCACAAATACCGCGAGTTTTGAAGTCAGCGTTTTACCGCCGTTGAATTTGGAAAAGCGTTTGAAATATTTAATTCAATATCCGCATGGTTGCGTAGAGCAAACAACCTCGTCGGTATTCCCGCAATTGCATTTGGCGAATTTAATGATTTTATCGCCTGCGCAAAAAGCAGAAATTGATAAAAATATTGTGTCAGGGATTCAGCGTTTGAATGGCTTCCAAATGGCATCCGGCGGTTTAAGTTATTGGCCGGGTGGTGATTATATTAATGAGTGGGGCAATAATTATGCGGGCCACTTTTTAATAGAAGCCAAGCGCGCCGGTTACGCTGTGCCCAGCGCATTTTTAGATAACTGGATTAAATATCAACAAGAACGCGCTCGCGCTAACGACGACAAAAATGACTACGGCGATGAAGTCTCTGCGTATCGTCTATACACATTAGCATTGGCCGACAAAGCTGAACTCCCAGCCATGAATCGCCTGCGTGAAAAATTAATTCACTTAAAACCTGAAGAACAATTAAGCGCGCGCTGGTTATTAGGCTCGGCGTATTTACACATGGGTTTAAAAGATGCCAGCAAAGATATTATGGGCAACTTAACCAATGTAATTCCTGAGCATAGATATTCCAGCTATACCTACGCGTCTGATTTGCGCGACGAAAGTTTGTTGTTAACCACAATGATCAAAGCCGACAAAGCCGCGAGTGAAGATGCGTTTAAACTTGCAGAAAAAATCGCAACAGGTTTAGGCAGTGACGATTGGTATTCAACGCAATCCACTTCATGGGCATTGTTAGCCATGAGTGAATTTGTGAGCAAGCGCGGTGGCAGTAACGCCGATTTGAAATTCTCGGTGAAACAAAAACCAACGGATGCGTGGCGACCAGAAAGTGTAAAACAATCTTTCTACAAGGAAGATATCGCTAATCCACACATACAAATTCGTAATGACGACACCAAAGGCAATTTGCGCGTGTTAGTGAGCAACCGCGGCATTCCCGCCGCGCTCGATGAGCAAGCAACCAGCAACGGCTTAAAAATGTCGGTGAATTTTTTAGGTATGGATAATAAGCCGCTCGACGTACAAAAGTTAGCGCAAGGTACGGATTTTGTCGCCGAGGTAAATATAACGGCAGACAATAATTTCCCCAGTTACAAACTGGAAGATATTGCACTCAGCATGGTAATGCCGAGCGGCTGGCAAATCCGCAACGAACGTTTGGAAGGCGCAGCCTTACCAAAAGGCATCGACTACATGGATATCCGCGATGACCGCGTACAAAGTTATTTCGGCCTATGGCGCGATCACTACTGGTACTACCGCTACAACGACAAAAACCAAACCAGCGTTACCGTACGCGTTATTTTAAATGCGAGTTACGCCGGCAAATTCTATTTACCAGCCTGGCAAGCCGCGCCCATGTACGATGAGAAAATTAATGTGCGTACAAAAGGGTTTTGGGTTGAGGTGATTGGCAAGTAATTTGTATTGTGTTTGCAGTAACTAACCACCCGTGATTCGTTTAGTTTTCAAATTAAACGAATCATGGTTTCACTAAATCTGTTTTTAAAACTTTAGATTTATCACTTGCAAAAAAACGCTATCCAAAAAGTAAACAAACTCTTAATCGCCATAACAATAATTATGGCGATTATTTTTTTATATCTGCAATTCGCACCTCTTCCTTATGCACTTAACAACAATCAATACGCTCGGGTTTTATTATCCAGTGATGGTACCTTATTGGGTGCGCAGATTGCGGCGGATCATCAGTGGCGGTTTGCACCGGTGGAATCGCTGCCGGAAAAATATAGTCAGTCGTTACTAGTGTTTGAAGATCAGTATTTTTATTCGCATCTCGGGATAGATATTTCTGCAATTGGTCGCGCGACTATTAGCAATATCAAGCGCGGTCATGTGGTGAGTGGCGGTAGCACTATCACCATGCAGCTTGCGCGTATGTTGAGGCAAGAGTCTGTAGAAGATGCGCCGCCGCGTAATTTGTTGAGCAAAATAATTGAAGCTTTTGTTGCGCTGCAGTTGGAATGGCGTTTATCTAAAAATGATATTTTGCGTGAGTACGCGAACCACGCGCCGTTTGGTGGAAATATTATTGGTTTGCATGCGGCATCCTGGCGATATTTCGGGCGTTCGCCAGAGCAATTGTCCTGGGCTGAATCGGCGCTGCTTGCGGTCTTGCCGAATTCTCCTTCAATGATGCATTTGGGTTTGCAACGCGAACGCTTGCAACAAAAACGCGATAGATTACTGCATAAGTTACGCAATAAAAATTTTATCAGCGATTTGGACTTGCAATTAGCATTGCTCGAACCTCTGCCAGAAAAGCCGCAGCCGTTACCGCAATTAGCGCCACATTTATTAACGCGTTTAATAAAAGAAAATCCTGATGTGCCTTTGTTGTACTCCACAATCAATCAAAATTTGCAAAAGCGTGTGAATGAAATTACGGATCGTCACAGCAAGCGTCTGGCGAGTGATGGTGTGAATAATCTCGCAGTGATTGTGATTAATCACGAGACATTTGAGACACTGGTTTATATCGGCAACCGCGCCTGGCTCAACGCAGTGCAGAGTTCGCCAGATGTCGATATCGTCAATCGCCCGCGTTCCACGGGTAGTATTTTAAAGCCGCTATTGTTTGCATCCATGTTGCAAGAAGGTGAAATTACGCCTGCGACTTTGGTTTCCGATGTCCCCACGCAATTCGGTAGTTTTACGCCGCAAAATTATGATCGCCAATTTCGCGGCGCTGTTCCCGCTCAACAAGCTCTGGCGCAGTCCTTAAATATTCCTTCTGTGTATATGTTGAAACAATACGGCGTTGTGCGTTTTCAGGAGCAATTAAAAAGTTTGGGTATGACGACTTTATTTCGCCCCGCAGATGATTACGGTCTGACACTGATTCTCGGCGGTGCAGAAGGAAGCTTGTGGGAGATTTCTGGAATTTATGCGCGCATGATTGCAACAGCGCGCGATGGTAGCTTTTCCAAATTGCCAGAAAAAATTTCGCTGCTGCAAAGTGAAACAAAAAAGCCGCGCACAAAATTGCCGATGATTCGCCAAGGTTCTGCATGGCTAACTTTGCAGGCGATGATTGAAGTAGCGCGACCCGGCAACGATTCGCTATGGCGCGATTATCAAGGCAGCCAAAATATCGCGTGGAAAACCGGAACAAGTTATGGCTTGCGCGATGCCTGGGCGATTGGCAGTAATAGCCGTTACACCGTGGGCGTATGGGCCGGTAATGCGGGTGGTGAGCCAGCGCCTGCGTTGACTGGATCGACCAGTGCCGCGCCCGTTATGTTTGATATATTTGATGTGTTAGGCTCAAGCAGTTGGCTGCAAAAGCCGGAACATGCTTTGAAGAAAGTGAGCGTATGTGCGGACGATGGCTACCTCGCTGGTGGGCAATGCGTGGCGGTTGATCAGGAAATTCCAGTCGATAGTCATTTTGAAAAAGTAACGCCCAATCATAAGCGCATTCATCTGGATGCACAAAAAACCTTGCGCGTGCATAGTAACTGCGAATCGGTCAATAATATGCGAGCGGCAGATTGGTTTGTACTGCCGCCTGCGCAGGAATATTTTTGGCGTCAGCGCCACAGCAATTATCAATCTCTACCTGCGTGGCGAAAAGATTGCATTGCACAGCTTGCCGAGGTGGACGATGATCAACCCATGGATATGTTGTATCCCCACGAAACCAGTCGTATTTATTTGCCGGTGGATTTAAACGGTTTGCGCACACGTGCCTTATTGCGCGCTGTGCATCGCAATAATGATGCAAAAATATTTTGGCATATTGATGATAAATATTTAGGTGAAACAAAAGTGTTTCATGAACAGAGTCTTGGGCTTGAGCCCGGCATGCACAAATTATTATTGCTGGATGAGCAAGGTTATAAATTAGAGCGATGGTTCAAAGTGCTGGGCGATGATAATAAAAAAGAGGCGCGATAATTAAATGAAATTATTTTCAGTTTTACTCAGCACAGTTTTACTTTGTATGGGTTTGCTCTCAGGCTGCGCGACTATGAGCAAAGAAGAATGCAAACAGGCGGATTGGTATTTAAAAGGTGTAGAAGATGCGAATCAAGGTTATCCGCTTGATCGTGTTATTGAACACGGCAAAGCTTGTGCGCGCACAAATATAGTTCCGGATATGAAAGATTATCGCGAAGGCCACGCGAAAGGCGCGCGCATGTATTGCGTACCCGAGAAAGGTTACAGCGAAGGGCGCAAAGGTGCAGCTTACAATGGCATCTGTCCCGTTGAAGCCGAAAGTAGATTTTTACGCGCTTATAAAGATGGTCAGGAGCTTTTTACGATTCAGCGCAATATGGATCGCATGGCGACTGAAATTAGCAGCAACAATTCGCAGATAGATAATTACTACAGTGAAATTGATCGTCTTAAATACGAGATAGTGAATAGTAATAGCGAGCAGGATCGCCGCTATAGAATGCGTCGCATTGATGAAATAGAAGATACGATCCACAATCTTGATATGAATTCTGCACGCGCCCAGCGCGAGTTTGAACTTTACCAAAATGATTACCGCGTAGTGGAAGATAAACACTATCGTCTGGGTTATTTAAAATAGAGAAATATTATGCCTAGTCTTAATGTACAAATTTTTATCAGCGCCGTACTTGGTTTAATTGTTGGTGGTTTGGTAACGCAGTTGGGTGATGATTCTGTTTTACGTGCGGATATTCTTTATAGCACGGGGTTGCTCGGCAGTATTTTTATCGATTTGTTAAAAATGGTGTTAATTCCACTAGTGTTTACCACAATTGTTGTGGGAGTTGCCAATCTGCAAGAACACAATCAAATCCATAAAGTATGGACGCGAACCCTTGCATTTTTTGTGTTGACCATGGGGCTGGCGATGACTGTTTCGTTGGTGGCGATGAATATTTTTCACGTTGGTGAAGGTATGCATCTATCCATGTTTCAAGACGCTATGGCGAACTATGAGCATAAAAAATTAACGCCTTCGGAATTTCTTGTGCAGTTTTTGCATCATATTTTTCAAAATCCTTTTTCTGCACTAGCGAAAGGTGAAGTATTACCCGTGGTAGTTTTTGCAATGTTTTTAGGGGTTGCCTTAATTGTTAGCGGTGAGCGCTCCAAAAATATTCTCAATCTGTTTAAAGAATTTCTTGATTTAGTTATGCGTATGATTGGCTGGATAATGAAGCTAGCTCCCTTGGGAATTTTTGCACTGTTGTTAAAGTTAGTTGCCACGCAAAATTCAGAATTGTTAACAACACTCATCGAATTCATTGTGTTAATTATTGGTACTACGCTTTTCCATGGCATAGTAGTTTTGCCATTGCTGTTATATATTTTTACAAAAAAATCACCACTATGGTTTTGGCGGGGCTCACGCGAAGCACTTGTTACCGCATTCGCAACTAGCTCCAGCACGGCTACCTTGCCAGTCACATTGCGTTGTGCAGAACAGCATTTACATGTACGAAAAGATATCGCAGGCTTTGTAGTTCCGCTTGGCGCAACTTTGAATATGGATGGCACTGCGCTTTACGAAGCGGCAGCCGCTTTATTTGTAGCCAACCTCGCTGGAATCGATTTAAGTTTGGGGCAACAATTAATTGTATTTGTAACCGCGATGATTGCCTCCATGGGTGCCCCTGGAATTCCAAGTGCCGGTATGGTGACGATGATTTTAGTATTGCAGTCCGTAGGCTTGCCCGTTGAAGCCATCGCTATTTTATTGCCGATTGATCGCTTGTTGGATACAGTGCGTACCGCCGTCAATGTACAAGGCGATATGATCAGTAGTTTAGTGGTGCAAGAGTTAGTGTTAAAGACTGAAGAAAAATCAACGTAGCTTGCGTATGGAACGAGAGAAAATGGGAGCATTTAGCTCCCATTTTTTATTGCGCAAATTTATCGTTTTTTAAACGGAACATCAGTCGTTCACCCTCGTTCCCAAGCCGGGCGCCCCAAGCTCCGGCTTGGTAACGCATAGGAAGCTAATCATATCTATGCATGTTCAAGCTAGAGCTTGGGGCGCACGGCTAGTAAACGAAAAATATCTGCATTCCCAAGCTGGAGCTTGGGGCGCCCGGCTAGGGAACGAGGTTACTGGCGTGAATTTATCAAAATATATTTTTAAGCTTCACGCTTTTTAAATGGAACATCGATTGTTAAATAAGTTGCAGATCTCCACACCCATTCCAGCGGGCCGTAGTGGAAACGTTTTAACCACCAGTGAGCAAATATGACTTGTAGTGTAAAAAATGTTGCACCTAATAATAATGCGTTGGTCTGGCTGATCTTGTCGTACATTCCCAAACCGTAGCCGTAGAAAAAAGGAACGCCGCAGAGGCTTTGGCTTACGTAAATAGTGAGGCTCATTCGGCCTGCGGGAGCTAACAAGCCGAGAATTTTTTGGCCGATTTGTTTTTGGTAGATGGCGATAAATGACAACACCAAAATAGTCATAAATGCGAGACAGAAATAACCGTTTACCAATTCATCCAAATAAAATTTAGCGATGCTACCTTCTGGCCATAACGATTTAGCGGGGCCATTAAAATATTGTTGCAGTGCGAAAAATATAATTGCGCCCACTATAGCGGCGATAAAAAGATTTCTACGTAAGCGCGTAAAAGCAGTCGGGCGAACCAGAAAACCAATTCTGCCCAATACCAAACCAATTAAAAATAATCCAAATAATTGAAAGCCACGGCTGCCGTCAAAAAAGAAAAACCATTTTGATAACGAGCCGGTGGTGAGATTGAATTGCAGCACTTGCGGCAGTGTTCCATTGGCCCACATTTCAAATGCATGTTCGTAAAGTATCCAGCTATATGGCTTGTCATTCGCGCCCGGCAAATTGTGCATGGCGGCCCAGTAGCGATACATAAGTTGCGGCGTCAGTAAAAATAAAACGCCCAGAGTCACTAACCATTTACTGGGAATTCTGTAGGCGAGTATGAGGAAAAATCCGTAGCCCGCTAATACTTGTAACACTTCGCCGGAATACACCATGCTGTTAAGTGTGCCTATGGCGAACAGAATGACAAGTCGCCATAAAAAGCGCGCGCGAAAATCTACGCCTTTTTGCGCTTGCTTATCCATAATAATAAAAAAGCTGATGCCAAATAGCATCGCAAAAATTGCGTAAGCTTTGCCCGCGAATAAAAAGAAAATAATATCGTGGACTGCGCTATCCACCGGATTTTTCCAATAGAGTTCAAAGAGCTCAATGGAGTGAACCAGAAATAATCCCATTAGCGCAAAGCCGCGTAGGGAATCTACCAAAGTAATACGCTCTGGCGCGTTAGGGTGAACAAGTGTGGTCATGGTTGGCCCGTTTCTTTTTTATTAAAGGTAAATACTGGTGTGAAATAGCTAAATAAAAATATGAAATAACTAAGTGATAGCGTGGTGCAACAGGAGCGCGTCAGGTTTTATAGTGTAGGACGGGTTGTTAGTTGTCCCTTTAAGATTTGTTAAGTTTCTTATTACATAGGTATTCACTGCTTATTTTAGTCGCGCTAACCCTATAATGCGATTTTTTGTTGTGCGCAGGAGTAAACCTTGTCGTCTGCTGTGAATAATCCGGTCAGCTCAAAAACTTTTATCATCACTTTGCTGATGCTGGCTTTGCCTGTGGCTGGCCAAATGCTATTGCAATCTTTTTTGGGCATGGCAGATGTAATGATGGTTGCGCCTTTGGGCGAGCAGGCAATTGCAGCCGTTGGCCTCGCTGCAAAAATTCATTTTTTATTATTGGTATTGATGAGCGGTTTTGCCACCGGCGGTAGCGTATTGATTGCGCAATACAGCGGCGCAAAAGATTTCCCGAGTTGTCAGCGCATGCTTGCGGTCACTTTAGTCGTGGGAATTTCAATCATAGTGCCGATTATGTTTTTGTGTGGATTCGCCGCGCCAATCTGGGTGCATTGGATTAATCCAGATCGCGACGTCGCAAATCTCGCAGCACAATTTTTAGTAATTACCGCGCCGGTATTACTGCTCACGCAAATTATTGTCATCATCGAAGCATCGCTGCGCGCACTCGGGCAAACCACCATGCCTTTGGTTGCGGGCATTATTGCTGCCGTCATTAATGTGACGTTGAATTATGCGTTAATTACTGGTCATTGGGGTTTTCCGGCACTCGGCGTTGCGGGTGCGGCATGGGCGACTTTAACGGCGCGTGCGGTGCAACTTTTATTTATGTTGGCCTATGTTTACGGCACCAAACATGGTTTTGCGTTAAAACTAAAACAACTCGCGCAGGGAATTGACCCTGTGCAGATTAAACGTTATCTCGCATTCGCATTGCCCTTGGTTGCGAATTACGGAATATGGGCCGTGGGCAACGCGACTTATCATATTGTTACTGGCTACGCAGGTACAGATGCGCTGGCGGTGATGGGAATGGCGGTGCCGGTTGAGAGTACGTTCTTTGCTTTATTTGTGGGATTGGCGAATGCATCTGCGGTATTGATTGGCCGTTCCTTGGGTGCAGATAACACAGAGGAAGCCTGGCGACTGCAACAATTTTTTAATCGCTTAACCTTTGTGTTAATTGTGATTTTGTCGACGGTCTTATGGTTTGCTCGTCCGTTGGTGTTGGAAATTTTCAAACCATTGGCAGATCACACGGCACAATTATTATTGCAAACTCTGGCAATATTTTGCGGGTTGGTGTGGTTAAAAGTTATTAATATGATTCGCATCATCGGTGTGTTGCGCGCTGGCGGCGATAATAAATTTTGTCTAATTACCGACTCGGTCGTCATGTGGGGTTTTGGCTTACCCATTTATGCGCTGGCCGTTTTTGTGGGTGGCTGGCCGTTTACGCTTTTGTATGCGTTGATGTTTTTCGAAGATGCATTAAAGTTTTTGCCGGTATATTTCCGTATCAAAAAACGCAAGTGGATGAATAATTTAACGCACTCACATTAGGATCTGGCGCTAACAACTAGACATTAATCGAGCTGTTCTAATAAACACCAATCACACCAGAAGCGTTCTATTTCGCGCGCTGGTAATGGACGTGACCATAAATATCCTTGTGCCATTTTGCAGCCGAGTCCGCGCAGTATATTAGCGGCGGATTCGGTTTCTACGCCTTCCGCAATAGTTTCCAATCCCAAACTACTGCTTAATTGAATAATGGCTTTTACGATCAAAGCATCTTCAGGGTTTTGTTCCATACGGCGAACAAAAGACTGGTCGATTTTTAAATAAGACACTTCAAATTTTTTCAAATAGCCGAGGTTGGAATAACCGGTTCCAAAATCGTCGATAGAAAATGTTAAACCCATAGCGCGCAGATTTGAAAGTGTTGCAGCTAAGCGGTCGGTATCGTCAATCAATAATGATTCGGTTAATTCAAGCTCTAACATTTTTGGTGGAAATTTGGTTTTTTCTAGCGCGTTCAATACAACACTATCAATAGTGCCGCGTTTAAATTGAATCGACGAAACGTTTACCGCTATGGAAAAATCTTTAAAGCCTTTATCTATCCAGCGTTTTCCTTGCAGGCATGCTTCATTTAGAACCCATTCGCCCAATTGAATGATAACGCCCGAAGATTCGGCCAGCGAAATAAATGTTTCCGGTGAAATGAAACCGTATTGCGGATGTTGCCAGCGAATCAGCGCCTCAAAACCTACCAGCGAATGATCGTGCAAATTTATTTTAGGTTGGTAATAAAGTATAAATTGGTTATCCGCTAAGGCTTTGCGCATGCTGGTGGCAAGATTTAAATGCTCGAACATTTGCTGGCTGTTAGCGACATCAAAAAAGCGGAAGCTATTGCGGCCGGAATCTTTGGATTGATACATCGCAATATCGGCTTTCTTGATAAGCGTATCCAAATCGTGACCATCGCGCGGCGCCATGGCGATACCGATTGAACAGGTGCAATTTATATCGATTGTTTTAATCGCAAAGGTTTGCGAAATATTATTGAGAATAATCACCGCCACGGCAGAGGCATCTTCCGCGCTGTGAATATTTTGTAAAATCATAATAAATTCATCGCCACCGTAACGGCAGACAATGTGCTGATCTTTGGCAATTGCTTTAAGGCGTTTCGATACTTCTTTTAAAATGGCATCGCCCGCTTGATGACCTAGCGAATCATTAATCGGTTTTAAATTATCCAAATCGATAAAAATAACCGCGAGTGGTTGATTCCTTTCTTCTGCAAGTTCGAACGCTTCCTGAAAGGTTTGGCGAGCCATATTGCGATTGGGTAATTCAGTAAGCTGATCATGCAGCGCCATGTGTTCGATTTTTAATTTGGCATCATTTACGAGCGAGTTTTCATGCGTGAGATCATCCAGCGCGGAGCGATAATCGTAAGCCATCAACCATACATTAAAACCAATAATACCCAACACAATCATTACGATCATGCCGGTAAATATACTCATAGGTTCAACGGTGTTGACGTGTAGACCGGAAATATTGCTGTAAATAATTAGCACGCAGGTTGAAAACATCAACGCCATTAAGCCAATGAGCAAACGTCTACTACCGAGCATAGCGGTAAGAATAAGTACGCCGCAGTAACCAATCATCGCAGTGCTGCGAATTCCGCTGCCTACCCACGCGAAATAGGAAAGTGCTATGGCGAGTGTTGCTAATAAAATTGTGGACGCTAGCGTCGTATTTTTTTTGTAAATCGCCCAGTTGACCGTAAACAGGAGAACCGCTGTGCTAAGAAGTGCAATAGTGTAATTAAGCTTGCCAAGGAAAATGGTAATAATAGCAACCAGCACGAGGGCCAATTGTGTTACACGCAACACTTGCAGCAGGCGCTTGATAAGCTTGCTTTTAATCGATATTAAGACAGAGCTGTCGCTTGGTAATGGTAAATTGTTTGACACAGGTGATTCCTCTGTTACCAAGGTACACTCAAACCTGATTGTTATTAGTGATTTGTAAATCTCGGCCTACGAGTAGGTATAGTTCAATTTTCAATCTGAGACGTTTTGTTGTGGCTAACCATAATGAATTTTTAGGATAAAAAGAAGTCTTTTGTGTCACAACTGACTTTTGTAAACATTTAGGATAAAAATCTGCTTGCTGGATCTCTAATTATTCAACAGCTAGTAGACGATTATAAAAATAGTTTTGGGCTGCCTATGGCAGATACATTAATAATAAATATCAGGAGTTTCCCGTGAACTCAGGTTTTAATTTGCACCCATTCGGTCTTCTAATGCTTCTGCTGGTTTCATGTACTGCAGTTGCCTGCCCAAATCAGCCCAGCCAATTGGTTATTTATAAAAACCCGGATTGCAATTTTGATGAACGCGCGGACGATTTAATGGCGCGAATGACACTCGATGAAAAAATCGGGCAAATGATGAACGCCGCGCCCGCGATTCTGCGATTACAAGTGCCAGCTTATGAATGGTGGAACGAGGCTTTGCACGGGGTGGCACGTGCAGGTTCAGCGACAGTTTTTCCGCAGGCGATTGGGCTTGCTGCAAGTTTTGATACAAATTTAATGCGCGATGTTGCCAGTGTAATCAGCGATGAGGCGCGCGCAAAGCACCACGATTTTATCAGCCGCGATTCACGTGCACGTTATCAAGGCCTGACATTTTGGTCGCCAAACGTAAATATTTTTCGCGATCCGCGTTGGGGCCGAGGGCAGGAAACTTACGGTGAAGATCCATTTTTAACATCGGCAATGGGCGTGGAATTTGTAAAAGCTTTACAACAAACTGACGGAAAATATCGCAAGCTCGATGCCACCGCAAAACATTTCGCTGTACATTCCGGCCCCGAAGCGAGCCGTCACGAATTTGATGCACGTCCCAGTGAACGTGATTTATATGAAACCTATTTGCCCGCATTTCGCGCTCTGGTGCAGGATGCAAAAGTGGCGTCGGTAATGGGTGCTTACAATCGTGTGAATGGCGAATCAGCATCCGCAAGCCAACGGCTATTACAAAATATTTTACGTAAGGATTGGGGGTTTAAAGGTTACGTTGTGTCTGATTGTGATTCAGTGGAAGATATTTATTTATTCCACAAAATTGTTCCCAATGCTGCCGAAGCTGCCGCGCTCGCAGTAAAAAAAGGTGATGATTTAAATTGCGGGAAAACTTACGCCGCCTTAAAAGAAGCCGTTGAAAAAGGTTTAATTTCTGAACAAGAAATTAATGTATCGCTTAAGCGTTTATTGTTAACGCGTTTTCAATTGGGCATGTTTGATGATGCCAGCAAAGTTATCTGGGCGCGCATTCCCTACTCAATAAATCAAGATGCGTTGCATGATCAACTTGCGCGCCAAGCTGCGCAAGAATCTATCGTATTGTTAAAAAATAATGGTGTATTGCCGCTATCACCGCAGCAAAAAAATATCGCCGTTATTGGCCCCACGGCGGATGAAATTATGTCGCTGCTCGGAAATTATTATGGCACACCTGCAGCGCCTGTAACTATTTTACAAGGGATTCGCGCAGCGGTTCCTGCGACCACACAAGTTAGTTATTCGCGCGGTGTGGATTTAGTAGAAGGGCGTGACGACCCGCGCGCTGCGCCTATTATTGACTCAGCTTATTTGCGGCCAGATGCAAACTCCAAAGCACAAGGTTTGAAAGGTGAATATTTTCGCAATCGCGATTTTTCTGGAGCGCCAGTATTAACACGAATAGATTCGCGAATTGCATTTCGTTGGGATCGCGGATCGCCCACCGACGATATGGTAGCGCGCGGTGAAATGAAATCTGCCGATGCAATTCCTGCCGATAATTTTTCAGTGCGCTGGACGGGGCAATTGCTCGCGCCCACCACCGGAACTTACGAATTTAATCTTGCCGCTAATGACGGTGCGCGTTTATTTATTAACGGTGCTTTGGTAATCGACTCGTGGGAATTGTCTGCACGCCTGCAAAGTAAAATCGCAAAAGTGGAATTGGAGGCAGGGAAATCCTACGCGATTAAATTGGAATACTTTGAAGATATTCGCGATGCCGAAGTGCGCTTATCCTGGCGTTTACCGAATTCAAAGCCCATCTTTGAAGAAGCTTTGGATCTTGCAAAAACTGCGGATGTGATTGTGTTTGTCGGCGGTTTAACGGGCGATGTTGAAGGCGAAGAAATGACGGTGAAATATCCCGGCTTTGCGGGTGGTGATCGCACCGATATTCGCTTGCCGCAAATCCAACAAAAACTTTTAGAAGCTTTAAAAGCAACCGGCAAGCCAGTGGTCGTTGTATTAACAACCGGTTCGGCATTGGCAGTGGATTGGGCGAAGAAAAATGCAGATGCAATTTTAGTTGCGTGGTACTCCGGCCAACGTGGTGGCAATGCGGTTGCCGATGTTTTATTCGGCGCTGCGAATCCCGCCGGTCGTCTGCCGATTACGTTTTATAAAGCCGACGAAAAATTACCGGCGTTTGACGATTACTCCATGCGCAATCGCACTTATCGATATTTCACCGGCCAAGCGCTTTATCCCTTCGGGCACGGCTTGTCCTACACCGAATTTACCTACTCGCATTTAACGCTCGGTAAAAAATTCGCTCATCCTGATACTGAATTTACCGTTTCGGTCGATGTAAAAAATACCGGCGAGCGCGAAGGTGATGAAGTGGTTCAACTTTATGCGCAAGCCGTATCGCCAAAAATTGAACACGCTATAAAAGAATTACGAGGCTTTAAACGAATTCATTTAAACCCCGGCGAAACACAAAAAGTTCACTTCCTATTAAAACCCAGTAAAGATTTAACCCGCTATGATCCAACGTTAAAAAAATATGTAGTGGATACGGGTAAATATCAATTGCAAGTAGGCGCTTCGAGTTCGGATATTCGTATTAAAGATGTGATTAGTGTGCGGTAAATTTTCAAATTATTTTGCGGAAAAAAAGTGTGCGATTTTTCATCGCACACTTTCATAGTTTTACGGTTTTGCTTGCTCCTGCCAATCCCCACCTAACGCTTGAATTAATGCAACGCTTGCGGTTTGGCTATCTGATCTTGCTTGCGCGAGTGAGCGTCGTGCGTTGAGTGCAGAGGTTTGCGCGCTGACGACATCGGTGAAACTGATTTGGCCTAAGCGGTAGCGATTTAAGGTTTGCTGTTCAACTTGATCGGCAGCTTCGGATGCTTGCTGATAAAGCGCTTGTTGTTGCGACAAAATGCGAATTGCTGTTAGTTGATCTTCCACATCTTGAAACGCGGTCAACACAGTTTGGCGATAATTTGCCACGGCGCGTTCATGGGCGGCTTTGGCGCTGCTCACGCGCGCGCCGGTTGCGCCTGCATCAAAAAGTGTTTGGGTGAGTGCTGCGCCCAGTGTCCATACGCTGAGGCTGGATTTGGTTAAGTCCGATGCGTTGCTTGAACTATTTCCGTAGCTTCCCGTTAATCTCAAACTCGGAAAGTAGCCGGCTTTGGCGATGCCAATTTCTTCGTTAGCGGCTGCTACACGGCGCTCAGCACCAGCAATATCGGGACGGCGTTGCAATAATTCTGAGGGCAAACCCAGCGGCACTTGTGGAACTGTGGCTTGCCAGTTGGGGATTACATCCAGATTAAAGGCTTCAGGCGTTTTGCCAACCAATACGGCGATGGCGTGCGCGAGTTGTTCGCGTTGGCCTTGCAAGCCGAGCAGGTTTGCC
>Ga0247741_1000662_pt1 | contig 19026 bp, 21 predicted proteins | sample UWRJL213509R2_FD_180945 | JGI IMG/M metagenome (GOLD analysis project Ga0247741, IMG submission 180945) | Plant litter microbial communities from Arlington Agricultural Research Station in Wisconsin, United States - UWRJ-L213-509R-2 | ecosystem: Environmental > Terrestrial > Plant litter >... | reverse complement strand
GTAGAGCAGCAGAGCTCTTCGAAAAGCTCTCTGAGGAATTGGATGCCTCGGACATCGTTGGCCAGTATGAGTTGTATGTACGCATGACTCCTTGGAAGAGGTACCCCGCCACGCTGGCCTTGAAGCAAATCTGTGCAACGTTGACGGTCCGTATTTCTCATCCTGCTGGCTTTCCTCAAATTGAGCCAATATGATCCAGGAGGGTGGGTATGCCCGTTTCCATGAATCGGACATCGATGCAAGACTGAAAGCATTTTGGGATGATTACACCTGGGAGGCTGTACCAGCTCCTGAAGCAGTTGTTCGTACCCTGTTGAACATACGGTATGATACGTTAATCGACTTGGACCTTGTGTAATGGCACTCATTTGGCTCAATTATAGCTTGTGGGATCCTGATCAGAGTTTAACCTCGGCAATAGAGGTAAGTACGAGATGGGCGGTGTCTAATGCTTACCTACTCTAATAACCCGGCATAGTTCTTGAACAGTTTATCAAACCGCAAGCTTTCTCACTTATCCACCAAGGATAAAGCTGCCAAACACATAATGCTCAAGCGTCCCGATACAGATGATGTTATAATTTGCTTCGACCTTGCGTGGGGCAACTTTAAGAACGGCTTCGTTGAATTCTCGTAAGACTTCAACTCGCCACTGCTGCATCTTATTTGCCTGATTAAATACGAACAGGTTTAGCGATAAAACTCACGCTTCCCTTCTGGACAATGTAATAGCGGTGCCCTGTATCCGCGGTCCTGGAGAGGAAGGGGAGCTTCGAGTTTGGGAGATGCTGGCAATTGCCTGTTCCCAATGCGATTGGTTGAAATAGCATACTGGCTTCGAACTTCAAGGCTAGCGGTAGATGGTGAATGGCATGCTTTGGAGTCATTGAGGAACACCCGAGTCTACGATTTGAACGAAAGATATATATATTATGGACACCATTGTCAGTTAGTGGCAATAGAGTGCGCATGTTCATGTTGCAAGTCTGGGAGATACAATATAGTGACGGTCGCCCAACGACGAGCTCGCATAAAAAATGGCGGTGAGTAAACATTCTGAATGCCGATGCACCGGCGTGAGGATGATGCCACGACCAGCCCATTTTGGGAGGATGGGAATGATATATAATTATCCCGTATTATGGTCGGTCGGACTCTTAGTCAATTGTAACCACCCGCATTGGTGACAAGCAATTGCTAGCATCTCCCAAGCCCGAGCCTCCCCAGCTGCTCCAGGACCGCATACATGGGGCATCTCGACCACATTGTTAAGATTAAAAATGCCATTCTCAGCACTAAACCTGTTTAGAATTCAAGAACAAAATCAGCGAGATAGGATGCAGGAGGATAGAGTATTACTCTTACAAGAATCCAATGGTGTCCTGCTTGACGCGGCCCTGCTGAATGTTGAAGCAAATCGTGAGGTCGTCGGTATTAGGACCCTTGAGAAAAAAGTCCTCAGTGCCGGATAGGGGAGAAAGCTTGCGGTTTGATAAACTGATCAAGAACTATCCCAATATATTATCATGAGCCAGCTCCAGGTTTTCCGTTTTGTACTCACCTCCATCGCAAAGGCCAAACTAGCATCACGATCTAGCAAACTATGATTGAGCCGAGTGAGTGTAATTACACGAGGTCCAAGTTGAATCAACTTGACATACCATATGTACAGGGTGGCAATCGCGGGGATTCGTTTAGTGTCCCAGGTATAAGCATCCCAAGACGCCCTTAGTCTTGAATCGATATCCGATTTATGGAAACGGGCATGTCTGAGCTCCTGGATCATATTGGTTCAAATAAATCCAATAAGGATGAAATACACGAACTTTCAAAATTGTATAGATCTGCTTCAAGACCAGTGTGGCAGGGTACCTCTTCCACGGTGCCACACCGACATAGGACTCATACTCCCTAATGATGTCTGCACTGTTCAACTCTTTAGAAAGCTGGTTGAGGAGCCCTGCTGCTGTACAGTACTGGAAGGCGTTATGTAAATTTGACAAATCTGGCCTGGATTTTGTGGATGAGTCTAAATTGACAAACACTGAAACTGAGGAGGTGAAAAAATCAGTGAAGTAAAGGTGTCCTAGACGGTGGAAAACAGACATACAAGGAGGGGCACAGATTGCTCGGATATAAGCCAATCCCAGCATCATGCGAGCTTCCAGCAAGTTAACAGCGAAATCTTTCGACCTTGAGGGGTCTAACAAGAAGTCGTGAAATGATGCATGAAGCAGTTTGAGTTTCTCGCCGACGTCGATGAGGGAGTGCAAACTGTTGAGCAGCCTCTTTACATCTCCAGCGCGCAGGTTGAGGATCACCTCGATCCTCTTCTGAGAAGTTGAGTTGCTGCGCGACCCTAGAATGTCCTTCTCTTTCGGCATCTCTTTAGCCAGAATGAGCTGACCAAGGATCAGCAGCACGTCCTCGTGATACTTCACGGATCGTACAATGCATGAGTAGAGCTGGTCGAGAGGGGCGTAAGGAATGTCACCCGCTGGTGTGTCCAACAATTTCAAGATCACGTCAAGGCGATCGTCCGGTCGGTCATCTGGTGAGGAGATGTATATGATGACTGTTGTTGCGTAGACGAATTGGCCCGACGCCTTATCCACCAGCCGTAAGATAATATCTGGCCCTGGCCATTCTTCTGGGAGGTAGCTATGCCGAGCACGAAGCTCATTGAACTTTTCCTCGAAGTAGATTTGGATATCCCGGCGAGCCAGTGCATCCTCAGTAAGAACTAGCGTCGAAAGCGAATTCCTTGAAACGCGAGATCGAAGCTTCTCAAAGGCTTCGCAGAGGTTTGGCTCGGGTCGGCTGGCGATGAGAAATCGGAGGGGAAGGCGAAGCTTTTGGACCAAGTCGCCAATGATTCTGATGATTTCATCCTGAACGTCGAGGCCGGCACATTCATCGAGACCATCAATGACAATGAGTGTTGGGTACGACTTCAGCCCAAATGTCACGACGTCGAGAACACGAGCCATCATGGCTATGCGTTGAATAGGCTCGACAACGAGCATTTTCATCTGCGTCTCCAGCGCCTTGTCAAAGATGTGGGGGTCCTCGTGGATGGCCTTATCGATGTAACGTTTTGTCTTCGGAAAAGCTTGAATGAGTTGTGCCGCCAGCGTGCTGAAGAGGAGACTTCCGTCGCTGCAGTTAGCGATTCGGTTTGAAAAAAAGAACGACCCTATCAAGAGCCCTTCCCTTTTGCAGATTTCCGCGATCGTGAACTCCAGCGCCGTTTTGCCATGTCCAGCAGGTCCTCGTAGCCAGAATATAGAAGATGACTTGGTTACTTTCTTCAGCCAGTCTAAGATCTCCTGAATGATTGCTTCACGAGTGCCCTCCATGCACCTGGGTGGATCGCGCCGCGCTCTCGCGTCTAGGAGGGCGGCGGGAGATGTGTGCTGATGGAGGAGATCTATGCCTAAAGAATTCACCCTCTCGGATTAGAAAAGATAACTAAAGCAGATCAGACAAGCACACCTTTCAATGGAGCCACCTGGTAAGCAACAGTCGTGACCTCGGCATTGTAGACATTTCCATTGTGCGTCGCAGTCATATCACCCTGCACTAGGGTGTTCTGAGCATGGTCGAAAAAGCTCATTGCTGATAACAATTGTCTCGAATAAGAGTCATGAAGGTAAGAAGTCAAGGTGTGCGCAAACGATGGAGGAGAACCTCTCATATCGGCATATCACACAGCCTACACGTGTTGGAAACCAAACGGACTTCGGCCGCAAGGACAAATGCCAGTCCATTAATAATACAACTATGACACCAGGTACAACACCTGGGCACAGCCCGGAGTAATTGATAGTCATTGGGCGAATACGAACATCAAACTTAGACACATAGCGTGTACCAGGAAGGACGGCATTTCAAAGTATCATTCTGTTTGAAAAAGCAGGAGGGACAAGGGACAAGGAACGGGCGAAAAGCACTGGCGTTGCCTTCACTCAAATGGCCAGATCTTCATGCCCAGCCGCCTCGCAGATCCAGAGGATGTAGGTACATAGCTCGACCAAGAGGGGGCCGCGGAATATTTCTTGTCTATGAAAGGGAGGTTAGTGGGTGTTTATGGTAAGGAAGAAAAGTGAACAAATGGAATAGGGTGGGGCGGTTGACGCAGAAGGAGAAGAAGGAAGGCCAGAGAAACGCGAGGACAACAAGACCCGTCTCAAATAACGAACTGCAGTCTCTGCGAAAAGTGTTGTGCATCGACATCTACCTCTCGACCGTGAAAGCGCGACTTCCATCCCCAAGTCCATCACAAACGAGCCACCAAACCAGCACCACGCACCATCACCACAAACGCCCGAAGCGGACCAACTTTTCAATCCACCAAATCTAGTCTCCCACTCACGAGTCATCCAAAAAGAAATCACACTCACCCGCTCTCTAGCCTGTTCCTCGATCCTCTTGGAAAACTGCCTTCGTAAGTGTCTGATAGATAAGAGGTGATAAGTCGGCAAATAGCAAATAGTAAGGAGTAGACATGAAGTGCGCACCTGGATGTCAGTTATGGCTATCTTGGCCGTCGCCGTCCTACAAAACTTGAGGGTCGACGACGGTGCCCCCGAGCTCTGCTTACACCAGCACGAATCGTTGTGTGCTCGGCATGGAGTCGTCGTGGCCGCTATTTTCTGATGGTGTCCGTGTCCATATTCTTCGAGAGGCCTTCTTTAGTCGGTTGGTTGCAATCAAGGATATTCAAGTCGGAAAGTGAGTAGGCCGTACACTGTAGAAGTGAGTAATCAATTTTGAGATTGAAATGTCGTTTAGAGAGACCACCCGTCAAAATCCGCCCACTAACAAGTCATCCAAAAAGGATCACTCACCATCTAGCTTGTTCTTTGATTCTCCTCGAAATCGTTTCCATGAGTGCCTGGTGCATTGAAGGCGTTAAGTTTATAAACAGTGAACGGCGAGGAGTAGACATGAAGTATGCACCTCAGATGGTAGGCATAGTTATCAGTCAGTACCCTCGAGCTCCGCACATACTAAGCGTGAATCGCTCGGATGCATGCTCATGGCCATTATGTGGATATGTAAGGGCATTCATCAAGAGGTCGCGTTGGCCGGCCGAAATCAAGGATCTACACTTCAAGACGGGTAGGCCGTACGCTGTAGAAGTGCATAATCAGCGTTGAGCTTGAGACATCGTCGTAAGCAACAAGGGATGTCCACTTACGCCGCCGAAACACCCTCGAGGATTTTGTTACCATGAATAACGGTCGAATTTGACCAGCCTGATTCTTGAGCACCGCCTGTTGGGCCATGCAGCGCAGACGTGTCGTGCATGACCCGACTTGGAGATTTTTTGAGTCTTCATGTACGATAGGTAGCGCACAGCGGGCGATCAATGATGATTGTGACAGCTGGCGATTTTGAGGAGCTATCATAGACTTCTGTGCACTAGTAACGTCGAGATGAGTAAAATCCGGTAATTTCTGGATGGCTACTCACTTATCGGTCATGGTGGCAGTTCATGTTTAAGGCTCAATGCGTGGCTCTCAGTTAGTAGTTACTGAGTTAACTAAACGGAAGACATGGTCTTGGAACAATCTGAATGGAAAGCTCTGGACTAACATCACATGACCGTTACTAGTTGGTGAACCGCATCAGCACATTCGAGAAAAGCTTTCCGGGTTTCCTCACCTTTCTGGGGGTTTTGAGCTCTCTTACCCAAATCTGGAAAGCCGGAAAGCCGTGATCCGTTGACTCTGCTTATAATTCGGAGCTCCAATATCTTTTTAGTTACCGCTCTTGTAGTGCGTGTGAATATTGTAAAATTCGGTCCCAACCTTTCCAGAAAAGGGGACCTAACTTTCTCACTTTCGTGCTTTTCGGGGTTTTGGCGACTTTCCGGGGCTTTTTAGGGTTGTGGCAACCCCAGAAAGTAAAACTCCAACTTGCTGATGCGGGCCGGTTTCGCCGACCCACTAAATCTAATCTATAAAACGACAAAGCTGTTAGCGTATAATACGCGATCACCCACGCGATTCACCAAGGTCCAAATATAGTGAAGATATGCAGTTCCCCTCTCAAACGCAACGAAATTGCAGCGTTCTTGCACTAGGGCAATCATTAATATACATGTCTGTTGCAGGGTGGGATATCAATGCATGTTAAAAGTTCGAAATCCAACCATTTACTGGAGAGATTGCTATACATGGCAAATTTTCGAACCTTCCGCTTCATAAGAGCTACAAGGCACGAGGAAATATTCTCGAAAATTCTACGGGAAGAAGAAATATATAAATGCTTTACTATATCATTGTCTGGGGCACAGATCCCCTTCCACCTGCGTGGCACGACGATTTCACTGGAGAGAAACCAGTTTCTGAGTGGCAAAACTTTGGTAAAAGGTCTCTGCTACACGATTAGGTTTCATTCCTGTTGAAATAGGTGTGTCGTTGCAGTTGATCTAATCTAATTTAAAGTGCGCACACACTCGCCTCCATGGATCCAGCTGTTCCGCTCTCTTTGAATACTCTTGATTTTCCGCTCTGGGCTACACTCTTGAATCTCGATTCTGGGTTTGAGTTCTGGAAAGCTGTAGTCGAAGTAAGCCATAAGCCGCTCAGCCCACCGCAGCGCGAGCGCCACGCGGGGGGGTGAAGGTGATTGGCGGTGAAAGCAATTAGCGGACCATAACTGGCTTTTATTCTTACCATAAATCTCCGTGCGAAGCACGGGTTAGTGGCTAGTAGATTGTAATACTCTTTATTCGTTCTATCAACTTGCTTTGCTCCCGATGCTCGATGCTCATCTAACAACACACATTAAGTCTTGAATTCGAGTCGCCGGTCAAATGATCCTTTCTAAACATGATACTCAGCATCTACTGCCTGCCTCGAAATTTGAAGTCACAGTACATTACTTCAGCCACTCGCATTGGAAACAAGCAGTCGCCAGCATCTCCCAAGCCCGAACCTCCGCTTCTTCTCCGGGCCCGCGTATATGGAATACCTCTATTATGTCCTTACGAATAAAATCATGGTTTTTATCACCAAAGCTGCTCGGAATTCAAGAATAAGTAATAAAAAAAAATGATGCAGAAAGAGTACCAGTCTTACGAGAATCCAATGATGCCCTCCGAGTCTTTCTCAAAGTCCCCCCAAAGGTCGAAGCGAAGTATAACATCAGTATTAGGACTCTTGAGCACGACATGCTTCCAATTTTGATCCTCTGTGGGTAGGTGAGAAAGTTTGCCATTTGACAACGCGATCAAGAACTGTCCCCGCTTATTAGTAGGTCAGCTCGAGGGCTTTGCCGCCTTGTACTTACCTCCATTGCAAAGGCGAAGCCAGGATCACAGTCCCACAACCTACAATCAGGCCGGGTGATTACACGATGTTCAAGTCAACTTAATTTGACATACCGTATATTCAGTACCGTATAAGTCGCTTCGGAATCTGGTAAAACTTCCCAGGTGCAAGCGTCCCAGAACGCCTTCAGTCTCGCATCAATTTCCGATTCGTCGAAACGGGCATATCCGCCCTCCTGGACCGTACATCGGTTCAGTCTGAGCCAAACCGATGAGATCAAAATGCACGGACCGTCAAAGTTGCACAGAAATGCTTCAAGATGAGCATGGCAGGGTACCTCTTCCAGGGCGCTCCATGGACATACGACTCATACTGGCCAATGAGGTCTGCACTGTTCAACTCTTCAGAAAGCTGCGTGAGTACCCCTGCCGCTGTACAGTACTGGAGAGCTTTATCCATGTTGGATAGATATTGTTTGAATCTTCCGGTTAGATCCCCGTTAACAAGCATCGCAACTGAGGAAAAAGTGAGGGTAGCAAGTAAGTCACAGCTGGCAGTAAACGCACATACAAGGAAGGGTGCAGATTGCTCGTATATATGCCATTCCCAGCATCGCACGAGCTTCTTGCAAGTCAACAACAAAGTCGTTTGACCTTGAGGGGTCCAACAGGAAGTCGTGGAAAGACGCATGAAGAACCTTAACTTCCACGCCCACATTAATGACAGAGTGCATACTGTTGAGCAGCCTCTTGACATCTCCAGAGCGCAGCTTCAGGATCACCTCCATCCTCCGCTGAGAAGTCGAGTTACTAGGCGACTCGAGAATGTCCTCCTCATTCGGCATCTCTTTAGCAAGAATAAGCTGGCCCAGGACAAGCAGGACTTCCGTACGATGTTTCACCGATCGTACAATGTAAGAGTACAGCTGATCAAGTGGGGCATAAGGAGTGTCACCTGCTGGTGTTTGCAACAGTTTCAAGACAATGTCGAGACGATCATCTGGTCGGTCATCTGGTGAGGAGATGTATATGATGATTGTGGTTGCATAGACGAACTGGCCCGACGCCTTGTCCACCAGCCGCATGACGATATCCAGCCCTGGCCATTCCGGTGGGAGGTAGCTATGACGAGCACGGAGCTCATCAAACTTCCCCTTGAAGTAGATTTGGATATCTCGGCGAGTCAGTGCATCCTCCGTGAGGAGCAGTGTCGAAAGAGAGTCTTTTGAAAGGCGAGATTGAAGCTTATCGAAAGCTGCACAGAGGTTTGGTTCGGGTCGGCTGGCAATGAGAAATCGGAGGGGGAGACCAACTTGCTGGACCAAGTCGCCAATGATCCTAATGATTTCATCCTGGACGCCGGGATCAGCACATTCATCGAGACCATCGATGACAATGAGGGTTGGGTACGATATCCACCCAAACGTCACCGCATCGAGAACGCGAGCCATGGTGGATATGCGTTGAATCGGCTCAACAACGAGCGCTTTCAGCTGTGTCTCTAGCGCCTTGTCAAAGATGTGGGGATCCTCTCGGATGGCCTTGTCGATATAGTATTTCGTCGAAGGAAATGCTTGGATGAGCTGAGCAGCCAACGTGGCAAATAGGAGACTGCCGTCGCTGCAGTTGGCGATGCGGTTCGAAAAGAAGAATGACCCTATCAAAAGCCCTTCACGCTTGCAAATTTCCGCTATCGTGAACTCCAGCGCTGTTTTGCCATGCCCAGCAGGTCCTCGCAGCCAGAGGATGGAGGACGACTTGGTGACTTTCTTCAACCAGTCTAGAATCTCCTGGATGATAGCTTCGCGAGTTCCCTCCATGCACCTGGGTGGGTCGCGTCGCGCTCTGGCGTCTAACAGGGCAGCGGGGGACGTGTGTTGATGAAGGAGATCTGCCCCTACATACTCCACCCTCTCAAGTTAAAAAGGAGAACCAAAGGCACGTCCCCCAAAAGCGCACCTTTCAATGGACCTCCATGGTAGTTGTTCTGAGTACTGGTAACATTCGTTGGGGCATTGTAGACATTTCCATTGACCTGCGTCGCACTGATATTGCCCTGCACCAGGAGGTTCTTAGCATGGCTGAAGAAGCTCATCGTCTGCAACAACCGTCTCGGATAAAAGTCATGGAAGTAAAGTGTACAGAGGGCCTACACGTGTTAGATACAAATAGAAGGCGGAATTTGTCCGCATGGGGAAACAATGATAAAAAACTATGACATATCATCTAGAAGTGATGTTATGAGTTTTCTGACAGATGGACGAGCGAATGCATTGTACGAACATCAAACTTTAAAAGCTACAATTGAGCAGGTCTTCGCGTTCGCCTACGCAGGTTTTATGGAAACACCTCCTTGAATTTTGAACTTGGTGTCGAATGGAAACCGATAGACGTTGAATGTTGGACCTGGATCTGACGCGGACGCAGCATGCAGAGTGTGTTCAGACGATACTGGACCTGGAGAGGACGCCACTCCTCCTTACTCTCGCGTTCCCGGGGTGGACACGATGATCCATAGCCGCCGCAACTGCAGAGTCCTATGCATCTGCTCAGCGAGTTTGGCCCGCCCTCGTCGCAATCTAATTTCCACAACACGCTCGAGAGTCCTCGACAACTAGTCGTTCGAACTCCTTCCCTCCCTAACTTCACAGCCAACAGGTCGCCCCTCTCGCTCGACTCTCTTTTTTCCCCAATCGGCCCCTCTAGCTGATCGTCCAGTACTCATTAGAAGATAAATCAAGACGAGGCGCCCGACACTTGTATATGACAAGGAAGGTTCGAAAAATGACGGCCATGATTAGCCAACTTGGGATGTCTGCGGCGAAAATGCATAAGTGCTTTGATCTGCATTCGAGTCAGCTACGTGTAGAAAAGAATCCGTGAGTGAGACTCACAATATCCCAAGGTACCCATTATTTTCATGGGGAGTATTACAAGCACGGCACGCTCGAGTCCAAGTGCTCCGGTAAGCTTGCTTAAGATGAATAAAGGCGTTCATTCCTAGGTCGTTATGACACAGAAATCTATTACCTGATTCAGAATTTGGGCAGCCAATAAGGTCGATTTCAAAAGTGTAAGGCTGCTCCAAGACAGTAGGGGAGATTTTGCCCATTGTGAGATATACGATGGCCTTGAGGAGACGTCAACTCTCGTCAATTATAAGAATACGAATGAAAAGGTACTAACTTGGCCCAGAGCCCACAAAAGCGGATGCAAGTCCCTTTCGACGTCGCTGGCACGATGAACAGTGTTCCTCCTCTCGTCGTTCAGAGATCTGACGTCCTGGGAGGGGAGTATGAGACTAGTTGGTAAGCGGATGCTGAAAACGCGGATTCGGTCGATCTCCTGACATCTCTGGCCTGTTTGACGGCCGCCTTCTGAGAGGGGGTAAAGATTGCGGTAACTTCATCGATGATGGTTTCACCGTGATGAAGTCTTTGCCGTCCGTTACATCTGTCCATACCAGAAGTCTCAAGAGGTCGGATGGATAAGTGCGTCTGTTCCGAAACCTGCCTAAGAGATCCCCGTATTTGGTGTAAGTACGCGAGGGTGCATATGTTTCGTCAGGGCGAAGACGAGAAATCCAAGAAGCCTTCGGCGAGGCGTTGACGCCGTTTTCTATTAAAAGGCCTTGCATGCCTTGTCGCTCAGCGAGGGTGCTGGTGTGCAGCTTGACATTGGAACGGTATATGAATTGGGCGAGGTCAACGCTGAGGCCACGGAGTGTTTCATTCTAGGGTGGAAAGGGGAGGTCAGTATCAGGGATCAAAGAGGAAAGGACCTAGGAGGTCAAGAAGAGAAGCGAAGAAGATCAGAGAAATAATAAACGAACCCCTTTAAAGTCCAATCCGACTACCCGAGCCCGCATTCATATCCATCCCACCACGGCGCCACATCTTCGTCTTTCCGTCATGCCGTCCACTTCCGCTCCACCTCGACACTCGTTCCACCAACAAAACTATAAATCAAATCAGAACTCGACTATCCGTCTAGCTCATCTTCCCAGAAATATGTTCGACGAGGATCAATTCTAGTGGAAAAAAATATGGCGATTGTATCAGCTTCGATGGCTTGTAAGGGCAGAACGCAGACAAGAAATACGCACTCAGATGGTAAAATACACCCATTCCCGCCGTCACCGCTGTCCTTGAGCTTGAGCTTTAGTCTTTCGTCGAACATTCAGCATCAAGTGTACTGTCTCATGTCTTAACCCAGAGTTGTAGGTCTGATTCCCGAAATATCTGATCCAGCGTTGGCCCTGTGTGCCGATCTAGCCTAGACGCCTCCACATCGGTGGGGCCCGTCGAGATTTGACCTTCGAGAGTAGAGTCGACTTCCAGTATTCAGGCCCAGGTGTCATTGGTTAAAATTTGAGGCGTGAAGACCCGAAGTCAGGTTGAAGGCGCTAGAATAACGAGAACGAGGACGGAAGGGCGTTGATTTCAACAGTAATGATGTCGGATGTCATAGCTAGTCGCAAGAACGAAGTTTGAACCACAAATTTTTTCACGAACGATGTCCGGCCCATCGGCCCGGTTTTCCGCTTACACGCTGTCCTATTCTGTCGTATCTCGCCGTCGAGTTTCGGTCAAAAAGTCACGCCGAGTTTGAGACAAGCCTGGAATTGACTACGCTTTGCATCTAGGACTTCTAACGCTACTGCCACTACTGCTGTTTCGGATCCAGGTTATCTCTTTCATATATCTGCAGCTGGTCGACCTTGGCTCGTCCGAGAGTGGCATCTTCTTAACTCGTACGGAAGACACCTGGAAATTGGACGTCCCCTCTTCAAGTCTTCCGACGACTTTTTATCTTGGTTTTCTTCAGCGACCCACTCACACCTGATAAATAGACACCCACTAAACCAATCCTAGGGCACAGGCTAGACTGTGAGTGGGATTCATCATTGGTTCCTTTGTTGTGTATTTTGCACTGTGGACACGTAGACTGAATGAAGGGTGGACGAAGATGGTGGATGATGGCGAGAGAGCTGCTCCTACGGAAGGACAGAAGGACTGAATCGTCTGCAGCTGGTGGTCCCAACCAATATCCAAGGTTCGAGCTCGCCAAGACGTTCTTGAATCGTCCGTCCGTCCAGGCATTTGTATACTAGATGCTGGAAATTGTCACTTCACCTCTTCCGAAGACCAAACCTCGACACTGGCATGAGCCCACGTTAACCAGTCAATTTCTTAACTCGTCCATCCTTACACATTTGAATACTCGAAGCTGACTACCTCTTCCAAGTCAACCCCGACTAGCCCACGCAGATCATTCATGGGATGAGAATCAGGCATAAACCGGAACTTGAAGTGAATGCAGCGACGAAGCGTGAACCCTGGCCCACGACTGATGGGGATCGGCCCATTGTGGTAAAAATATACCCAGTTAGGAAGGTACGCATTGGCGCGGGATCCCTTGCGGGCGCTTTACACTTGATTTGATCATGATCTTGGAGTGCATTGTGGCAAGTCAAGACCGTAAACCTGTGAATTGTGTTATCGAAACCTTATCTCCTGAGCACGAACAACGACGATGCCGTTTACCGTGTTCTTCATGATCACTTCAGTAGTTCTCGTCATGATCCGAGTCAAAGAACCGTCGCTCGTCTCCCAAGTGTTAAGTGCGACATTTTGCTGCAATAAGATTGGCTTAGGATGAATTTAATCTAATGATATTGGGGCCAAATATTAATGCATGTTATCCATGATGCGGCATACTGCTTCTACAGCTTGCTCGACAAGCGGGCCGAAGTGCGATTTATGGGTATGTGTGCGAGGAGATCTATGGTGTATATATAAGAGAGGGAAGAAGAGAAGAGAAAGAAGAGAGACGTACCCTGATAAAGCAGCAAATATCGTATCACCTGTTGAGTTGTCGCTCCATCACACACTGCTGGCTTCTTGACAGATACGGGGCTTGGATTCACCTCGTCACCTGTTTCCCCTTCCTCCCCTCCGTCTCCTGCTCCGTTACTTCCCACTGCTTCTCTGCCCCCCACCCACTTTCAACAAACCAACCCCACACAACCTCACATACGCATCCTCCACCTCTTCCTATCCAAAAATGCCCTCGCGATACCCTGCGCATTACACTCCCTCTCCATCCCCTTTGATAGGCCCGAGCTCAGCAGCGTAATGCCACATCAATGCGGGGGGAGGTGCGGCGGTTGTTCAAAGGAGCAAGTGGTAGTGCTGTTCCGTGAGGATGAGCTCATGGCAGATGGGAGGGCGCGTTGGGCTTTGAGACACGGGAAGGACGAGAATGGTGAGGATGTAGGCCCAGAAGCGGAAATGGAAGAAGACAACGTGGATGATCGTACATACATATACATCGTCGGATGCACCTACTACATTGCCCAATTGCAACAACCCTCGGACTCTCATCCACCATGCGCATTATCATCCAAGATACTCCTGCTCCTCTCTAGGTTTCTCTCCCTCTCCCTCTCCTTCTGACTCTCCACTCCTAACATATCTTTCCCGACATCCCACTCGTCCCATCCATCCCATTCGTAGTCTTGAAGGTGCATGTCGATGTTTATATCCCCATCCCCATCGCCATGCCCGTGCGTGGAACTCCCATTTCCATGTCCGCTATCCAGTATCCCATCCGCATCCGCAGTCACTAAATCCACTTTGGACCCAGATGCACCACCCTTTCCCCTCTCCCTCCTCCTACCCCACTCAGCCGCCTCCCGCATCTGCTCCAACTTCCTAACCAACCCCGCCTCGCTGATCTCCTTGTCAGTCATGTCATTAACCAACGCCAATCTCTGAGGCTCCGTAGGTGCTTCTTGATTGATCAACGCGTCTCTTCTTACTAGAGGCGGTTGGGTGTGCAATGGGGAGGAGGCGAGGGACGCGGTGCTCGATAAGGAACTGATCGTCGCCGTTGTTGAAGGGAGGGTGGCGGTGGGCATACAAATGGGTGGTGGCGGCAGCGACAGGTAATGCCCGGGACCCAAATGCATATGCCTCCCTTCGATAGGACTCTGTTTATGGTGTGAGAAGCAGTTGGGGCTCAGTTGATCCACGACTCACTTTCCATCCTCCGGGACGCGTTTGAGCTGGATGCTGGTTGAGTGGGCAGAACTTCCTGTCCTCGGTTGCAGAAGCTACATCAGTGTTCGTACTCAGACGTCCATGATCGACAGCCTTGTCGCAGACTGATGGTACCACACAGCTGCTAGAGCTCAACTTGCTGCGGTCTTTTGGCCGAAAGTAAGCGACACCTGTGAATTATTAACAACACTTGAAAAGATAGATCTGAAGCAAAAAAAGAACCTGATGTACTAAGACATATTTCATGGTCACGAAGAATGCTTTCGATGACGCCTGAAAATGTTTTTGGATTGATAACCTGTGCTCGACAGCAAGTGTCAGCATTTGGGACAATGTCATGTATAGAAAGATTTTACTGATGTGTATTGTGAATACCATTCCACTCCACGTGTGGCAGCCACTTTTGCCGAAGGAAGCTGTTCAAAGAGATAGTCGTTGAGATAACTCGATAAGGGTGTCATTTTCTAGCGTGTCGCATCGATCAAAAGAGCAGGAAGGCGATGAGGTCAAGGCGTACCGAAACCATATACGACTCTGCAACAATCTCAAGCTGATCCTCCATCGGCTCTGCCAAGGCATTACTTTCTTCGCCTCCAGGACTAAAAATAGACCCGAGAGAACGCAATAAAGCCGAGCCGAATGTCCTCAAAGAACCCAGATTGGTTGAATTCGACTGCATGGTCCCAGGCGAAGTGGACTGATAAGACCGCATTTGTATCTTTACTTCAGCGGGTCCTCCAGATCCAGGCAAAGCACGTTTACGCAGCTTGATATCCAAATACCGGACAAAGAGGCACTGGTTATATGATGATTGACCCAAGGGTTCCCTCCGAGACGGACCAACGCGAGGACAGTGAGCTGTACCAGAATGCTCCCAGATGTACGAGCATCCAGGATCACCGGAAGAAGATGCAACAGGACGAAACTGCAATCGGGATGTTGTTTGCTCCATCGAATTGGAAAATGTCGCAATCCCCCAGGAATTAGTTTTGTCGCAGCCTATGATCAAGCATAGGCCGCTATTATCCAATCGTCGACCCATGCCTGGTCCGTTGGCATATCGATACCAGCTCTCAGCGTGAGTGCCAATGTGCTGATAAAACCTGTCCAGATCTTTGAGGTCACTTTGAATTGCTGTATCGGGCATAGCGAGAACCGCCCCTTCGGATGCTGATGATTCAAATTCTAACCCTCTGTGTCTGAACATGAGTCACAGATGGAAGGTTCGAAAAGTAAAGCATACCCATTCAAAGAGCCATCCTGGATTCGTCTGATGGAGATGGAAGAACTTGACAGAGAACTGCCAGCACTGAATATGTCATCTTCACTGATATCGTGTCCTTGAAGAAGCGGGTCAAGAGGCTGAAAGTCGGCAGGACAGCGAATGTTTATGGCGTGATTGGCGGGATGATTAATGTTGAAAAAGAAGTCAAATGCTCCTGAAGGCTGGATGATGCCAACATCCCCGATAGATGCACCTTGCGCTCGATATGCGGGTGGAAGACCCCGGCTGGGCTCTGGGAGCCAAAGCGGATGACCTCGACCTTCTGTTGAGAGATGTTCTACATATATATGGATTGGTGGGCGTCGCCTGGAACGTGTAGTCTTTCAAGGCGATCAGAGACTCGGTAAGTTTCATCTCGCAGTGAAAGTCGTGACTTACTTGTTCTGTAGGTGCAAGAGCTTGTGGAGGAATCTGTGAGGTCCCTGTAATATTGAATATACTGCCAGTTATGCGAGTATCAGATGCGGAGGGCAATATCGACATCCTGCCTACTGTGAGAATGAAGATAAGATGCAGCCAACTTCGCATAACGTTCACTCACGTTAGACCACTGTCAGACCTACGACCCAGGAGGTGCTGGTGAGATTCGCTAGCTGGGCAACACGTAAAATTTTCTTCGTGTCTCGCTATATTTTATACAGAAATATATATCAGAGGAGCATCGAACACCCTTAGTGAGATAAGGGATGAAAGACGAAGAGATGAGAAATCGATGAAGAGCAGCCTGAGATAGAAGCATGATTGAGGGTAGTGATTCTATAGACGTTTGAATTATGCAAGTTTGAATGCAACACGAGGGCGACATGTGGACTGGGTGAGGTCATACTTGAAGGAATGAGCCGTTCAAAAGCGTTCTGATGGTTGTCCATACAAAGCCATGGATCGTGGATTCCCTGATACTTGACTGTAAAGAGTCAACCTTGAACTCGATGACATAATAGGTGCTCTCCAGGGATATGTGTCGCAGAGGTGAGATTAGAGAGTTTCTTCGTTTTGCTATGAGTCCGAAATATGCTATCAGTATTAATGGGCTCGAGACATGGTCTGTCTGCAACGTGGCTCCAAAGTTGATGGTGTTCAAATGCGCGCTGTAATTGCAATCAGTCCAGCTGTGTGACGATAGGCGTCTTCATCTGTGTTTCTTGACGAGAAAGTGATCACTGCGGATAGCCCAGTTGACATGATTCATTGTGGACGGAAGAGCCTGCGTGAGCGAGCTGAACTACCCAGAGACATGCCGACAATTCGGTTTGAGAGGAAAGAGCGTTCTATTGACGCCTTTCAATCTACGCAAGGGCAGGTCATGTGGAGACCAGATATTCCACTCTAGCCCACCTCCTCTGTAGCGCATCAACTGGGCTAAGGAATTCGGATGGGTTACTAGCCAGGTGTTATTGACAAGGCCCTTGCATACTGGCCAATCGTAGGCTCCCATTTGAGAGAGAAAAGGCGCCAGCAGGATTCGTGTCCACTTCGACGGGGTCGACGCCAAACTCGATCCCCCACAGTTTCAACGAAGGAGATCTATCTTTCCTATAGAGAGACGGAATGATAGTGAGTGTCTGTTTGTCATGACGCGTCCACCCTAACGGAACGTAGCCAACCTCAAATATTCACTTCTCCAATCAGCAGCTGATCGTGAACAGGAAGCCTTCAGTGAAAGTAAGGGTGCCGTGTCCATTGCTCTATCGGGTGGGGGTGGATTACTTGACAGGACCTGGAAGAACTGAAGAAAGAACACGCTTGACGTCTTCAAAGGCCATAAGTGTATCCCTTGCTGGCCAATAGCAACCAAGGGTGTTTGGCTTCAGCTTAATGCGACTTCGTGTATCGTGTCTAGAGAGGAAGGAGAGAAAGAGATAGTCAGCATCCGAATGAGATTTCTGAGGACAATAGGCAGAACGATAAGGTCACAAACGATACAGAAGAATTGGAGTGGCATCAATCTGGATGCTATGTAAGAACTCACATGTACTCACATATCATGACGCAGAAGCCTTGAAGGCCGATTGAGTCGGATACAAAGATCCATATGCATTTCGTTGATGTTGGCCAGGTGCTGTCCCGCCAACACTGTAGCCACTGCGAGGACATTGCTCACGCGAAAACTCAGGCATGAAGACACTCTAGGCTTTCCAACCGCTGAAAACCAACCCATATTTGTGAGAATAAAAGCTTCTTATCCATCCGGAATGCGCGTGTTCTCCACTTCCGAAACATCACGGCCCTCTCAGTCACCCTTCGGCATTCGAGACTGGAGTAGATGGCATATAGATGAATCGACTCATTGTCAGTTGATTTGAAGAGGTTCTGTTCGCAGAGTATCAGTCGGGTGCAACGAAAGAAAATAAACAAATACACACAGTTATATGGTGCGTTGCGATCTCTTTCTTCTATTCAAGCCAGATTTCGAGTGAGATCTTCGGATATGAGGTTAAATACGCCGTGGTCGTGGTTGTGGCTCGCATCTCCGGTCGCCAAAGGGCACCAGATTGATGTCCAGTCCAAATAGCTGGGTGTTGAGGGTTGGACCTGGATCCGACAGACGCATCTTGCTGAGCATGTTCATCCCCAGCGGCATCTTATTGGACGTATAGAGGATACCACTGCTTCTCATTCTCGCGTCTCGTGGTGTGGCCAGTAGGATTGAGATATGCTCATGCTTCTCCTCAGCGAGCTTGGCCCAAATTGAATCTCCACGACTTGTTCGAGGATCCTCCACAGTTAGTCGTCCTTATGACAGGAAGAGGGTCAGAACGCGTCCCTGTCAACCATACGCCCCCGGTAATAGTGAGTCGGGTGTCACATGTCACAAATGAGCATTAGGGAATTTTCTTTTCACGAACGACTTCCAGCCCGTCGGCGTTCACACGCTCTTTCTCATTGGGTATCCCCCACATCCCTCCTAGGCACTGGCATCTGTGCAGTCCATGGCTGCTGACCACACCATACACCGATAAGTAAATACAAGTAGTACGACGACCGACATAAGGCAGCGTCTTAGTGGACAATAAACTTGGATTTTTTAAAAAGCCGCTGACTATCAACTGCCATTGACGACATCCGTAAAAATATACATCTTCCATTCAAGTTGTTGTATTTGAAGAAAACGCGAAGCGTGATATTCAGCATCTACCCCCAGCCTTGAAGCTTGAAGCCAATCACACTACTTCAACCTGTCGCATTGTAAACAAGCAATTGCTAGCGTCTCCCAAGCGTCCTTTCCAATATTGCTGAGTAAATAGGGCACCTTTATTATACGGTGATAACCATCGTCGAACCTGTTCGGAATTCAAGAATACAATCAGGCAAGTAGGATGCAGGAGGGGACTACTAGTCTTACGAGAATCCAATGGTGCCGTCCGAGTCCTTCCAGACGCCGATGTCGTCTACAA
>Ga0247741_1000661_pt1 | contig 19028 bp, 20 predicted proteins | sample UWRJL213509R2_FD_180945 | JGI IMG/M metagenome (GOLD analysis project Ga0247741, IMG submission 180945) | Plant litter microbial communities from Arlington Agricultural Research Station in Wisconsin, United States - UWRJ-L213-509R-2 | ecosystem: Environmental > Terrestrial > Plant litter >... | reverse complement strand
TCGGACGATCGTCAGTTTATACCATGCTGAGGCTATGATAGCCAAAAATAACGGCGTAAGACGGACAGCAAGTGCTTCGGGATTGACACCATTCTCGACCATCCCCACGCATGTTGCAAGGGTTGCTTTGTCCAACTGCGTGTTCAACAGCTGAGATATCTCATAGAGAACTTCAAAATCCGGCATCAAAGCAAGGTTTATATGACATCGACAAGACTCACTATCAAGAGTTTGTTGAGCGGATGTGTTTCTTTCCGCCTCTCTGGTCGACATGAGTTGAAGGAGCAAGTGCTGCAGCACTGAAGGCTTAACGCGCGCGTCTAGGACGCGTCAAATTACTGATCTGGTTCCCACGATTAGCAGATTTTCCGGAAGGCCTAGATTTCTTGAAAGGCAACCACCATGGCTCCTGCAAGCACATCGAAAACGGCAAACACACCTAAAACAAAGAGAGAAAAAGTCTTTCACCCTTCTTCCCGTAAGGCTGGCCAGCTCGCGCGAAAGGCACTCAGAAAAGGGAAAATGGGAAATTTAGCGGCCAAACGTTCAGAAAGGCATGACTCTTTAGGTGATTTAATGTTTTCGCTTCAGGGTTGTCCACAGTGGTTTAATTTTAATTTCTTTCTCTCAAGTGGATCTGTATGGATTCTTTTATCATGCTGTGCCAGAGGAGGGCGTCTTGACACTCGAAGAGATTCATCATATCATCCGGGATGTCTGGTTAACCAGATTCGACGACGAGCTGGAAAGTGAACGAGCCGCAAGAAGAAAAGGAAGACCCAAGAGCACGAAAGAGATGAAGCTAGAGGAACTCAAACTGAGGGAGGCTGAGATTTACCGAACGGGTATGGGTGAGTGGCAATATTCCTTTGTTGCATCCTTCAACGCTAATCATTCAAATCTCGAAAGAGGTTATTGACCTAACGAACCCACCCACCGTCGAGTTATTCCGAAGATGGGATCAAAAAGAAGTCGCCTACATGCAGCTCCTGCGATTTATTCGAATATTCAGTACCGACTCCAATCTTGCCGTAGTGTCGAAGCCAGGACGACACGTCTCAATCGTCGGACTGATGGCAACACCGCAGGATGATGCTATGGATTTGGAAGAAGAAGCACCAACCCTTATTTCAGAGCAACCGATGATGCTCGGGGAGCCTGCATCGCGGTTCTCAAGTACGATGATGACCATGGACGATATCCCTTCATGATCTTGTATTGGTATTGTTGCCCTGCACTTTTTGCGGCACTAATTCGATCGGGTTCGGTGCCAGATGATGCAAGGTTCCCTCTTGTATGCGCCGCCGACGGGGACTCGGCAGAAAGCTAATATTTGACATGAGCAGTCGAGACTCGAGCAGGAGAGTCGGCCCGCGACCACCTGGACCCTCATAGACCCACGTTCGAGATTTTCATCTGAATTTCTTTGTAACCTCCAAGCTTCGATGACTGTGCACCATCTGTGCAACCCACGACAACATCATAGTATTTTGAAACCTTCTTTTTTCACGCTCGCGATTACCTGCGTCGCTATTTCAGGTTCAAGCAGTACAATTTTCCGTGCTCCCCAAGTCTAGGCGTGGTCGAGGCATAGATCTCCTATGTCATCAAGGATCACCGCTCCGAGTATCGGCATTTTCGAGCACTAAAAGATGGAACTCATTAGCGACCTGCCTCTTCCCTAATTCGCTCTCATGACCTCGACAACTCAATATGCACCACCTAAAGTCCTGATTGTCGGTTATATTTCTACTCGCTAAACGTATATAGGAAACTGACTACGCGATTATCTTATAGGTAGGAGGAGGACCTTCAGGCCTAATTCTTGCACTCTCATTACTCCAAAACGGCGTCCCTGTGCGGATCATCGAGAAAAATGCACAACCTCGTCTGGGACAACGAGGGGCTGCGATTATGGTTTGGGGAATGTCTTTTTCATTGTTTCAAACTTGTTAACCATGGTTGATTCAAAGCCTCGGTCGCTCGAGCTTTTCACGTTTCTCAAAATCATCGACAGCGTCATGAAGAGAGCGATCTTGACACCTCCAGTTCGGATGTACAAAATGCCAGAAGGCGTGGATGTCCTTCACGAATTTGACATGGCTCCTCACCGTGAAGCTACTCCCACCCACCCATTCGTGCGTCTTCCGTATGTTTTATTTCTTGCATGGTCTTCTGATTAGACTTGTACAGTTGAACCCCGTTATGCTTGGTCAAGACCATCTTGAAAAAATCTTTCACGCAGCGCTAATGGAATACGGATGTTCAGTTGAACTTGGCACAGAGCTGGTCTCGTTTGAACAAGCGGATGGCTCCGTCAGAGTGAAGCTGATCAAAAAGGGCTTCTCCGACGATGAGAAAACATGGATCCCAGAAGAATCGGTGTATGAGTGGATGGTAGGAGCCGATGGTGCTAGAGGTGTCGTTAGGAAACAGCTGGGTCTGTCATTCTTGGGTGAGTCTCGGATGGTGGAAAATTTCATCGTTGGAGACATCTATGTCAAGGGGATCTCGGCAAAGGTTGGTCGCCCATGTGCCCAAATTACGTTTTCTAATTAAGATCTTGAAATCGCAGCATTGGCACATTTGGGGTGAGGCGCCCGACGTAATGTGGGTACCTTTTAGCGCCTTCGATATTAAAGTCGCTAATGTGACCTGCTGATGCTGCAGTATAAGCCTTCGTGCGACAGAGACACCTGGGTTGTTTAACTTCTTCATTGGAGGAAAGAACGTCAATCACAAAAAGCTCACTACAGACTATGCGAGCTTGAGGGAATGCATGGCTGCTCACACTGGCCGACAGAAGGCAATCAAGTTCGGAGAGATCGCATGGATATCACATTTCACGTCAGTCTACCATCCTCCATGAAACTCTCATCCACGATACCTATATTGTTCGCCCCGCTAGACCCAATATCCGGATGGTTCAAAAGATGGGACATGACCGAGTATTCGTAGCTGGGGGTGAGTGTCATGTGGCATGGAGTCTCTGCTTCACAAATTCATCTTTCGTTTCCAACAGATGCAGGTCATGTTCATAGTCCCACTGGAGGACAGGTGAGGGCACGTTGGTTTCTCCTTGACGTCTAGCTTATTGTTTATAAGGGTATGAACACTGGGGTTCAAGACGCATTCAACCTGGGCTGGAAACTCTCACTCGTGGCTAAAGGCCTTGCCCACCCAAGTTTCCTCGAAAGCTACTCAGAAGAACGCATCCCCGTAATCGCAGAAATGATTTCAGAAACAACAAAACTCCTCGACCGCACTCTCGAAAACAACCGCACCGCCTGGAAGAAGAACGATGGCCTCTACCAGCTAGGCATCAACTACCGATGGAGCTCTGTTGTCGTTGACGAACGAGAAGAGGCACAGGGGGATAATGAGGCGCTGGAAGATGAATACTTCAAAGACTACGACTTCGGAGACCCCGAGGACGATGAAACTATGGTTAAACTTTCGTATGGGCGAGAAGGTGATGGTCGGCTTCGCGCAGGCGATAGAGCACCAGATGCTTCCAGCCTCCTATGTCGGAATTCCTCCCCGCTTCTTCGAAAACAAGCCTGCCAGCTCTTCCAAATATTTGGTTCTGGATATCACACCGTGCTGGTATTTGCGGACCGGGCCAATACGCGCGAAATCCTCCACGCGGCGACGTTGTATCCTAAAGCAATTCTTCGCTCTGTCGTTATCGTGCGGGCAAAGGCAGCTATTCCACCAGAGGCGAAAGCGGCGGATATCGTCTTGGATGACAAGGATGGACATGCTCACGATGCGTATTGTCAGTCCAGTGATTATGGGGTCTATGTTGTACGGCCAGATGGGATGCTTGGGGCGATTGTAAAAGGACCTGCAGGCATGCATCGCTATTTCCAGGGTATTCTGAAGGGGAAGGATCAGTGATTTTTTTTTGTTCGATTCGGTAATCACACTAAATTAGTATCTACAATAATAATCTTAATATGTAGTGTCTGGAAACCATAGAACAAGTCATACGATATGCTCTAATAGATCTCAACACTCACCTACTTTCACTCACTACCAGTCAATTTGGAATTGTACGTGAATTGATCGGCCTTGCATGGATGTAGGTTAACTATAGCCCAATCTTCACACAGTTAGAATTAACCGACTTCCATCCGAAAGCTAACAATAGAAATCTGCCCCAAGGAACAAGTGGAGTTGCAGCTGTGTCTAGATCTGAAGCAGGTACAGTTTGGATGAACATTCTCCAGACCCGGAACTTCAGCGTCAGGACCTGAGCGTTGCTCGTGCGAGATCAGTGTCGATCATGTCGGACCAGGAAGTACTGTATTAGACATCGGAGCTCATCCAAAGCACCTATGAGTGCGGAGAAACGGGCTCGGACTCGGGGTGTGGCACCCTAGGCCTATGGAGGCTTCAAATCTACAGCGTCGGGGTCGCCACATCCCGGCCGCTCCCGACTTGACATATCGATTGTTTCAAGGATGTTGGTGGCACGCGAAGTGAATGTTGACTCAATGAGCAGTGGTTTCCAGAACGTAACCGGAAGCATATGCATCCTCTCAATGAATGAAGGCATTGAAGATGCTGACCGAAAGCCGTATGCATTAAGGAGCTTGCTAGATCCGTGTAAAATAGTCTAATTTGTGAGGGGCAATTAAAATTAATCCTACAATACCAAGTGGTGAGCGGGGTAGCAGACGAAATCCAAACACCACCTCTCAGGAAGAATTCGAGTTCGATGCTGGTGGTCGTTTATTGTCCTGCCGCAAACTTGACCAGACATCTTCAGTAGCTGCTGCTATACGATCTTTCACGCTCCCTAAACTGTCCAGTGCTGGTCGAACATCAAGTGAAAAGACGGGTGAACCGTCGGGCTCAGGCGGTGCAGAGTAGTAGTCGATGACATAGCGCACTTCCTCGCCGGTTTTGCGACGGACTATCCAGTCATGGCGATCGAAGGGCGGTTCAGTGCTGAGTGAGGGAATGGGTTGGTACATTTGTAGAAGAGGAGTGTGATGATAACTTACTTGAATCGTGAAGGTAATAGCCAGCCAGCAAACATATATATTCGGGCTTTAGGAGACATCTCCCCAGGACGTCCTTTGAATTTTGCGAGGGAGAGATCTTCGTCACTAGAATATCATATCAGTATGCAATACTTTACAAAAGCCAAAAGGCCTCATTCACCTTCCGCTGCGCCTCTCCCACTTCTTCACCTCCTCCCAAGCCTCCTCATTCAAAAAGTTGTGAATCTCAACCATTGTAACAACATGTTCCTCTGGCGTCTCCCACCCCTTCCTCACCAGTGCGTTGTAGAATTGCTGCGGCGACGGGTACTCCCATTTGGACGACGGGTCGCGCGGGATAGACGACTCCGTTCGTTCCAGTGGTAGCGCGACAGCTTGGCCCTCGGCAGGTGCTTGGGACAGAGTAGGCATCTGGTTCAGGGGGCTGAGTGCGGTGTGGTCTACAGGGCATTGAGCAGGCTTTGTGTCGACTGCTTTGTGGTCGATGGGACATTTTGCAGGTCCCGTTGACGCTGCCGCTGCAACGGGTTTGTCATGGGGAACAGGACACCCAGAAGCCTGCGCCTTGACTGGTTGGGCAGCTTGAGAGGTAGTTTGTCCCATTGATATAGATAGACCAAAACTGCGAGGTTGTCAAAGAGACAAGGGCTTTGAGTGACGATGAGAGAACACAGAATAGTTGACCTGCAACGGAGGTAAATTTACTGTCATGTGATTTACCTGAGCGGGCCGAATTCTTCCGAGACTGTCCCACGATGTGCAGCGCAATCCGCTCGCTGATCATGACTTCCATTTTACCGTTGCGCGCGGTTCTCTCCATCGCAAGGTGTTGAAAAGGTCTACCTGTAACCGCTCGCAAATTCTAGCTTGTTCACCTCTGGGTTCTTCTGTCTGTATAACTCTCTCACAAGGACATCATCAGCGATCAGCGTCGCCTAAGAATTTTCGGTATCGACTCCAAAGGACTGACAGTGTACAAAATCCACATGAAGAGGCGAGTTGTTACGCACTCTGCTGCCCCCATAACTAAGCAATGGCAACTTCATGACAACTTCTTTGATCCTCTCCGGGGAAGGATTATTTTAACAACACTTTACTGCTTCCAGCCTCACCGTGACTCTCGGTCCCGCCTCGCAGATTCCACTTATGATTTTACTCCGAACAAAGTTCTTGCTTCTTTCTATGTCAGCTGATCATGACAGTGAAAGAGAGCCTACAGTGCTTCTCACTCTCCATCTATATCGTCCAATACTCTTGATCGAGAGAAGCCCAACCCCGATATCAGCTTCACCAAACTTGTCGCTGATCTTCGAATTCCAAGTCTTCCTCCACTTGACACCCCCGGTACCGCGGCAGCCTACTTATGCACTATATGGCATATGGGACGATTCCTGTTCCGTCCCGTCATGGACATCGACGTTTACCCCGCTTGGGTATGACGTGCATCTATTGGGGATTGGGGCTGCTTCTAAGCTCCTTCTGTGGTAAAAGATCTGGATTTGGTTTCTGGGGGGTTCTGGCGCCTATCCCAGGTCGTTTGTCGATGTGCTGGGTTATGTGTAACTGCGTCAATGGCGACCGCGACCGACCTCGAGTTGTAGATGGAGACCATATCGATCTTCAGTCGTCTGCGTACGATGACGCGGATCGGAGATGTTTCGACCGATGTCAAGCAGATGTAGAGCCGGGTTCCGGAAGTAAGGTCGGGCCAAAATGTCGACAATGAATTGGGAGTCGGGAGTACAAGTGTATGGTAGGTACCCTCGACATCTTGAAAACGTTTGAACTATGTCATTTACTGCCTCCTTCAACTTTCAATGAGCTTGGCAGTGTCAGGCTGTCAGCGTCAAAAAATTTGCACCCTTTCTACATTTTCCGGGTATCCAGCGATACCCACTCCCGGATCTACGTACGTCATCCAAGAAGTCATAAGTCCACCCTCAAAGTCAGCGGCGGCGGCTAGATGCGTAACAGTCACCAGTGAATATATGATCAAGGCACACATATCGCATCGATCCTCAGAATTCGAAAGTCAGAGGCGGCGCTTAGATGCGTAACAGGTTCTCCAGCGAATGGGTAGACCACGACGGATGTAGTTTGGACAAATCACAAAACCTGGGTCGTACCATTTTCATAACCGGATCACTTTTCCAGCATTTAGCAAGTTATCATATCGGAGACTGCCCATCCCCGTCACATGGGGACCAGCGTCTTACCCCCACACCGCGAAATCCCGATGTTCTTACTGGGTCCATCTTAACCCCCATATTTACTGTGTGGAGAGCAAATAGACGTGAAACACGACAGGATTCATCCTCATGCTTCCTCATGTAGGTTCCAAAAATACAGGTGTGAGAGTGATTCGCGAAAATATGGGCTAAAATTTGCGTTCCGTGTTTAATGCCAAGTACAATGGGTGATTTTGGATCAGAATGCGTTGTTTGAAGGATGTGTACGGTTGTAATTAGCAAGGTTATGTCGTGTGATCGCTCGGTGGTCTTCGAAGCTTTTGCATGCGACCCACTTTACAGTGTCCGTTCGAAGGGGTTTCGTTTTGTGCGCGTACCTTTGAATTCGCCCTGAACTGATGATTCCATGTGATATTCGACCGCCTTTCTAACCATTGAGCGACCAATGCCATTGACCGCCATCAGAGGAGTGTGGAGAGATGCGAAGATGGGACCCCCGTGGGGCGCTTAGAGACCAACGACCTGGGAAAATCTGTGTGTGATTACAGACATCTCACCATGTGCTACATGTTCCACAAAGCCCTCGACGATTCCTCGCTCCCGGACGAGAAAAGGACCAGGTTTCTCTGTGTAGTCATGGGTAAACCCAATAGGCCTCTCCCCACTCAACGGGACTATGGCAATGAATTTGAATTAGATAGGACCGGTGTTTGGACGCCTGACAGGACGACGAGAATATGGTGGAATGCAGAGTGTGGATATGTCCTGATCAAGCTGTATGGACTAAAAATTGAACAAGTGTGGAGGATGGGGTTAGGAGCTGGGGGGTGACTGGGGAAGGCGCGTGGACAGCGGCCCGATTTGGGAAAAACGGTGATGGGTCCAAACGATCGTCGATCTGGATCTGGCTTTAGAACCACCCAGTCGTAGTCCAAGAAGCTATAAGAATGGCTGCCCCACCGTCTCTGCTTCTTCGCTCTTCCAGTGCCTATCAATCCTCTCTCCACCCCCCGACACATCCAAAATGCCAGGCGGTCCAACTGCAGCTGGGGGTTATGAAATTGGCGCCTCCGGGTCCAAGGTACTTGTCTTTGTGTATGCTACTCGGCTTACAGTCCACTGACGAGATTGCTGCAGAACAAGTTTGCTGGAATTGCGATGACGAGTCAGTGAATTTTCGCTGTGGTCGTAACCTTTTTTTTTTCTGACGAGCGTCTAGCTTTCAGCGCGTTCGGTGGTATCCTGTTCGGATACGATACTGGTGTTATCAGTGGTATCAAGGAGATCCCAGCATGGCTGAAGCAATTTGGTTTCGCCACGACTGACCTGGCCCGCCACCCAAGTGGTTACATGATCTCTTCATCCACCGAATCCCTTGTTGTCTCGATTCTCTCTGCTGGCACATTCTTTGGTGCTCTCATGGCAGCTCCTGCTGCAGGTGAGTTCCATCCATTTCCTCATACAACTGCAACTTATCAGCCATCTTTTAGATTACCTCGGCAGGAAGTGGGGTATCATCTTCGCCACCCTGATCTTCACCGTCGGTATCATTCTGCAAACTGCCTCTGCCGCAATTCCCCTCTTCGTTGTCGGTCGTGTGTTCGCTGGTCTCGGTGTCGGTCTCGTCTCATGCTTGATCCCCATGTACCAATCCGAATGGTACGTTTTCTTTTCCCAATTTTGACTTTAAGCTCATCTTCTTTTGCAGTTCACCAAAATGGATCCGCGGTGCTGTTGTCGCCACTTACCAATGGGCCATTACCATCGGTCTCCTGCTTGCTGCCATCGTTAACAACAGCACACAAAACAGGCCCGACGCCTCATCCTACCGCATCCCCATTGCACTCCAGTTCGCTTGGGCTGCTATCCTCGCCGGCGGCATGTTCCTCCTACCTGAGTCGCCCCGTTGGCTCATCAAGCGTGGTCGTGATGCTGACGCCGCCCATGCTCTTGGCCGCCTTACTGGCGTTTCCGCCAATAGCGTTGAGGTTGAGGCCGAGCTTGATGAGATTCGTGCCAACCTCGAGGAAGAGAAGGCTCTCGGCGAAAGCTCCTATGCCGACTGCTTCAAGTCCACCAAGAACAAGATCGCTCTCCGCACTCTCACTGGTATTTTCATCCAGGCGTGGCAACAACTTACTGGCAGTAAGTATCCTCTTATATCGTATCCTTATCCAAATTTAAATTCTCTCGGTTTCTCTAGTCAACTTCGTCTTCTACTACGGCACAACCTTCTTCAAGAACTCTGGCATCCGGGATCCTTTCGTTATCACCATTGTCACCAATGTCGTTAACGTGGTCATGACCCTCCCCGGTATGTGGGGTATCGAGCGCTTCGGTCGTCGTCGTCTCCTCCTCGTCGGTGCCATTGGCATGTGCTTCTGCGAGTACCTCATCGCCATCATCGGTGTCACCATCTCCGTTAGCAACACCGCTGGACAAAAGGTCCTCATCGCCTTTGTGTGCTTCTACATCGCGTTCTTCGCCTCCACCTGGGGTCCCATCGCTTGGGTCATCACTGGTGAAATCTTCCCTCTGCAAGTCCGTGCCAAAGCTATGTCGCTGTCTGTTGCCAGCAACTGGCTGTGGAACTTCGGTATTGGCTATGCCACTCCTTACATCGTCAACAAGGAGCCTGGTTCGGCTGGTCTTGAGGCCAAGGTATTCTTCATCTGGGGAAGCACCTGCGCATGCTGCATCATCTTCACCTACTTCTGCGTCCCTGAGGTAAACATACTCATCATATCCCTGTCTACCTTGTCTGATCTTGTTATTTCTTCTAGACCAAAGGCCTGTCCCTCGAGCAGATCGATCTCATGTATCAACACACCAGCCCCGTCGGCTCGCTCGCATACCGCAGACGTCTCATCGCTGAAGGCGCTGATGCTGTCCACGGCCACCACGAGAAGCAACACTCACCCAGTCTGCACGACGAAGCCAAGGAGAAGGTGTAAAAATGCCTGCTCATCATCCATACGACTCGTCCATTCATTGATACTTAATACGATACCTCTTCAATCTTCTTTTCTTTCTCTGGGATTTATGATATCCTTTGTATCATCAATATATTTGCTCTTGCAATGATACAAGTCCCAGGATAAGTTATCAGCGACCCCCCTCAGGGCCTCAACTCGGGCTGTGAGGTCATTTCCCTACCCAACTTTAATGTCCGGCAGGATCAAGATTCGGGGTAGCTCCATGGGGCTACTAGCTATCCAACTCGGATCCCCTTGGCATGTTGCTCCATTTTTCCTCAGAAAGATCGCATTAAAATCTATTGGAATGATTTGACAACATACAGGAGCCTTTCCATGACGCATTCAGCTGGTAAACCACCATTAAAATTCGCATGACCAAGGTTCCTACCGCAAGCATGCAGAGTCCTGAGCTTCATCGAGGACGCCAGGTGTCAGTTAGCATTGCTTCTAAGCACACACGAGCATTGAGAGATAAGATGAATATCAAAGTTTAGCTGCAAATCTGAACCATGTACATTGTCGTTATTGATAGAATCTGATAGAGTTACATTTGGACATACAGAGAAGCTGATGGAGGTGAACTTTTAATACATACGGGGTGTAGAATCCAAGTATGACCCCGATTTTCACGAGGGTGTACCGGCCTCATGGTGGACCATATGGTACAGTTTGAAGCGAGCGCGACCGCTTTGCCCACGTACTCCGTCCCTGGGACTGAAGGCCTGAAGCGTGAATCTTGGAAGTTCAAAGGTTTTCCAGAATTACTTTGACACCCCATGCACCTGGGTCAGGGATTCGTTCCTCCTTCAATCGATCTCCTTGAACGTAGGCACTTCGACCAGCCTTGGCGTCTATATTCCTGGTGGCTTCAGTCGCACTGGCTGCAGCGGTGACTGCCTCGGAGAAGTTTTGAGACTTCATGTACGTATCGATGAAAGCCGCTAGGGGATCGACCAGTGTACGAGAGGGTGGTCTAGCCCGTGTGTAAGTGTACAGCTTGTCAAGTGCATCTCGGAGTGCTTTCGCCCACTCCTGCGGGGTGACTGTGCCGCTCTTTACGTTTGATTGAAGGCTTTGTGCGAGACCAGAGAAAAAGATCCTGGTAGTAAGTATGGTCAGTCAAAAATAGTCACAATGATACGAACAAATCGCCATACGAGTACAAGGCACCACTGGTACCGCCCATGGCTTCTTCCGCTACTTGCGCAATGCTAATAATAGACCTAGCAATATCGTTGCCGGATATATCTCCAGCTTCGATCTTTGATAGTACTCCTACAGATTAAGTTGAAGGTATTTAGCATGTGAATGCTTGTATATGTTCGGAAGGATCCACCTTCAGCACCTGCCTGTAAGTTGTGAGTCGAGATCAACCCAGAATAGTCACATCAAGCTTTACTTTGAGAGTCAAACCGCAATCGCCGTCCCCAGCGACAAAATCCATCTTTGTAATCTCTGCTTCAGCATCGATGAGTGCTCGAGCGGCTCGCTTGATACTGTTGACAAAGTTTTCAGGGTCCGGTACTCTGATACTTCCTATTTCGTCCCGTTTGAGCTGTGCTTCTTTAGCGCCTGTGCTGTGTTTGGGGCTTGTGGAAGGGGGTTTGCCAGAGGACCACTTCCATCCTGGAACTTCTGGCTGATCGTCAAGGAACTCCAGTAGATCCTCCAGTGAGGGCGCATTGACCTCATCTTTGGTCGGGAGTAGAAGTAGGGTGATGGAGAAACCAGGCATGTTCAAACTCGTCTGCGAGCAGGTTAAGACAGACATCATCTTTGGCGCCGTTGCTTACCATAAAAGTCCCTGATAGTATGCGACTTATGACAAAGCCGCGGGTGTCTAATTGCTTTCGGACCTCAGCAACGATACCGCCCAGTCCCAGCTCGCTGAGTCCTCCAAGATTATTCACCAGGAGAACGACGTTGTCCTTCCCTTTGAATGGAACGAATGAACGATCGGGGTCGGATGTCGACGTCAAGAACTCTAGCAGCTGTGAGACAAGCACATCGAGCTTTGGGATGGGAGAAACTCTGCTGTGGCCACTTTCGTTGTGGATGCCCATTCCTATTTCGATCTCGGCAGATGAGAGCTCTGCATCCGAAGGTGCAGTTCCAGGGACCTGAGAACGTTATAATTATTGATCGGATTAAGTTGGCGGAACTACTTACATGAGTATGACCCAGACTGACCCCAATGGTCGCCAGATGGTTAGAAACCCACGTTGCGACTGAAGAGACTTCGTCAAGGCTTGCGCCTCGACTTGCCAACGCTCCAGCTATCTTGTATACGAGAACAGTTCCTGCTAAACCGCTTTAGAGTTAAATTCAGGTCTAGTATGAGCAATCAAGGAAGGTGAAAGGAATGATTATGACATACCGACGACCAACGATTTTGCCTTGCTCTTTACCAACGGCAACATCGTCACCAACGATTACAAACTTGAGGCGATCTGCCATTTCAGGGTAAAGAGCGGCAAGCTGTTCTTTAGCTAGTCCGAAATTGAGCACATCCCCGGTATAGTTTCTGGGTGCTAATCAGCGTAGCTGATGTCATGCCTCAAGGTCAACTGACTTGACGATGATTAAGGTGCTGCAGAGAAATCATAGGCAACCTGACACAAATCGTATAAAATGTTTCTTACCCCTTTTCGTTATCAACTAGTTGGATTCCCCTGCTAACTTGACTAGCATTGGGAGATGCGAAAACGTTTCCGCAGACAGCACCTGTTAAAGCGAAGTCTTGATAGGTAAGTGGGAGTGAAAGTGAAGGACATACCAGCAAGCATGCCTTTCCCTTCAAATTTGAAATGGGTCAGTATGAAGGGCTTCCGTTGATGAGATGCGGAACTGCTCACCTACGAATCCTGCATGAGCAGGCTCATGCCCAGAGCCCCCACCACAGACGAGAGCAACTTTGGTGCGATCGCGTGAGGAAACGTATACAACTTACAGTGCATCAGTATGCATACGAAACCATTAAGTGTTTGTGCCTCCACTTTTGTTCTGTTCATCTAGTGCAAGTTGTGGATTAATAGCGCAGAGTCCCCTGAGCGATTCGATGACCAAAGTCTCTGACGAATTCAAGAGGTGCTTGCCTAAATTGCATTAGTATCAAGCACTAAAAAGTAGAAATACGGCGTCACTTTGAATAGACATGCTGGTGGGTACAGTACAGTGATGAGTCCTAGAGCACTTCTGCCAATGCCATGGTCTTGGCCGTGAAGGTGTCACGAGATGTGACTGTGATAACACGCGTCGAGGTTTGAGCCCTCCGCGTAAAGCAGCTGTTGTTTTTTTCAAGACTTTCGCGATCTTTTTACTGTTCCTCTATAAAGTGTGGCCTATCGTTCTTTAATTCCTTCACCTCGCTACTCATAGCGCTCATGCCACTCCCCCTGTCTTCAGGTCTTTCACGTCCCAGGTTGAACGCGCTGGACTCACCAGAACTGTCCCCAGCCACTGGGCGGAAAAGGCAGCGAAGCCAATCGATGCAATCTGATTCGGCAGCTTCGACATCCTCTGCTAAGCGGTCTGTAGCCGATAATCCATCCAACGATAACTCAAGTCGTGGTTTACGCACCGATCATCCGACTATTCCGGTTCCTCCTGATCCCAATCAAGAGATTGACGCATACATGGCAGAACAAGGCGAAGAGGAGATTCCTCCATTCACCTCTCCTCCTTCTTATCAAGACAAAGATATGCAGCCAGTGTCACGCGAAGAAAAATTCAATATAGTAAGCAAGGGAAAGGCGAGGCAAATGGAGATCGGAGAGACTTGGTATTTAGTGTCGGCTGTTTGGTACAAACGGTGGTCGAGAGCTTGCACTGGTGAGGTGGACAAGGAAGGTCCTGTCATCGAAGCAGAGTTAGGTCCTGTCGAAAACTCAACCCTTCTCGACACATACGGACACCTTCTCCCGTCGCTGGCAGAGAATATTGATGTGGAATACGTTCCAGAGGAAGTCTGGAAACTGTTTGTTCAATGGTGTGTAGAACGATCTATTTTCATTCGGACATCACGGTTAATGTTAATAGGTATGGTACACCCACGCATCCACTGCCTAGGCGGGTCATCCCTAGAGGTATCGCACAACGTCCAACAATCGAGATGCAACCCTTGCGCTTGAAAGTGTTCAAACTTGTGAGAGGATCTGTCGATGCAGCTAGCCCACCACACCCTTGGATTACTATTTCCGCTGGAGAGACAATCGCGACGCTCTGCACGAAAGTCTCGGCTGCTGTTGCGCCTGAGAATTCGAGCGTCCCATATCGTGTCTGGAAAATCGGTATCGCGTTGGAGGACTCAGCGCAGACCGAGTTTCTTGACTCTCAGCTCCCCAACTCTGATGCGAAGATAGTCGATGAAAGTGAGAAGACCTTGGAGGCCGATAGTATCGAATCGGACGATGCGTTTGTTGTAGAGTTCAAGCAACCAGATGGCTGGATCGCGGAAGCACCAAGGGCCATTCAACAACCAACTGCAATCGAGGGACCACGACCATTGTTTGGTTCGAACGACGGCTTTTTCGACAAGCTGTCGACCTCTCTATCTCCCTCGACGTCCACGACTTCCACTAGAGCTGGCTTCTATAATTTCTCAAGTTCTGGATCGAAGGCCTTTTCTTCGCTCACAGTGGGCAATAACAAGGGCTTAATGAAGACTCTCGAGCCCGGAACTCTCGGGCTGGGCAACATGTTAGTCTTGGGATAATTTTTTTTAGTCGGCTGAGATTCTAACTGACGTACAGGGGAAACACTTGCTTCATGAACTCGGCGCTTCAATGTCTTGCACACACCAAGGAACTCACTGATTATTTCCTTAGCAAGTGTCTGTCTCTTTTACTTAATCGTAAAGCTGACTGGTTCACGCATAGGTGGAGTGTACCAGGAGGAAATGAACCGAGACAATCCCCTCGGCATGGGGGGTGCCATTGCCGATGCATTTGGTGCGCTCTTGACGCGTATTTGGGCCTCCAGTGGAACATCGACATCATATTCTCCCAGAGAGTTCAAGTCACAACTACAGCGTTTCGCACCCCAGTTCAGTGGATATCAGCAGCATGACTCGCAAGAACTCGTTGCTTTTTTGCTCGACGGCTTGCATGAAGATTTGAATCGCGTCATCAAGAAGCCTTACGTTGAGAAGCCTGATTGGGAGGGTGGTGGAGACATGGAATTGGTAAAACTGGCGAATAAGTCTTGGGAAGGCTACATGCTGCGGAATGACAGTGTAATTGTCGATCTCTTCCAAGGTCAATATCAGAGCACTTTGGTTTGCCCTGAATGCCAGAAGGTATGTTTATCTCTGCTGCTGAAGAAGGCTTCTCCGTCTGATCCTCGTCATCTCTTCAGGTCTCAATTACCTTCGATCCCTTCATGTACCTCACTCTACCCCTACCAGTGCATAAGAAATGGAGGCATACGATATTCTATATTCCTTGGGACCTCGAGAAACCTCACGTGAAGGTAAATAAAGATATCGATCTTTATGTCGTCAACTAATTTGGTGTGCAGGTGCCAGTCGAAATTAATAGAGATGCCTCTTTTAAGGAACTACGGGCACTGCTCGGTCGCTGGATGGGTGCCCCTCCCGAAAACGTAGGTTCAACTGTGATTACCGTTTGGCTGTACAAGGCTCACCTTATATCGAAGCTTTTAACAATGGAGACATTCAGCCATCGCTTCTTCAAGAACCTGGACGACAATGTACCCGTCGGTGACATGAACGACAACGACGTCATCGTTTGCTTCGAACTGCCTTGCAACTCCCGTCAAAATAGGACCTACAAGAAGAAGAAAAGCGACCCAGCAATCGTTCCTGTTTATCTTTGCAACGCCAAAGTGACATCGTACAAGAGTAGCAGCTCCTTCCTCAGTAACAGTCGAATGGCGACGCCATCGTTGTTCGGCTATCCCATGGTGATAGCAGTTGATCATGAAACTGCACAGAGCATAGAAGCGATGTACGAATTCGTTATCACACGCATGCAGCGCTGGAGCGCGAACGCAAGGGACCTATTCACTTGGGAAGAAGGCTCTGGGTCAGACCTCGACGAAGTTCCCATTCAAATCAACGGCTACCCCCCAGTCGACACTATTACGGAGATTACAGAAGATGGCAACGTGGTCACTGTCGAGACACCCGCACCACCGGAAGGAGACATCGTTGATGAGAAGAACATGATCGTCGATGGAGAGGATGTAACCTTGGACGGCTTTGCAGACGTCAGCCCACGCAAAGTAGGAGTCAAGAAGGGTATCTTTAACCTCCGACTTCAAATCAATCATAAAGAGCTCGGAACGACATATAATGCGTATTCATCCAATAGTCGCTGGGAATCTTGGGAGGCTCGTCTTGAGGATGTTGGGGATTCCAATGTTCTTCTCCGAGACGATGATGCATTCTACTGCGAGTTCGATGAAGACAAGAAGTTTTACTATTTCGGTGACGAAAATCGACCAGGTGAATCCCTTTGGGACCAATGGGAGGTCTTCACGCACCCTGAATACGAGGAATCCAAAAAGGCAGCTCTCGAGAAGCGCAGTAAGGGCATTTCATTGCAAGACTGCTTAGACGAGTTCACGAAAGAGGAGGAACTTGGGGAAGATGACTTGTGGTATTGTCCTCAATGCAAGAAGCATCAGCAGGCCACCAAGAAGTTCGATTTGTGGAAGGTACCCGACATTCTGGTCGTCCATCTCAAACGATTCAGCAACAACCGTAGCATGCGCGACAAGATCGACACCCACATCGACTTTCCTGTCGAAGGTCTTGACCTGGGGGATATGGTTGGGGAGAGAGCCGTGGCCAAGAGACTTCTTGATCAAGGCGTTGACGCAGAAGAGCTCCACCTTGGAAATCTAGACGAGCCTCTCGTGTACGACCTCTTCGGTGTTGACGAGCACATTGGAGGACTTGGAGGAGGCCATTATCGAGCGTATGCCCAAAATCACACGACCTCGAAATGGTACCACTTCGACGACTCATACGTGAGCCAGTCTCGTGCCTCAGATTCAGTGGTAAGTTCCTTATGTTACTGCCTTGAGCAAACTTTCCGGAATCTGACCCTACTTTTTCTTAGAACCCGAATGCATACCTTCTATTTTACCGACGTCGTACGACCTCTCCTATTGGTGGCAAATCCTACCAGAAGATCCAAGAAGCCAAACAGGACCCAAGGCCACCAGCAGAAACCATCAGTGAATCGCAGGCACCTGTGACCATCGGCACACAGCTCCCAACACCTCCCAACGAACCCAGTGACCTCACATCCAGAACCGATACACTGCCATTTTATGCCGAACCATCCTCCGAGATAACACTACGAGACCGAGACCCGTGGATTTTGCGATCCAGGGGATCAAATGCAGGATCCTCCGTACCTTCACCTCCTACGGATGACCCACCAGACCTTGACGAGTACCCTTCCGGGTCATTCTTCTCCTACCCTCTCCAGATGTCGACTCAACGGTTTGACTTTCCAGATCCCTCCAATAAAGCATCCCCAACATCCAACGAGGCAGATGCGGATATAGACCTTGACCGAGACGACCCCGATTGGGTGACATCATCGGATATGTTGAAAGTTCGAGTGAGAGAGGTTTTCCCTGGAGACGGCGACTCTCCAGCGTGGGATGCAGTGAGTAATCAGGCCTCACCATCTTATTCCGACTTTTCGGAAGATCCATTCAGTGACACCAATGTTCAGAAGCTCAATGATGACGACGACATGGACACGAACAATCATGATCATGAAAAGACTACGTAGACGTTTGTTATCCTAGGCGTGGTTAAGGCTATCCGCCTCTCTAGTTGCTCTCAAGTTCTTCCATGCCCTAATTGCTGTCACTACTCTCGTTGCTTGTCGTATAGTCAGGACCTAATATCCTATCAGCATCTGTAATATCTTCCTATCACTTGAACCATATAAGCATACCTTCCGAAAGCATGCCATTCATGATCAAATTTAGCGACTTTGGTTTATGCCTGGACACCTTGCTGTCCAGGTTTCATCCGCGCACAAAAAAATAAATGGGGATATCACCTACTGTACTATTTCGACCAAGTGTTCACAGGGTGTGACCTGTGACCTAAGGTGTTCACTGGAACAGGTGTTCACTGCTGATAAATCCGTCCAAATATAGTAATTTTACCGGCGGGCCGGCAAAAAATTATGATTTTGGGGGGGTTTTGGCCGAAATTTTGCTCGGTGACCTGTGACACATGTCCCAAGTGTTCAGTTCACACCTGGTTGTGACGCGTGACGTGAACACTTGGTCGAAATAGTACAGTAATCCATCAGTCGTGAGAAACTCGCATCACATTCAGCAAATCTTGAATTGGAGTGTTCGCCTTCCATCTACATGCAACATCGTAGGCCCAATTAGATTTTCTTATAACTAAGCGGTGTTTTTCCTCAAATGCGATGGACCCTGGAGTGAATCTCCAAATTTGGAGGGTTCCTGGGGGCTTCACCGGGTTATGGGTAACCGGGTTGCGAACATTCTCCTTCGAAGTCAAAAGCCCCACCCGCACGACAAATACACAAATTTAGTGGCTTGTACCAAAGACGCGCAAGTGAGAATTTTTGGAGTATGCCCACGGTTTTGCATGTAGTTGTCACCTCACAGGCAAATTTGTCCACCTGTAACCCAAGATGTCCCAAATTTCCAATATTATTGACAGGATTCCTCAAGACCTGAGCTCATTTCAGGACTGGATTGTGTTTACGTTCGATAGCACTCCAGACATCAACATCCATGGATGGCGCTGTATTCAGAAAGAAAAGGCATATATAAGTTCAACATTGTTTCCCTAAGTTGACTGTCTGTTGACATCACATGCC
>Ga0247741_1000660_pt1 | contig 19061 bp, 20 predicted proteins | sample UWRJL213509R2_FD_180945 | JGI IMG/M metagenome (GOLD analysis project Ga0247741, IMG submission 180945) | Plant litter microbial communities from Arlington Agricultural Research Station in Wisconsin, United States - UWRJ-L213-509R-2 | ecosystem: Environmental > Terrestrial > Plant litter >... | reverse complement strand
TTAATTTCCCTTCATCCTCCACACTCTCTGTCAAAGCCGCTCAAGGTGGTGAGCCCCCCACCCAGCTGCAGGTTGATCAGATGATTGCTTTCGCCACTTCTCGGAGCGCTTATTTGCTTAGTGTCTTATTGTTCCTCATCCAACTTCTCACTGTTTCAGCAAGGCCCCAATATTTTAGGGCTAGAAGACTGAAACCTACAATAGATGAGACGAAGTTGCTCACCAACGCTGCTCGCTTGCGAGCCGGTTTAGGTCCAATGAAACCCAGGTCATTCTTCAATCCTACTCGTGTTAGCGGTGCGTCTATTTTACCCATATAGCTTGAATTAGCAATGGCTCATCCCATGACTATTGAAGTTCGCGCAGCAGATACCTCCGCTATTCCTTCGTAAGAACAACTCTAGCTGTCGAAAAATACTTACTCTGCCTTCCAGGATCACAGGCCACCTTCTTATTCAAAGAGCAGTAGGAGGTACCACCATCGGATATGTTGAGAAAACTAAGAGCAATTTTGGGTGCGTTGAAACTTTAATCGCTATAGAATTATTTTCTCAATGAGATCTCACCCAGATTTGGCGTCACAAACGTCGCGAGCAACAGAATGGCTGTGACCTTCAACACTGGGAGCGGCTCGCTCTTTAATGTTGCAGTTGTAAGTAAAGACACGATTTATCACCAGTGCACTCCACATGTTGATTAATGTAATTCTCAGACGAGTGGAGGTGGTTTTCCCAATCTTGGATTTTCAGGAGGCGATTTGTTCGGCAACATTTTGACAGCAGGGGGACTAATGTCTGACCAAAAATTATCAGGACTTCGACGACTTCCAACAGGCTGACGCTGACAAGCCCAAGCAAGTAATTTCTATAAGTAACGGCGCCATGTTGACAGACTTGTTCATCTGCAGCACCTTCCGGATCTGGCCCCATCAGCGCCAAGAACACCTTCGCCGGCACAGATGTACGCAAGTTCCACTTCACTCTTCCAGCCAAAGTTAATAATTTGTTTCCAAAAAATCCAGTCAGAGTCTCAAATATGGTCTTACTCCGCAAAGAAGTTGATTCGTGAGTTCCAATACAATCTTCCTTTCTCTGTTTTTCACTCGCACATTCAAGCGCAATGGAGGAACACTAACGGAGGTGAGTTTGAAGCCGCGTGAATTTTAAGATATCATTAACACCATATTTTCTAAGATTCACCGGCCACTATTTTGTGGTATTATGATGCCACAAATCTCCTCGCTATCGTGAACTCTGTTCAAGCCGTAGGCTACGCCGTTGTACGTGATGGACAGTTTTTACAACGATTCGCTACTGAACTCGTTTCACTTAAGACGATGACCGTCATTTGATGCCTTTCTGTTTATTAAGATCGCCATAGAATACGAATTCATGACTTCACGCTTCCGATCTCAAACACTACCGCAATTGCTAAGAATGCGGCGCCGGCCAAGCCTAGGTTACAGCTCTTTTCATACTTCTGTGGAAACGCGATTTGGATTTTTTTGCTTGTTTGGCTATCACATGATTTGAAGAAGAAGCGACGTCATCACCGGGAGATCCTCCGAGGTCCCCGAACGACGTCAAAACCCTTATCGGGCAGCGTCGGCAGCCGTGGCGGGGCTCCCGAAAGTCATCGAGTCCCATAAAGGGCTACCGAACTTCCGAATGCGAACTACGTCGCAAGCTACGTCATCGCCCCATAGGTCATGTGCAAGTCAAACAACCGATTTTTTAGAAACGCGATTCCGCGGAGCATTGAAAACAGCTGTAACGCGCCTCGGCCTAAAAATAGCTATTCCGCGTCAGAAGCGCTACACAGCCGATTAGGTAAATATGATCTAATCAAATATTTCCGAGAATAACCATCTGGCTCGGAGACTTCTATGACCCAATCGATAATCTCCTGCTGGTCTCAACCTCCAGGCATACCCAAAAAAACCATACCTCTGTCCGACTAAATCATGGTCGACCAAGGCCTGATGCGGAAAGCTCCCAAAATACGTGCCTATACACAGTCAACTTGATGTCGAGTCACGAAATTTCGACTACCTACAAGTCAGGAGTCGACCTTGAACTGACAATAGGTTGATCAAAGAACACCCGAGCGCGACTTCCATTTTTATTGAGGGTTATTTTGATCTTGAACAGTTTAGCAGCAGTATATTCGGTGAAGCGTTTCACGCGAGCTTTCGTTATATTACACTGCCCAAAAAGATGCATCACGTTAAGAAAGCGTGAATCCATCCTCTACTCATCAATAAAAGAACATTGCGTGTTCATCAAGATTCGGCCGCACTTGGTGTTGGGTCTTGAATTGTTGTTCAATATCTGTTCAGCTGCAAGACGATATTAAATCGCAGATACCTTTGGTTGTGCAGTCTCAAGTAGCCTACTAAATACTTTATGCTCATTCGAATCGAGTGACTTCCGAATTTTCAAACCTCCAGGATATCTATAGCTGACAGATGGTGTAAAATTTCCAGCGCTCGGGAGCAGACGGCGGGTTCTCAGCTCTCGTACTGTATCTTCGAACTGACCGCATCGCAAATATGACAGTCCATCTTCCTTGGGGCGATGAAACTTTTTATTGGAAATACCATCCATGTGCTCCTCTCTCGGGTGCACACGAATATACACGGTTCAACTCTTATAAAAAGAGGTTGGCCAGTCTGCTTGACTTATACCACCAGAGCCGGTCTCTGCCCATCTCCTCAAAGTCGCTGAGCGCAATTTCTCACCCAACTGCCACCTACTCAAATACTATCATAACTATGCTTGGAATCACAGTAGCTGTACGGACAACATTCAATAATTCGATATATCTCAGCTCAACGAGAGATTTTTCCTTTGCAGATTATTGCCTTACTTCTAGGCGTGCAGGTCGCCTCCTCCACCGAGATTCATCATGTCGTTCACGACACTCGGTCAGACAGATACCATGTCTATCGCCGAGACGGTTCTGTCTACGCTCGATTTGACGACTACGAAACCTTCAAACGCGAGATTGAATACGAGATGTTCAGGCCAAGGGCTGGAGCAAAATGTACTGCATTAAATTATGATCAAGCAAAAACTCGTACGTCTGCCCTATCTCACATGCCACGTCTCAGCTCACGCTAAAGCTTTGCTTTCTAGTTTCTGGCTGGGGTAAAATTGAACAGTATGCCAAAGACAAGTACGGTACGGGAGGCTGGAATATCGTCGTCAATCCCAAAGAGGTGGGATTTTTCTTTGACTGTGGTACCAGGCTAACCTGCTCTAAAGTATCCTGATGCATCAGCTACTGTATGCGTTGATTCCGAGGTCGCACAAGTTCAGATGACCGGTAATTTTATTTCATAGCTGAAAAGGATTAAACACAACTAACTTTCTGGGAAGGTGCACCTTCGTGCATTGAGCAAGAGTCCACCATCGAAGGCATAGTAGATGGGACTACTGGGACCATAAAACTCAGTCACGTGGAGGGCTTTACCAATGAGGCAACTTGGAGTGTCACTCGTAAGCTGATTTCTGCCTTACTATGCCATTGAAATCTAATTTTATCGCATATCCCCCCAGAGTCCACAACCATCGGTTCGAGTGTCACATTCTCTGCCGAAATCGGTCTTGAGGGGGTCGCCTCTGCCGGTGTATCAACTACTGCAACAGCCGAGTTTACGAACACAGTTGGCACGAGGTAACATTTCCCCCTCCGTTACTGTGGTGATTGAGATACGAATTTACGTTCAAGTTTCACCACGTCCGTCAATAATCAAGTCACTCAAGAACTCACCTTTGATTCGGTCCCCGGTAAAGAATGCTACGCAACGGTATGTGAAAATTAGAGTTTGTCGTGGTTGGTTAACTGATTGAAATCATCATGCAAATTATTAGTTGAAAACCAGTAGCTGCAACTTGAATGGTCAAGGAAAAGTTCGCATGGTTGCTGATGGTTTCGTTTGGTTCAATTACGAGGACAAGGTGAGTGTATCATAATTTAAGTGGCCCCAAGTCTAAGCTTGGATCCACAGCGCGCACCTGTCGATGACCCTAAAGGTGGCAAACATTACAAGTGTAGGTTGATAACTTTTTAGTTCATAAGTGAATGCTAATAATTCGCTCTTCAGACGCGGTCAATATCGCTAGCGCAGTCCCTAACAAGGACGAACGCTCGTCTTGGTTGGAATTCGTTGGGTCAATGAAGACATCCTCAAATTCTCACTATCAGGCACACTGCTAATTGAGAAGTCGGGTTCTAGCTCTGGTAAATGCGAATGGGGGGAGTAAGCGATATAAGTATATTACATAGTGCAAGATGTAATAATAGCACTTGGCGTAGCAGGAATCTATCCGAAATGACTTGATGTGCTTCAGTTTGGTTGAGATAACACTGGATATTTGAAGCAATTGAACACTGACACACTTTCGCCTTGAATAAAATTAACGTACTGCTGAAATGGAGGAGGTTCATGTGGTCGGTGTATGTAATCATAAGACAAGGCACGATGGTTCTGTGCTACTGCCAAACTGTTGCGAGCTTCGCCGAGGGTCAAAACTTCTCGCAAAGACTGAAGACGTGCATGATGTTGCAGATCCCAGGATGAGAAGCGCTGAGTCTCAGGAGGTAAAAAGGCTCGCCTCTGAATATGTAAAATCGAAAAAGCTCTCAGAGTCTGCATCCCGTACGTGTTGACTCCCTTACCAGTTGACAAGTGCTGGTTTTGGTCAGCGATCTGTTGATTTTTGAGGATATGATCTTCTGCTGTATTTCAAGGTTTCCGAAGGTGAGCAAGAATCTTGGCCAATGAAAATATCATTTAGGGTAATACCAGGCGCTCCATATGCTCATCGGACGTCGATGGACCATGGGACAGAGTGTACTTTATGTGTGGATTTGATGATATACTGCCTTATAGCGTTCAGATTGCGCCACACCTGGACCTACCTGGACCTTCTTTACTCATTTGAGACGTGGCTACTGGAGCCTGTCCTCGTGTAACGGAGGCAACCACGTCGCACTGCCAAAGACCTGTATTTCATTCGTCCTACAGCGTTCTTTTCCGCCGCCTCTGTGTTTATCTCTACCGTCTCTGCGGTGGAAGATGTGCCCGTGGCTCAGTCGGAAGAGAAGGCGTAATCGTGGTCGTAAACCCTCTTCTGTTGACGTGCGGACCTCTTATTTGTCTATCATTTTATTTACAGGCAAATTGATCATCGAACTCTACAATATACATGACCCCCTTAGACTCAGTTCCTTGTAAAATTATGGCCGTCTTACACTTTGAGGATTAATATAGATGCTATTCGTATTATCAAGAGGAGCATGGTGTCGTGAACGCTCAAACTACCGGAAATATTCGACCCCATCTAGCGAGATCTCATCCAACAAGGACCAAACCATTTCCCCACTCGCCAATCCACTCCTCCATAAATGCAGAAAATCCGAACCATCTGCATTCACTATATCCAGGTTGGAGATCTTCGTAAAGGCCTGGGCTAGGACGCCAACTTGGGATAAACTGAAAGACGCGCGTTCGAGGTATAAGTTCACTAAACTGGGACAATGTGGATGACCGCGTTGAAGTCCGCTCTGCAGAGCAGCTATTAAGCCTCGTACTGCGTCGCTATCCAGGCCCGACAGCTTCAACTTCCGTAGGCTCCCATCGCGAAACCCTCCAAAACACACGGAGTATGTTTGAATCCATCTCCTGCGCGTTGCCTCCGAGGACTCATTATCAAGAGGTGTCGCGATTTTTATGTCTGAAAGGGAGAGCGACGTAAGCGTCCAGCCCGAAATTGATAAGTGGATAGTTGTGTCATGCACTATGAAGCTGTTGGTTACGGATATGGCAGACGAACCCGAATAACGGTCAAATATGCAGGATATAAGTCCTCCATTTTCGACGACCAGTTCCTGAAGTGGGCTGTTGACAAATACTCTGGCCCGGGTCACTCGAAGATGAGTGAGAGGAGGGGCTTGGAACATAAGAGGGATTGCCTGTCGATCTACATTTGTCTGGAGTATGTGGAGATGGGACAGTTGCGATGGTTGTGATGATTCACTTAAGCAGGCTAGTAGGCCGGCTTGGATGGAGATTATATCTTCGCGAAGTCCGGCGATGCGTAGAGTCTGAATACGAGGAACGTGGTGGGAGAACATTGTGGTCATATCCCTCAATTGTTGTTGATACCTTTCTGTAACATGGAGGAAGGTAATAGTGGTCCGACGGAAGATGTCGATGTGTAGAGAGTTCTCTCCAGATCGAGATAGAAGATCAGATGTAAGCTCGGGATAAAGGAAGGCTCGTTGTCCTAGATGGATTTGACACCATGCTTTCTTGTGGGCGAGCAATGCGTATCGCCAAGTAGTGCACACCCACGAAAGCGTAAGATGGTAAATCATGAGGGGTTGAAGCTGGGGAAGACTGAAGGAATCGCGCCAAAATTGACCTTGGGCTGCCTCCTCCTGATCAAGGAGACCACGCGCGCCGATGTCGAAGATGTGAAGTAGGAGCTCGGTTGGAACATTGGTGACATCCATGTTTTTTGGAGTATCGGAGTGTTCGCGGCTGGTGTTGACGATGTTGTTTTCAAGTCAGATTTCTGAGATTGCCATGACGTAGTGCCCAGTCTTTGGGCACGTGATTAACGCAAAAGTGTCCTAGATTCGCGTCGTGAGAAATCTGGCTGCTGGACGCTCTCGAAATCACAATTTTAATCAGACGGAAGAGCAATGCTAAATAATTGGTGAATGCATCAAGCTCTAAGAGAAAAATTGGGTGGCTGGAAAGGAATGATTGTTGAAAAAGATTCCAGTCCCAGAGAGGTGTTGCGACGACGCGCCTGTGGGAACTTCGCGAATCGCGAGCAGCGACGAGGCAAGGTTGGCGACGACATTAAGTAAACTATTTGTACATTTGTATTTTATCTGCCATTAATTGGCTTGGTCGCTGTGATCATCTTATCCTCCGATGCCGCTGAAGGTTCAAGCCCATGTCAGAGAACACGGAACACGATAAGATACTTGTTTTCAGGTGGGAAATAATTGCGGCCTGAATTGAAGCAAAATATGTTGAATAATGCGTACCATTTTGACCTTTTGTGAGGAATGATAGATCAGTTTATATATATATTCTGACACATGTACTGAGGTGTCGGGACCTGGGTGGACAATATTATCTGTTTTCATTCAAAGAGAAGTTCTCATTTTCTGCATGTTCTTAAGCGACGATAATCAAAGTGAAAGAGGAGGGCCATGAGTTCTTGATATCGGTCCACGAGGCGACCACTTTGGATGTTTCCAACGCTACAGAGGAAAACACAGGAATATTCTGAATTCTCCGGTGTAATAAGGCGGAATTAATATGTTGATTTTTCCAAGTCCACGCTGCATTGCGGTCGCTCGAGGTGATAATTATATCGCGTCGCGTTTGCTTGAAAGAGAACGGTAGCGCTTCATTGCAGTTGCAATTGTGTCATTGAACAGCATCACATCTTCTACACCCTATTTGAGGTGTGAATCGCGTCGCATCTAGTCATTCCTATATGGGGACTTTCTAACACATATCTTGGTAGCAAGAAAGAGGTTGAGAGGCTCCGCCATGCGTAGTCATAGAGAAAAAGGACACTTAGCGGCAAAAAAAATGCAACGAGGATTTTCCCATCCTGTATATACTATGCAGGCAGCAGAGTCTAAGTAGCAGGTAGGGCATTGAACGAAACCCAGAGGGGTAACCGGCAGCAGTGGCCGCAGCAAAACAATTGCCCATCAGTAATGTGACACTCGTGTTGGGCTTGAGATTTGGCAGTTGTAGGTAGCATAGAGTAGCAGTAAAAATTTTTTGAGGGAAATTGAGAGCTGTTCGATCTGCGAGATTCAGAATGATGTCTGCCGCTTGGCACGTAGAAGCTGTGGTGGCGTAGCCTTGACCCAAAGTCTAACGGGTCCGATTCTCCACTGAAGTTCGCGTCCTCATTCTTCTTCGCTTCATCTTCTGGTCTTCACTCTGTATAGAATTCCAAATTGTCCCAAATTGTTACGTCTAGGCGCTGCCGAGTTAGTAGTTTAGAAGTCTAGGAATTTTTTAGTTGCTCGTTTAGAAGCCTGGAGAGCAAGGGGTCTTAAACGCGCAACTGATGGGGCTCAGAATGGTAGTAAATTGGTACATTTATTTAATCAATCGGAATGGGATGTGAGCAAACTAAGCTTAAAAAATTCTCAAATTATTAGAAGGCCCGTATAAGTATAGACTATAAAATGGCCTCGGGGACTACAACTTCCTTGGTATTAGTCCTATGTCATAATGTTTCGACAGCTGTAAGGTTCCATTGACACGTATGAGTATATCTTTGAGCGTGTCGTACACTCAGATGTGCGATAGGAAATTCAGCTATCCACCCATTTGCCTCACAAGCTCTCCGTCGAATCTCCAAGGTCAAGCAGGATAGAACTACCCTTTTTTATGTGTTTTTTTGCTGGTCGCTTTGCTTATTTTAACGAAACAAACTCTCTGCGATGATGAACAAGAATGCCGGGGCAGTGTAGCGTGTGATAACACTTAAGGGCTCTTCTGATACTAGTTCTATATTTGGCATCTCGTTCCTTATATATCAGCATCAGTAACTTTGCAATTTAGATTCCGGGTTTCCCACAGCTTTCGCCAGTTTCGGGGCCCTGGAAACTCGGAAACTCGAAGATTTCATTATGTTTTTAGTTACAAATCGTGGCCAAAGATAAACCAAGATCACGTGGTTTCCGGAAAAAGGGACATAAGTTTCCAGGACTCCGAGTTTCGTTAGTTTTCGGCTGTTTTCAGGGTTGCGCAACCTCTGGAACCCTTTTTGCAAAGATACTGATTAGTGATGAATGTTGGCTATCTTAAATGCGCCAGACATCATTGTGTTGCTGAGTTACGTTTTGGATACCCCTTGCTCAACATCAGACTATAAGCCTCTTCAAGTCTCTCTCCCACTTTGTCCGTCCTCGGCTCTTCCCCCATTTCTACGGATGTCGTCGACTCTACAGTTGATACAACGGATAAGATGGTTCAATCTTGCAGTACTCACCATTACCCCCGCTATTGCAGCCTATGGTGTATGTGTTGTCAAAGCTCAGCGTGACACAGTCGCTTTTGCCATTGCGTACTACGTCTTTTCGATGTTAGGTAAGAACCACGGCTATCCAAAGATTTACTCTGCTAACAATTATTACTACAGGAGTCACAGCAGGTGAACGACGTTCTGAATATCCTATGTGTTCAGGCCTCTCACATTTTATAGGATATCACAGGCTTTGGTCGCATCGTTCCTATAATGCAACCATCCCTCTTCAAGTATTCCTGCTCGCTGCTGGGGCTAGCGCTGTCCAAGGCTCGGGCTACTGGTGGGCACGCTCACACCGTTCGCACCATCGATACACCGACACCGACTTAGACCCATACAACGGAAAACGTGGGCTACTATATACCCACATCGGCTGGATGATCATCAAGTCGGATAAACACTCCGGTCCTTCAGATGTCTCCGATTTGAAGAAGGACCGACTTGTTCAATGGCAACATCGTCACTACTTCCCACTCTCACTCTTTTTTGGTTATGCATTACCCGTTCTGGTACCTGGCCTGTTGTTCGACGACTGGTGGGGTGGTGTGTGCTTTTCTGCGGCGTTCCGTTTGGCTCTTGCACACCAGGTTAGTCGCTTCTTTTGCTGATCGCCTACTGAATCCCCATATTCGAGGTTTAAACAACAACAGAGCACCTTTTGCTTAAACTCCGTGGCTCATTGGCTCGGTTCGACGCCGTACGATGATGTCTACACTCCAAGAGACCACCTGCTAACCGCGATCCTCACCATGGGCGAAGGCTATCACAACTTCCATCATCAATTCCCCATAGACTACCGGAATGGTATACTCTGGTACCAATATGATCCTACGAAGTGGTTCATTGCGCTCTGCGGCATGTTCGGATTCGCGAATCACTTGCGTGTCTTCCCATCCAACGAGATCGCCAAGGGAAGCCTGGCTATGAAGTTGAAGGAGCTCAAGAAAGTTCAGGATAAGTTAGAATGGCCAACACCATCTGAAAAGCTGCCTGTTGTAACCTGGGATACTTGTGCGTTCAAACTCCAAACTCCAACTTTTACCGAATTTACTCGCGTTTTTCTAGTCCAAGACGAAGCGAAGATAAGGCCCTTGATACTTATCTCTGGGTATATCCACGATGTTTCAAAGTTCTTCGACAAACACCCTGGGGGTGCCCATATCCTCGAGGATAACATCGGCAAGGATGCGACGACAGCATTCTTTGGTGGCTACTATTCTCATTCTAATGCGGCCCAAAATGTTAGTGCTCTCCGATTCTCGATCTAAACATAAAAGTAACGGCCTTTCTTCCAGTGGTTGTCGATGATGCGTGTTGGTGTCTTGGACGGAGGCGTCGAGATCACTGACAAGCCGCCTGCGGCTCTCAGAAAAAAGCTGTTCATTGAACGTGTCAATAGATGAAGTGCCCGATTATACTCGGAGCATTTAGCATGGAGACCAAGTAGATTATTGACATGGTTAGCTAAATGAACTATACTCCAGTGACTCAAGTACAATTTTGCCACTAGATACAGTTAGTCTGAAACTAGATATAAACCGATCTATACTTCCCGTAGTATACGTTGGCTCGTCCTCGTCATCTTTCCTGTGTTTACCCCTACAGTAAGCACCCCGTAGAAATTTGGGACCTCCCGCGCCGCCTCAGCGAGGTTGGATGTCTCAGCATGCCCCAGGCCGGAAATTTATGAGCATATTTACTCTAGGAACTTTTCCAAGCGCCGAAAGGGACCCTTAAGGATTTACAACTCGTAATCGATGGGTTTGCGCTCAGACGTTCCGAAACCTACTAAGCACCTGCATGAGTTCGAGCTTCATTTTGCATATAATTGGTAGATATCATAATCCTCACATAATAAAAATTTCTACTCCACAAATACATAGTCAGATGATATTGGTCTCTGATTTTGCTTTCGGCGCTTAATTGAGGGAGGCGCGGCCCGGTATAGTAACGTGTTCGCGTCAGCTCCCATTCGTGGTACGAGCGCCTCCCTTCTGTTCGCATGACCTGACGAGCATCGCGAGTCTTCTTTTCTTCTCTTGTACGACTCGTTTCCTCGCCCGAATTCGCCCCGTATATATGACCGTACGTATATAAACCATGATAGCCCGTCGATCGAGCTCCCCCCAGTTGTTTGCCGTAGCAAACCATTGGGCATTATAATCTAGATTTCCTGCATATAGTGCGCCTTTGGATAAGTATGGGCTGAATCCGCGCTAGTCATATGTGTGGCATATTCTTGAAGGCTTGGAAATCCCATACTACATCATATAAATTGCGGGTATTTTCTGGGAGAGATGAGCATGCTCGATGATAATCGTCGCTTCCTTGGTCTGGAACAACAACACTCCAGAAGCCACATGAACCCTCTCTGTTTCTGTGCTAAGTACGTCAGTTTCACTCAACGCGCAGGTGTGCTATTAATATTTGATTCATGTTACAGCATGCGTAAATCTCCATATCATCTTGTGATGTTTCGTGCGACATGAGGTAAGGTAGACAACTACGGTAGTACGTGGGGGAGTGAAAAGAGGACGCCTCGATAGTCAACGAGCGGGGTTGATGGCATGCAGGCGGATAAACCCCAAAACATCGGTCCCTCTCTACCACCAGTTGTTGATACTTATGTGAACAAGAATAGAAAACAAGGTGTGGGTGGGTGGGAAGAAGAAACGTAGAGGCCAAAACCGAGACGTCGACCGAGACTGTACGGTAACGAGGGAGGCGTGAGGTGGAGGTAAGTGTGTCGCACCTGTCCACAAGAAGGCGCACCCGCATTTCGCGGGTGATCGAGTCCAGAAGGGTGAATCATCAAGTTAACATTCACCCACAGACCAAGAAACTATCAACTTACACCTGCAGTGTTTGCTATCTTTAGGGCCATTGACAGGTGCGCGCTGAGAGGGATCCAGAAGCTGAGCGCAAGAATCTTCAGTTGTTGTCGCAAGATCATGTAATGTTTTGAGAGCCATTATACGAATATACGATGCCAATAAGTGGTGTCTGGTGGTCATTCGCCCTTGCTCCCCCAATCCTAAAGAGAAGTAGGCCAGATTTCTGAAGTCCTCAAGTTGTGGCACGGACCAAGGAAGCGGCGATGATTTGTCATCGAGCGTGCCGCAAAACCATGTCGTGCCTACCTGAGTTGACGGTCTCTTCTTCATTTCCTGTAGAACAACGCCTCCTTCAAGACAAACGCACGAGTAGGTTACTCCTGTGTAAGCCGAATATAACTTCGTAATGAAGACTGAAAGGATCTAGGCCGACGCGAATCAACGATGTTTTTGAGCCCAGTTGTTGCCATCCGATCGATGCCTCAGGAGAATGGCCATGGAATATCTCCCAGCTGCACTGGTTGCACAGCAGGACAGAGGCTTCGCTGGAGGGTGTCGGTTATGGGTCTTGTGAAATAGGTCGTGCAGGGTATGTGGACCGCAGCTTTCTTGTGTTGGCTGCTTGGGATCCTGGAGACGCCCACTTGGGAATACCAAGAAAATTGTCTGCCTTCTAAGCAGCCATAGGTACCCGTCATGGCTGCCGTGAAGGTGTTTTGAAACCCCTAGCGAATGTGCCTCTCTACTTCAGAATGTCTCGACATAGCTTCTTCGGGGTTTCTGGTTTGGTGGCAGCGGTCTGGTAACTCTGGTTTACCTCTGCTATGGCCTATTACGACATTTAGTCGTCCCATCGTCCGGTGGTCCAGGAAGGCGAACTATTCACTGGGGTTCATCGCGCTTTCTAGTTGCTTTTGATTGAAAATTTCTCTCCGTTGGATTTCAGCCGTGGGATAGCGGAAATTTGTTAATACAAGGCCGGTTGCATGCTCTGGAGGGGAAAGAGGGCTTAATATGGGCCTATGGTTGTAACTGCGGCCAGAATTCCAGTAGGCCGACAGATCAGGTTTTTTCGCATTCAAAATACGGCTCGTAGCCAAAGGGTTCAGAACTTCGGGGACAACTAGTACAGCTCGCTGTCAAGTAGGAAGTCTGGACTCTTTTCGTGCGTCTTCAGCCCCACCCAGCAGTTTTGCATGATCTGTTCCCATATTTCCAATCGATTGTCTGAGAGAGGGGATAATCTTGGTGGTACCAGTGGTGGAATTTGGCATGAACGATGCTGACGAACAGTCTTCCACAATACAGTCTCTTTTGCGTCGATGAATCCTTGTTAATGACGTATATGTCACTGGGATCGCCATCTTGGTGAGGGCCACTGCCCATGACGGTCCATAAACGTCCGACGGTCACGGCTGAGATAGTGGCGGCTGATTTTTCTCCTTCATGGACCCCTAGACGAAGAAGGTCGACCGAGGACAGCTCCATGTGTCATAACTCTCTCCGGTGAAGGATGATGATATGTTCTGGAGCTGTCAGTCCTATTCCGTCGCAGAAAAGTTTTACCAAATTCCCGACTCGCCGACTGCTGGCCTGGAAAGTTCTGTCGTGGATCAAGCTTCGTATGTCTAGACTCTGGAGGCCAAGAAATCTGTTTAGGGTTGTTCTGCCGCTATGAGGAGGTCGTTTCGAGGGGTGCAAGACTATAGACGATGCTTAGGACCAAGTATTGCCAATGGTCGAAGTCCAAGAGTTTGATGATCGGCTGCTGAGAGCGGCCAGCTTGATGCATTGTTCAATAAAATGTATGGTGAGTGATAACCTTCCTCATACTGGGACGATGTGAAGGTTAACAGCCAACAAACGAAGGGAATAGACCTGACTGACCAAGAATCCTCCGTATCCCTCTATAAGTCCGTCCATTTGGCTGATATAGTCGAACGAGTTGACCCGCTCAATAAAGCGGTCAATTTCATCGTTCATCCAGATCTCATCGCTTTGGGTTCCGAGCCAATGGGGACCAAAGATCGCTAGATTCGAAGGGGGAACGTTGATCGCCTGAAACCCGTGATTTTTTCCGCTCATCTCGAACTTGATCTTTTGATCTTATTTCTGGATTGTCCTGTTACTCAAAGGTTCAGAGTTCAGTTATTCCGCAGTGGTCAATCTTAGCCGACTACTTAAGAAGGTGTTATCAGCGTTACCAAGGGTGCCATTTTATTGGTGTAGATAAAAATCAGTGTGTAGAAGTTTTGAGCGCTGATGGCCAGTGGCAGGTAGCAGAGCGCTCACGTCCATTTTCTGAGCAGTCGACCCAAATTTCGTAGAACCAAAGCGCCTTGCAAAGTGTCTCTGTGCAGGGCGGGCTGGAATTCCTTCACGGATGGGGGAGGGGAGAATACCGCCGCTGTGTATGTTTCTATGCCCTCCACAACTTAGTCGCTAACCTATCTATCTTTTCATCCACAGATAAGCTCCTTACAAGCATCCAGCCATAACCCGCCATCCTGGATATCGACAGTACCCTCCCCGATCCCAAGACCCAAAAAAATGACCCGGCATGTGCATTCTACCTCCAACTGGCCATCGACCACTCGACTCGCAAGTAGCGTGTACTTTTGCCTAAATAAATGGGTTGTATCGACTCCCATTGTGGAGCCCGTCCAGGTCCCCCGTTCCTATCGAGATCGAGGAGACCAGGTAGAATTATGAATTCGATGTTACCTAACATCTAGCCGCGCAGTGACCTCTAATTGCCTGCCTCTGGCTACGTCAGATGCGGCAGTGGCTCTTCCTCGCCCCAAAGCAAGACCGCAACTAACAATCCGTCTATCCACAGGATCTGTTCTACTTGACACATATTCGATTGTGGTCAGCCTATGTACATGTGTGCTAATGGAACTGTGTATTTTCCATATGACAATCGGCTTCAATAAATGGATGCGACAGCGTAAAACTACTGACAAAATGACGAAATCACGTTCGACTCTATTCTGCTAAGTATGAGCCTTCGAAGAGGTACGTACGTTCGAAGAGGGTGGATCTACCTGGTGTTCTCGAATTTTCTCTGAAATAACGCCTGATGACAGCCTGACCAATGTACTGCTCGTCAAAAAGGTCATGAAAGTTGTAAATTTTGAAAGGGCTACGTATGGGAGGATTTGGAGAGGCTGAAGATAAGCGCATAGATTGACTCGGCGCCTTACTATCGATGTGCGATGGAAAGGATGCACGGCTACGAAATATGAAAGGAGAAGTCAAAATAAGTAACTATAATTACCCTTGTTTTACTCAGGTTTTACTGAGCCGGTAAAACAGGGTCGGCGCGCAAGGGGTCACCGAGAGATTGGTGAGTGGAGACGTATGGGGGGCGGATTCAGTGAGTGTAGATCCTGGGAATGATTTAGACGAAGTAAAGTTTCGAAAGGTGTTGAAAGAGCAAATAATAAGGTATACGAAGCAAAGTCGAAAATAACAGACTCGGAAATCTGAGTACGACTCCAAGATCTAATACTTATCTGGCTGTGCCAGTCTGTGACATGTCACGAGAAGCCATTTGTTGTCTCCTACCCTCATCGATATGGCTGACGATCGCCAACAGACTGCCAAAGAGCCCAAAGGGTTTCGCAATCGACTGAAGAAGGCTTTCGGACTTGGATCGCGGAGTACGCATCAAATCCACTCGAATTTGCCTTCGGACGGCGTTCCTTCGCCAGTTGTTGGTGCGGATCCACCCATTCCTTCACCTCCACCTGTTGCCGAACCTCTGACCGCTCGCCTCTCCGCACCCACTGTAGCAGCAAGGTCAATCGACCCTAAAGAAGCTGCGGAACTCCGAGCCAAATACAGCCACTTTTGTATCCTTGTTATCGGTAGAGCGAATGCTGGTAAAACGACGCTGCTCAAGCGGGTGTGCAACACAACTGAGGATCCGTGCATTTACGACAAGGACAAAAACCTCGTGAGAAATAGGCTTATTATGAGATCTCAGTCTCATCATTTTGTCACCAACAGCTCGAACCGACCTCGAAGGTGCCGACCCGGTGATTTCTGCAACATTATCAGGCCTTTTGACTGATTCTGACACCGTAGCGGGGGATCCACGATGTGCGTCGTGCATTCGCCTTCAAGAGCAATCCAGGATTTATCTTCCATGATTCTCCTGGTTTCGAGGCGGGGGGCGAGAAGGAACTCGAGGACGTAATGGATTTCATTCAACAGAAGTCGAAGTCTAAGAAGGTTGATGATCAAATCCATGTCATCTGGTGCGATTTATTGACCTTCTCGATGTGATTCAAATGACGATGTGCTCAGGTTCTGCTTTGATCCGGATGTGTCCCGTCCTTTGCTGCCATTGGAAGTGAAATTCTTCAACGAGCAACGCGCCGGGAATGGTAAGTTCATTTGGAAGGTCTGAACTCTCGTCAGAAACCGACAAAATACAGTACCGGTCGTGGCGATCTTTATGAAATTCGACGATCTCATCATACAGGTCCTTGACAGGAACAAAAAACACCAGGAGAATACCAAGATCGCTCTTGATACCTTAGAGGAGATATTCATGCAGCCGCTCAGAGGCTTCAAGTTCCCACCTCGTGCTTACGTGCGCTTCGAGGGTATGTCTTTCTGATTCAGCAGCCAATCTGAGGATTGATGTCATATCCAGCCCTTCATGAGGACGAAGGTGATCATCAGAAACAAGTTGGAGAACTAATCAAACAGACGGCGACATCGATGGACGACCTAGCACTGAAGATGCTGTTCGTCACCGTCCAACAAAACAACTTGGAGGCTTGTATCGAATATGCTGTGCACCCGTACGTTGTCCACTCATCCGGTGTTTTTTCAGCTCATCGTCTACTAAGGGGTATCTTTGAAAGGATTAATACAATGGTAATTTTCGATATGAACGCTAGACATGTCACCATTGAAATAAACGAAGTGGGAATTGATATACCTGACCGCAAGCTGGTTTGGACACTGCTATTGGACGGTATGTAATCACGTTAAATGCACTTCCTAAGGCCGAAACTGAAGTTGAGAAGGGTTATGTGAGAATCCCCTTCTTTGTTAATAATTGAACACAGAGATGACGGATTCTAGGATGTAAGTACTATGACCGTATCATAAGAAGCAATACTAAGTAACTCACACATATATTTAGTATGTAGGTGCATAAGAAGAGCTTTGAATTTTTTGCTGAAAGGCGATTTCTAAGGAAAATGAGGTAATGGTTGAATTGATAGAAGGGCAATATCTAAATGTGGCCTACAGGAGGTAATGACGAAATTCCAGAGTTGATTTTCAGTGCTGAAAGTGCCTGCATGAAATCCCATTCAGCTCGTGAGTCGGGTGCGCCTCCTCGGCTCGATTTCGATCGCTGACATTGCCTGCATGAAATCCCATCCAGGAAGTGAGTCGTGTGCGCCTCCTCGGCTCGATTTCGATCGCTGACATTGCCTGCATGAAATCCCATCCAGGAAGTGAGTCGTGTGCGCCTCCTCGGCTCGATTTTGATCGCTGACATTGCCTGCATGAAATCCCATTCAGCTCGTGAGTCGGGTGCGCCTCCTCGGCTCGATTTTGATCGCTGACATTGCCTGCATGAAATCCCATCCAGGAAGTGAGTCGTGTGCGCCTCCTCGGCTCGATTTCGATCGCTGACATTGCCTGCATGAAATCCCATCCAGGAAGTGAGTCGAGTGCGCCTCCTCGGCTCGATTTCGATCGCTGACATTGCCTGCATGAAATCCCATCCAGATCGTGAGTCGTGTGCGCCTCCTCGGCTCGATTTTGATCGCTGACATTGCCTGCATGAAATCCCATTCAGCGCGTGAGTCGTGTGCGCTTCCTCGGCTCGATTTCGATCGCTGACATTGCCTGCATGAAATCCCATCCAGCCCGTGAGTCGTGTGCGCCTCCTCTGCTCAATTTCGATCACTGACATTGCCTGCATGAAATCCCATCCAGGCCGTGAGTTGTGTGCGCCTCCTCTGCTCGATTTCGATCGCTGATATTGCCTGCGAAAAATCCCATCCAGGCCGTGAGTTGTGTGCGCCTCCTCTGCTCAATTTCGATTGCTGACATTGCCTGCGCGAAATCCCATCCAGGGAGTGAGTCATGTGCACCCCTTCTGGTCGATTTCAATTGCTGACATGGCGTGCATGAAATTTCATCCAGGCCGTGAGTTGTGTGCACCTCCTCTGCTCTATTTCGATTGCTGAAATTCACTTATGCATTCTCTAGTTTGTAGCTACTCTCATGTGCTATCCTCTCCTCACTCCTTAACACGCCTGCATTTCACAGACAACTGGTGTTTACGATGTTGTTAGTGCTCAATTCAGTGTAAGATCATCTCAACTTCCTCATTTCTCACCACTCATTGTTTCTAATTCCCATAGACACCGTCTTTGTATGCTTTTATAGGTCCGATCACTACCATCCTTCCTCCTGTGACTTTGTTTCTCATCATAACATGTCTAGCCATACTCATCTGTCTCGAACATTCTTTCTGGCTTACCCGGCAGGGCTCTAGTCCTAGCAAAGGCTTTACTGAAGCCTTAGACACTTATCTCACGGACAAGCGTGCACTGCTTGATCAAAAATTGCAAGACTATTTGGCCTCAAAAGGGAGCAATGACTGGCTCACCATGGGATATTGTCCAACTGACGATGAGTGCGCTGAAGTTCAGAAGATAGTTCTTGACAACCTCCTTCGTATGGCTGGTTCTTGTCTTCTTTAAGTTTGTGTTACTTATACAATATCCTCAGCCCGTCCCAAACCCTCCATTTGATATTGGGATCTGCCTCTCAGCTGCGTCCCTTGCGCAATCCGAACGGATCAACAAAAATATGACATTTTGTACAGCTGTAAGGTACCCTTACTGGCTGAGCACGGAAAACATGCGCAAGACGTCCATCACGCACGCGCTCGTCTCCTAGGTAGTATCATTTCTTTCATTGCTCATCATTTCCGTAGTTCCGCTATTCTGGACTGTGCCTCGATTCTCTACCTCCTATACCATTTTATCTACTATAAAAACTTCATGTACACTACATTTTCTGTAGTGGAATCGATCCCCCCACTCACCAGTCGTCGTCGTCGCCCAGTTTTGTTCAGTTTGCCCCCAGTCGTCGTCGTTTC
>Ga0247741_1000659_pt1 | contig 19068 bp, 29 predicted proteins | sample UWRJL213509R2_FD_180945 | JGI IMG/M metagenome (GOLD analysis project Ga0247741, IMG submission 180945) | Plant litter microbial communities from Arlington Agricultural Research Station in Wisconsin, United States - UWRJ-L213-509R-2 | ecosystem: Environmental > Terrestrial > Plant litter >... | reverse complement strand
AGCCATGGTGCTCACGAAGAAACCGTTCGCAGCAAAATCGTCCGCAATAAGCTACAGAATAAAATATGTCGATTGAGTTTATGGCAGACATAAGCCTCGGTAGACAGACCTGAGTATTAATCAACTGTGCACCAAAGAGATCAGGTAAGACGAGGACCGCCTTGTCTCTTGGATAATCTGAGGTAGGAGTGGCCACATAGCATTCAACTCCACCAATCATTTTCCACTTGCCTAGAGTTTTGTAGATCAATATTCGAGGCTCAGTAATTACCTAGTCGCGCTAACGTTAAACAAAATAACCTTGGGGTACGCCTTCCCATGTAGTGCCTAGACAATGCGTATTCGCGAAACCTGTTATTCGATAAATCAGAGTAAAACGTGAACTTGAAGGCCTGCCTTTGATGCAATTTGTGCAGAAACTCATTGTGCGCTAGAGAAGGAGATGAAGGGGATGAGACAAAATTGGGTCGTGAGTCAGTGACTCATGTTGGAAGTAACAAGCCATGACATGATCGTTGATCTTCCCTGCACGTGTATAGAACCTTACCGGTTACCACTTAGGTGCCTTCACAATTATCAATACTAGCTCTGACCATAGGTCAGGTTATGGTAGTACTGCTGTTTTCTGAGTCTCGCCAAATTTGAGAAATCAGATAAACATAGGTTTTCAGTCGGAAATACTACTACATTATATATATAATGAAAAAACTTCGATATTCTCGATTCTATATATTCCGAATCAGAGCTTCGCAGTGAACCATTCAACGGCGGCCTTGAAAGCACCTTCTTTCCCAGCTTTGACCTTGGGGTTGGTTATATCTCCACGAACGCTGAAGCCATGTTCACACCCCTCGAAGTATTCCCGCTTGTAGCCAGGTGCGAACTTTCCGTCACCAAAGAGCTTGTCGGCCTGGGCCGACGCCTCCAGTGGGAACTGAGAATCGACGGTGCACGAGTTGATGAGGAGCGGGACTTTGGAAGTCTCAAGATATCTCTATATAGCAAAATATCAGCAAGACGGAGTCAATCAGCAAGAAATAAAAATGCGCGCCAACCTCGAGGTCCGCAGGTATCTTCAGCAGAGAGGGGTGCGACACTACCGCTACCTTAATGATATTTTCGAAAGCGAGATCAAAGACATAGCGGCCACCAAGACAATATCCAGTGGCGCCAAATTCGCTGATTCCTTGCTCTTTCAGCGCGTTGATGACTTTGTCCAGAGGTGGGCGAGTATGGGCTGGGGTATGGTTTTCGAACCATTTCATAAGATCGAAAGACTTGCCAGGCCCCATTTCATCTGCGCCAACGGGATCTCCGTTGAGGTAATCCGGAACGATGGTCTGATCACGAATATAGAGCTCTGCATGATGTCACAGGGAAAGGAACTCACGTAAAAACCGTTCGCGGCAAAATCGTCCGCAATGAGCTACAGAACAAGGTGAACTAAATCAGCTCTATTCAGATACGAAGTTCAAGGGGGAAGACCTTGGTGTTGATTAGCTGTGGGCCAAAGATGTCCGAGAGAACCAGTAGAGCCTTGTCTTTCGGATAGTCCATTGTAGGAGTAGCTACATAGCAATCGACGCCACCGATCTTCTCCCACTTGCCTACAGTCGTCGACATTAGTATCCATAGCACAAATTTCACCTAGTCTCATTCAGATTCGGTTGTCTGACCTTGTGGTTCACCCTCCCATGTAGTGCCTAGATGGTGTGACGTCAGCCCATTCCAAAGTGATAAGGCGAAATGTCGACTGCATACCTTTGATGCAGTTCTTGCAAAAACTCATTGTGTATTGTAAGACTAGATTGAGGGGCTGCGGTTGATATTGATGGGGTAGATGAGGTAGCTGGTGCAATATGAGGCGTATGAGGGTTATATACTTATCAGCCGTGTAAATTTAGCTAATCTTGCTCACGGATACGAACCACATGTTGTCGATCTCCGCTTTTAACCCATCCGAGTGCCACTACAATGCTATAGCTATTTACACAACTTACGATGTCCAGATGACAGTCGGTTTGTAAACGATTTGTAAATTTCCGGGTGCATGTGTCGATCAACCTGGGAGTGAACAACGAAGCTCTCGGATCGCCCAACATTGGTGCTTCCGTGCCTTCTGGCACTTGTGTCGCACCCCCAGTCATGGGATATGGCTCATAGCTAACTTAATGGTTAGAATAGCCATGTGATGGGTTTTGAATTCATAATATATGACAACCATTTCAGAACTCTATGCGTTTCAAGTTCAATTCTTCCCCAAGCAAATTCAAATCAGGCTCTGAGCAACAAAGGCAAGTTACTTCTTTGCTTCAATCTTGGGGTTGCTTATAGCCCACAAACGCTGAAGCTATGTTCGCCACTGCCAGTCGCAACCCTTGAGTATTTTTACCTAACTTTCTTCCGTTAATGAGGGCGACTATTCATCCTGGTCCAAGGCTGGATTAATTTGAGGGGCTGCCCACTCACCTATGCCGAGTTCTAGACTTTCACGCCTCTTGAAGTCATAAGTCTCGTACGATGTAATAGTGAACACCGCTGGTAGCGGATGTTTATTGAAAAGTTTAGCGGCCTGAGCCCCTTCCAGCCGCCAGCGAGACAAACTGCAGGGATTACTTGACATCGAAACAATGGGTGACACTCACCTCCAGTAAGCGTCGTATGCTGGTGAATAGACTTGAGCGCGAGATTCACCAAGCCACCGTGGGGCCCGATAGCTGACCCATAGTGTCTAGTAGTGGACTTGATCCAAGTAATGTTTCTCATGTGCGTCGTAAGTCCACCTCGATGGGGGTATAGCTTAGGCAGTCTGAAGCCCGATAGTCTGAGATACTGTCCATGAGAACTCGTCAACGAACGGGAGACTTTACTGATACCAGCTTACATCTCGACTTTATGTAAACATTGACTTGGACATTCAAGTTGCCAGCGCGAACTTGAATGCAGGCAACTTCAAGGTGAAGCCTTCCTGACACGTCGGATAAGTTTAGATTTCCTGCCGTGAAATTTTTAAAAAGGGGTCCGACGTAATCGAACTAATGGGCGCTGTACAAACATCACCTGCTGGATGAGAGTACCTCTGTATATTTAGCCGCTCAAGCGCTCACTTCAAGCGCTCACTTCGAGAAGGCCGAAACGTGTCAACAAATACAAATTATGTGACGTGCAGTCGCGATTCAATATTCAGGGCTCTTCCAGAGCCCAACACCATCTATTCTATTTGACTCGGGGATTTCGATTCTTCTGACCTCTAATTGGCTTATTCGACAATGTCATTTGACAATTGGATAGGTGACTGCATACAATTTTAATGACGATTGAAATTGTCCGAGTCTGTCCTTCCTATAATTGACCGGCGACCCTTGGCCTAGCATGTTCAGACCTTTCAATGGTTGACATACAAAGAGCTCCCTGACCCCTGAAACGGTCAAGGGGGAGATCAGCTGTAGTGGCGCTATGCGATGCCAGGTCATTTCAATGGTAAGTTAACGTTTCATATATGTGAGGCTCTACCTGGTGATACCTTTTAGACACGAACACTTTAGTCATATGCGTCTGCGGTTGCCCTAGGACGATCGATTATCACGAACTCTTGGCAGAACTCACTTTCTTATCGCCGTCTGGGAAGACATGCTGCACTGGTCTCTGACCTGACTTCTCAGCGTCTATCAGAACACTTCGGCTAGTGAAAGATGACAGACATTCCGTGAGGAACGCAACCAATACTGAATGGATACCAAACTATAAAGATTGAGAGGGGTTGATCTATTTGTCTTACTGCAACACCATGCCAGTGCCAGTTGACGCATCTGCCGCCGTTCGCATCACCCAGAAGGACTTTGAAGAATGGTCCAAGAAACATGTCTCGATGAAGGCAAAACCCCCCGCTGAAGGTCGTGACTATCTCAGACACGCAAGAAACCTCATTCCACTGCTGGAAAGTGTATCTGAGCTGCATCCATTTGCCAAAGGTATATCTTTTGATTGAAATACGTCTAGTTATTCAAACTCATCCATATGTTATAGCTATTGTTTTCAGCTTCAAGGCCGCCATCATGTTCGAACATGATAGAAGAGAAAACGATGCACGCGTCTCGAGTGTTTTCCTTGCTCAAACAGACATGATGCGCGTTCTTCTTGAGTGAGCTCAGGTTTCTTTTTTCGACATTAGCTTGTATTGATGTGGCATTCAGCTTGGATAATCTTTCCAAACGTCGTCAGGAATACTTCCCCGATGACGAACCTCAGGAAGAAGACCTACACAAGGAACTGATGGATCGAATTGCGGCAGAGATCGACTCATGCGGGAACAGCATCGATACATACTATAAAGAATGCAAACTTGGTGAGCAAGTCAAAAATTTAACATTCAACTTCATACTCATATCCTGGGCCAGTGAAATTCTGCAAATCCGGTGAATGGAAAGAAAGGATGCTAGAATACGTGCAGACTTTCAACACATTCCGGCTCACTCTTCAACAAACACTCCAGATACGGGTTGCATCGGGTGTCGACGATCTCAATGCCAAAATGAATGTAGTCTTGACTCGTTTGTTTGATACTCGCTACGACTGGGAGAAGAAACTTCTAGATCGCACTAAGAAGCTAGGCAACTCTTCCCGTTGGATCAACGACCCAAAAATTCTTCAACAACTCGTGTTGGCATCAAACGACCATGAAATCAACCCTAAAGTCTTCGATCCAAAGACCAAGGCTGACTCTATCACGTCGGCAAGTACCACTGCAGCAGACTCCGACAGTAATTTCATGGATTGGAACAAAAATTTCATCGAAGGCATTAGGGAAGAGCTACACACATCCCTGGAGGTGCTCTGCGACAAGAACATGGAACTTTTCAAGACGAAACTCAAGTTACACGAAGCGCGAATGGAGGAGGCGATCAATAGATCTGCCGACCATATCATTCGAGCGCTTTCCGGTCCTTACGACCGTCTTGAAAACGAGGTCAGTCGTTTCCCATTTCTGGGAATGCCAGCGGCTAACTTTGTGTGAACAGGATCTGCGAGCCCTTTGGAAAGAAATGGTGACGGCAACCCATCTTCGACCATGATCACATGCTGAACAATACCTTTTTATCATCATTTAGAACTGGATTTTCTGTGTGGATGACGAGATGTTCAGCTTGGCACTCTTGGAGTATTATTTTGACAAAGTCTCATCTTTCGAGCGCAACCAGCCAGAACAGGACAGTGGAACACCAAATCCACAAGCTACTAGAACTATTTCTTCGCAGAACGAGGTACAAAGACTACGACATGTGCAACATCCTGATTCGTGGACTCTGGAATATATTTCAGCCCACGGTTCGCGAATTGCTGCTGCCATCGACATAGACAATTCTGGGTTCATCCGAATCAGCGAAGCGAACACATTCACTGAACAGATCCCTCAAGGTTGGAATCTACCCCAATGGTGCGCTTATAACGCGATAGGTAAGCTTTCCAGATTACTATCACGCTCAAGCAGCATCTGATTCGAGACTCAGGCTGGTTTTACGAGATTCGCGTATATCAAAGGAGGATAAATCAAGTCTTTATCAAAATGTGTGAATTGCAAGCCGAAGGTTCGTTCAATTTTCTCTCGACGTGTCGTCCACCAACCTGACTTGTCATGTTGTTCAGTTTTACCCGCGAATCGCACTTACGTATCGCATGAAGTTGCAAGAATTATTCGCCTCTTCTATCCCCTTTCTCGTCATATCGAAGGCTCAGAATCTCAGAATCCTCCCGCCGAACTCAACCAACTCATCAAGGACAAAATTACAAAACAAGATACCAAGTACAAACAGCTCCTCAAGCTTTTCAAGTTCGGGATAGATGCGGAATCAACCATCCACCTCATTTTTGAAGGCAAGCCCCTTGAATCGGTATGAAATTTAATCGTCTACGACAACAATCCGCTCACGGTCTCATAACTTGCAGTACCTCCTTCCATTCGTCACGTTGCTTCTCGAGCATTGGCTTGAGTTGATCGAACTCTGTTCCAGGGAGACGTTGGACATTAGAGAATGGAAATGGGTGGAAATTACCGCCACCAATGTCAGGGAGTTTGTCGTAGATCGCATCTGTTTTCTGCAAGGTCAGTCCGTATGTCCCAAGAAACCGTAAGATGGAAATGAATGTCTCATCCTTTCAGCGAAATTCAAGAAGGAACGAGGGCCTGATTCTGTTACCAGTACGTTCGCATAATCTCTTCTGCCCACGTGCAGACTTCTCATCCGACTATAGATGCCTTGACCACATTCTATGGGGGTCTCTACAGCAATTTCTATCTTTCGTTCTTCCTCCGCGACGAGGATGCTGAGATCTACAGTTACTCGGACATCGTCGCGTATCATCGAGACCTCGATCTGGACGATGATTTCCCACTGCAGCCGGTTAAAGTGCAGTCAAATGACGAACTCCTTCGTTACGAGTCATGGGAGGATTTTATAGTTACGGACGACGACAATGAACCAGATGTCATACCACCAGCCTGGGGTATGAGGGTTGCCCAACAAGATATTGCAATTGACAACACGACATGGACGGCAAGGGGCAACATGCCATTCCCATTTCATACGTACGTCCGATAGCCTTTTGGTTATCAGAGAACTGACAGCCTGTTAGTGCCGTCCGCTGTGATAGATGCAGAAAGTCGCCTTTGGAGGAAGCACATTTCCATTGCATTGATTGCTCAGGTTTGTGGTTTCTCCGAAGTGAAGTGCAATGACTTATTCACTTGTATAAGATTTTGATCTTTGCAACTCGTGTTACCACCTGCATGGAGGAAACGAGATTTTGGGGCACCTTGACTCTCACATAATGGTCAAACTCACGCTAGATATCCCATCACCTCTTTCTTACTGGTTCTTTACTTTGGCCGACTATATGCGAGAGTCGTTCCTCCAATACTTCAACACGAGACTGTCTGGTGGCGATGGAGACGGGATTGTGGACATTCCAAAATGTTGTCGATGCGAAGAACAGGTGGACCTTCATGGTACCTTCTACCAGTGTGTTGGACACGCTTGCCAAGGTGCGGGGTTCCTTTATGGCGCCTATTTCCTAAATATATTCTGATATGTGCAATTAGGGTCTTGTGTGTGCGCAAACTGCGTAAACATAGAAGCTCCAGAAACTCGCGTGGGTCATCAGTCATGGCATACTTTAGTGGTCATGAAGGATTTGCACCTCTTCGGCTCTGGAGCTATCGACCGCGATGCACTGAAACCCGAGTCTGATAATGAATCTTCTATCTCAGATGCCGACGTACCTGCCAGAATCGTCAAGTTGGAGACACGCATGAAGGCTTTAGAGACGCGCGTTGATACTGGTTTTGCGGAGATCAAAGGCTTACTTCAACAGCTCCTTGGGAAAGTCCCAGCGCAGGCGAGCCAGGTGTCTAATGCACCTTCTGTATCACGCTCTCTCCCTGTCGAGGCTACCCTCCGCCCTCAAGCGTTGGGTTTGGGCAGGCCTGAAGCTCGCGACTACTATAACGAACATGGAACGGTTGAGCCCGAGGCCGAGGAGGCTGTCGAGGATCATGATAATGGAGGATTCGAGCAGGAGCAAGACGATGATGGTGCTGAACAGGAAGGTGGAGATGAACAGGAAGCCGGAGATGGGGACTATGAGCCTGACAATGAAGAAGAGGAATATGGGCAAGAGCAGGAGGAGGAGCAAGACGATTACTACTAAGCAGTGTAGGCTCGTGACTAGCCTGAATGCGAATATTGTCTATTGACAGGTACATCGAAGTCGCCACTTTCAATAGACAGACGGTCACTAGTCTACTTATTAGCAGTGAACTCTGCAGGGACTCTCCTTCATGATCAATGAATGTCACGTGCACGACCGAACCGTTAACTTCGCCTGACAATGACATTGACAACTCTTGTTTGACACCACTCACCACGTCCTCGATATATATGGATATTCCTTCTGCAACTAGCCAGCGTGTTTTTCCGCCTTCATACATCTCAAATGGCAATATTTCCGGAGACAGACTGGCGTTCATTCACATTTTGGAGAGGTTGAAGGTATCATCGGCTACAATCTCACTAGCTTGAAAGGTGCTTCGATTGAATGACTTGCTAGACTCAGAAGCGCACAGGTTGGGTGGACCATCAGGTTTGTTTCAGCTTCATGGACTATTTGAGTATCCTAATTTCAATGGTTCTTTCAGATCCCAAATCCTGAGAGGTACACGTTCACAGATGCTGATGACATCTCAAACGACATTCGATATCTAATGCATATCGCTCTCATTGAAGTATTTCGGATCATATGTACAGGATGTCCATATTGGCGATGCTCTGTGAGGATACCAACCTTGATTTTCAAAAGTCGGTGGCAAGTGTCCAACTTTTGGAAGCTTCGTATATCAATGGGATTTCACCATTGCCAGATGCGTGATGATGGCCATCGTACATGATTTAGCTGAAGCTCAAGGTAGGCTTAATCTTACGTGTTTTATTTTATCTGATTTATCCCTATTTCTCAGTTGGAGACATTGCACCAAGGGAAGGCATACCGAAGGAAGAGAAGCACAGACTGGAAGCTGAGGCAATGCACAACTTTGTACATGTCATGTTACACAATAGTGTCGCCGCACAAAGAATCTATGCATTATGGAAGGTGAGTTTCAGTTCTCGACTATGCATTCACTCCTCGATTCTTTGGCACCTATTTATATCCAACCTAGGAGTATGAGGAAGGTTCATCGCCAGAAGCAAAGTTTGTGAAAGGTATTCCAGTGATACCGTCCTATGCGGCTCACTGACCCACTCTTTCCAGATCTTGACCGTTTTGAGATGGCTTCTCAAGGTTAGTTTCTTCCTCTTCAGACTGTAGTCGACGCGAGCATCTCATGCATCTTGTCTTGTAAGCCTTGGAGTATGAACGGAATCATGGCGCATCTACGCTTCAGCCGTTCTTTGATAGCAGTATTCCAAAACTACAGCATCCACAAGTACAAGCTTGGGGGCAGGATTTACTCGACGAACGAGCTGCGTTGAAAAGAAGCGCAGGTGATTCGCATTCCAGCACTGGAAATTCTTGAGAGACAGCGAACCTTCTACAACCAGTCCGCTATATTTCCAGACCGACATTTCTTTGTAGTTTTATCCCTGTGTATAAGACCTCGGTTCTGTGCAAACACTTATTTAATGTTATTACCTCCTTCGAGACCTTGCCTGTTGTCGACCAGAATGACCGAGATCATGAAGCCCAGATAGTCGGATCAGCGTCTGCGGCCATAAAATGACCGCATCTTGACAGTCGACTACCACAAACCACATAATGGCCTCTTCGCCCTCTTCGGTGCCCATGAGGCAAAGAGTTGAACAGTACATTAACTCTCTCCAGGACTCCATCGTACTCGCGTTCGAACAGCTAGACCCTGCCGGGCCAAAATTCAAACACGATTCATGGGTCCGTTCGCAGGGCGGTATGGGCAGATCCTGCGTCTTTTCTTCCTCTCTGGATGAAGGAGGTCCCAATTCTGCATCCATTCAGTCGATACTAGAGAAAGCAGGTGTCAACATCTCGATTGTGCATGGAATACTACCACCACCCGCGATCCGCCAGATGCGGGCAGATCATACTTCTATGCCCCTTCCTGAACGCCCAGACGGTCTACCTTTCTTTGCAGCGGGCATCAGTCTCGTCGTCCACCCACGGAACCCACATGCACCAACAGTACATGCTAACTATCGCTACTTCGAGATTACAGACCCACTGGACGGCAATAAAGAGGCAGAAGAAGCTGGAGGTGCGAAGGAGCCCGAAGTCCTGGCATGGTGGTTTGGAGGAGGCTCTGATCTAACACCCTCTTACCTCTACGAGGAAGATGCGACCCATTTCCATTCGACCCTCCAAAAAGCCTGCGACAAGCATGGACCTGCGTTATACCCCACTTTCAAGAAGTGGTGTGATGAATATTTCTTCATCCCCCATCGGGGCGAGTCGCGAGGGATCGGGGGTCTTTTCTTCGACGATCTTAATGAAGGACCACATCTCCGTCTGCAATCTAGTGCAGCCGAAGCTGGGGTTGACACCAAAAGACCCACCGCGCCTGACGACATCTTCTCATTCATCAAAGACCTCGGCGATGCCTTCGTCCCGTCTTACATCCCTATACTTGAGCGCCGTCACGCGATGCCTTACACGCCACAGGAACGTAGATGGCAACTGCTCCGAAGGGGACGGTATGTCGAGTTCAATTTGGTGTATGATCGAGGGACGAAGTTCGGGTTGATGACACCAGGGGCGCGGATTGAGAGTATTTTGATGAGTCTACCAGAGACGGCGAGGTGGGAATATATGTCAGATTTGGGTGGAGATGAAGGTACGGAGGAGGGTAGGTTGATCAAAGTACTCAAGGAACCGAGGGCATGGGTATAAGCCGATATATGTCAAATTATTAGGCAATACAAAGTCGACAATTCGACCTTCATGTTGCTAGATTTTCAGGTTTATGCAAGTTTATCGTAGGTTGCCTTCTTTTCAGAGGCCAAAAGTATTCCATCAGACACACGGGTATGCGGTTGCCTTCCTCTCCTTATTCCCGTCTCCCATTTGCCCTCCATCGAGTCTAAAGGCGAGATTAAGTCGAGAATGTTTCTCAGAGCTGAATGAGCTTACATCTTGTCAACCAGACTTTTCTCTCCAGTATAGATGAACAAATCGTGTAGCATGACTCCAACCTGCGCGCCGAGGAAGCTAGCGAGAACGGGGCACCACAGCCAGTATTGACTGCTCCCACCGGATGCACTTGTTAGAAAATATGTATATGATTGTCAGAAGGCATAGATGCGAACCTCCGGAAATCAAAGACCTCTACTCCATACCCTACCATCGAAGTAAGCAATCTCGGACCGAGATCTCTCGCAGGGTTCAGCGCAAAGCCCATGAAATATCGCCATATGTCAACTTCGACGTAAATCAAGAGAGATTGACTTGGGCACACCTGTCTGCATTCCGAAGCAAGACGCGATTCCCGCGAACAGAAAAAAGAGTCCAAAAGCTATAAATCCTGGACTAGCGTTATCTCTATTGCCCTTAAGCGAGAGCAAGCCGAAGATTAGCATAGATGTCCCAATAAACTCTGAGAAAAAGCACGATATGTTGGATAGGTAGCTGACCTACATGGCAGACAACATTAGTGCGCGAACGACCTAATGGGATGAATTGAAGATGTACTTCCAGGGATGGTCCCAAATAGGTCTGCCGTTTTGAGAGTCCGAATGTGCTGACCGCCTTCGACGATGTTGATGGCGTCAACGTAGTTGCCATAAACAATAGCAGCGCCACACAGGGCGCCTAAAAGTTGACATAACATGTAGCCGGGAGCCTTTCTCCACGAAAACCCGCGCCATACTGTAAGGGAGAGTGTAACCTAACGAAAATAAATTAGCGATATACTCAGACTCCTTTAGCGATAAAGAGATGGGATAATACCGCAGGGTTGATATGACCGCCCGTGGGCCATACGCCAAGAGCGATACCGGTGCCCCAGCTAAAACTCAGGGAAGCCCAGTCCTGTGGAGACATATTTCAGTAGTGTTCATTTTAGAGATGCTAGTAGAGTTACTCCTGCTGAAATCCCTGGCGATATACTCTTGTCATTCCCGAGATTGACTTGACAGTTGGCGCCACAACCGAACACAACCAAGATCATTGTACCAAAGAATTCTCCACAATATTCAACCATGGACAATCTGGGTGGAGAAATATTTAATATAAACGAAACGTGTGTTTTGATGGGCTTCGGTAAAGGGACAACTGCGACAGAGACATACCGAGTTTGCGAGATTCGTCGACGAAATCCGCGACTCGTATCGCTCCTGGTATCCTCATGTCCGGTGTGGGCATTTATCGCGTTGTAGCGCCGCAACGGAACTCCTGGGCGTGAAGGGTGGCCTACGGTTTCGGACATTGTTGATGGGGCGGTAGCTGGAGTTTTGAATTCGGGGTGAGAAAGGGGGTATCGACTATGGTTGGTGATCGTTTGGTCGGAATACGAGGCATGGTATTCATCGGAACCGGCCGAATCAGACATGATAGTTAAAGGACAGATATTTCGAAGGAAAGGACTTAAGAGGTGAAGCAGAATGGGAAAATAATTGGGGTTCAAACCTTCATGCACAGGCTTTATAAGCCTAGCGTTGAGGTAGGACTAGATCAAGTATACCGATTGCTGTGGTGCTCAGTGTTATCACCTGTGGGGACGACGAAGTATAAGACATTGATCATCGGTCTGGAAAGCAATTGGGCACGCACGCGTGGAGCAAGGGGCAAAGGGCGACCGACTTGAAGATCCTCAACCATAACGCTTTGAGCTCAGAAAGTCATGGACTTGCTTACTCGTTTAGGAAATGTTTTAGTTGTATTTAGAACGCAACCGTCAATCGTCACCAATTGCAGCTCTCCCCACTTCACATGTCGTCAGACCAGGTTCCGAGGTGAATTACAGTGTTGAAAGGTGGAGGTGTGACTGGATACCGACTCGGAGAGATTCCCTCCACACTACAATTAAGTTTCATAGGTTTCCACTCGCTGTTCAGTAAGCGTCAGGCCTAAGAACCCCGATCAACCAATCGGCGCACCAGTTTGAATTCTTATCATATTTTTTGAGCTCAAAGCCGTGATGAGAGAGAAGAACGGGTCCAATCATCTGCAAGCTCACTTCTGGTTGTCAGTTAACACTCCTGGGGAGCAGCTAGATCACACAAAAAAACTGACCCGGATACCAACGCCGTTATACCACTCCTGCCCCATTCCTCGTATTCCTTGACAAATCGCTCGTAGCATAATGCTAGCACCTGCGCACTCAGAATCGTGATACAAACTTGGAGGCTATACAGTTCAATCATTATTATATTGTCATGCCTAGCTCACTTTGTTCCACATCCATCTTTATGTCCCGTTGAGACGGTATCATCCGTCTCTTCTCAAGGTCAATGGTCGTTCGAGAGAACGAATATCACATCTATATAGCGACAGTCGTCTCTGGACGTTCAAATCTGTTCGCGTGTGGCTTTATCTGCAGTGCTTGAGGTAATAACAAACTGCGTGCCCAACTCATAAGTAGGGTGGATAAATGGCTCACTGGCAGGGAGGAAAGGTAGCTGATTCCGGCTGTTGAATGTCGAGTTCGACATAGCAAGATGCTTACAGTGGCGCCTCGAGTTCACCACGACGGAGATGGACCGCAGGCATGCAGTTGTACGGGTTCGTGGCGATAGTGGTTGAGGTCTTTTCGGTCTGAACAGGTAAGTACTCGTTTCTGTTCATATAGGCTCGAATAATTGGTGAAGTACCAAGCAGACGACTAACTGGTGAGACCTCGAAGCCGTCCTACGTCGAAAGAACACAGTCGCTCAGGTCCTAGGCCCTAGGTGTCGGGTGGGTAAATTTACTTCTGAACCGGCTTGCACTCTCCGGCGCAAACGCTTTCTATCACCGACTTGTTGGGTTTACCCCTGTGGGCAGATATTTGTTTTCTTCGATCACTGATCCCAGATGGCATCGTTGGTGCTCATGTTCCTCCATTCATTTTTAGCGCAGACGTTATTAAACTAGTGCTGGGAGCTAGAGGGTCTTGAAAGCAGGTCCATGGGTTTTTCTTGCAGTATCGATGGTCCTCCACCACGGAAAATGATGATGATTACAAATGAGATCCTGGAAAGCATATAACAGTTCTCCATAAGGCTATCAGCATACCGTCAGCTATACTTGGAAAGATAGAACCTCACATGCACAGTTCAATCAGCTTGTTAATCCCCACATCTTGGCCTTGGCTCGCAAGAACGGCGTATCCAATTAGATCATCGGGGAAGGCAAATCCAGGTCGTACTGAGCTACATTCAGCTCGCCGATATTGGCGGTGGCATGGTCAGGAAGAATCCCTTCTTCAACGTTCAAAGCGTTGGTGGCGACTAGCAAGAAGAAAACCGCCAAGCCGAAGCAGCCGAGTACGACAAATTGCTTGGGTTTCACGCTCAATGATGCAGCACTGGGATTACATAACTTACAAAGGGAAATTAGGGAATTGTGAAGCATCAAATTCAACGTACTTTCATGTTATTGATGTACATCTACCAGCAACGTCACAACTGGCGAAAGATCGAGTCACAGCCCACGGGCGTCATATGAAAACGAAAGCCAGCGCAACTGCAACATCGCGGCTTGAGAACGCTTGTCGACAGCCAGCAATGGATCTTCTAACTAATCTTCCAATTGAAATGCAGCTGGCGATACTTCGTCTTTTAGACGTCCCCGACATCCTTGCGGCTCGGCAGGTGAGCATACTTTGCGAAAGCACCCTTTTTGAATATTGATTAACATGAGATAGGCATGTAAAGTGTTGTTCAAGGCGACACATGAGCGAACCCTCTGGATGTACATTCTCCAAGACCAAGAAACATATCTGCCTCTACCAGCCGATATTTCGTATAGTCTTAAACATGAAGATATTCATCTCAATGACTACTCTACTTCAACTATCGAATCTACCGTACGGAATGCCAGGAGGAGAGCAGAAACATGGCTGTCTCCTCGAAAGACTGTGTTGCACAAGCTGAAAAGAGAAAAGCTGTCCACGGCCCTCCTCGGCCTAGAGTTCCTCGCTGACCGATGGCTGGTGGTGGTTTACGCAGATGGTGCGCTGTACCTTTACGACACTCGACCTGGGCTAGTGACGGGCTCAGCTAACAGGAAAACCAAACAACGCGTCCAACAGCCTGTTTTACGCGCTTTCCTTGTTTTGGACACCCCTACAACATGGACCTCACACTCCGCTACGGTTGATTGCAAAGTGGAGACCTTATTCGTTGCCGTGTCCCGTGCCAATGCGTATGTGTTAACGTTAACGTATATGATATGAAGCTGACCGTTTTTCAGACCATTCCACCTTCAGCTATACGAAGTCGACCTTACCTTCCTCTCCTCGAGCGCGGTCACAACCCATGGTGCATTCCAGCTGATTCACACCATGATCTCGCCAACAAACAAGATTATCCGAGCACTCAATCCTCTCGAAAGGCTGATGATAATATCCACTTCCAGTCTCGTAGAGGTTGTCAAATGGGACGAAGAATATAACAGTCCAGGAAAGACGTCAATCAGAGTCCATCCAGAAGATCTTGAAGATTTGGTATGCTTCAAGCAAATGCACTGACCTCTTTTGCTAAACATACATTTCTGTAGTGGAACGGGGTTATTTCCGCGCAGTTCATGGGCCCATATATTCTGGTATTCAAAACGCGTTCCTTAGAGCTGCACCGATATCCCTCGCTGGCTTTCCCTCCGACCAGAGATGAAAATCCGAGCAGCGTGCTCAAGACCTCCTTCTCGATGACGTTTCGGGATGTCTCGTTCTCGCAGTGCTCGATAACGCACAATGCGACATCAAAATCCATCACATATGAAACAACACTTTTTGCATATGACGTGATTCATGGTTTATTCCAATACACCGTGGAACTGACCGAGTCAACTTCAACTTCCGATATGCCACCATTGTTTGATGTGCGTCTCATAGGTGTCTACCCACTTGGCCTCGGACTGTCCAATACAAAATTGTATGCGCCATCAACAGAAGACAACTCGGACCCTATCATCCGTGCCCCACGTAGCTTCAGTCACCCCCATTTCATGCCCCATCATCCAAGGCAAGGCACCATAGCGTTATCAGACAGTTCTTCCAGAGGATTTGTCAGCGCACATCGTGTTGGACCCCAGGGTAAACGTGCGATGTGGGTTGAGAGGAAGCGGTCAAGCACAGCAAGGGAACTGCAAGTCTGGAGTCGCGATCCACCTTGTTGTTCAGGAGCTAGCCTAGATGCTCAGGATCAGGTCGAATTCTCAGGAGCGATGGGCAGCAGTCCGTTGGCAGAAGAGATTGAGAGGAGAGTGGTTTTCTCTGTACAGTCCTATGACTTGAGAGGTGTGGTCGTTTATTTCTTTCCTTTCGGCTAGTTGCTGATGAGGCTTTGTTGTTTGCTAGACGACGTTATTTGTTGCACCTTCGGCGAAGTCAGCGGGATGATTATGCTGGGTCATCGATCGGGAGACGTCTCTATCTTAGAATTGTCACCTTGAACATGATAGTCAATGTGCTGTACTCAAATGCCAACCGGGCCTGAAAGTCCGACATCTAATCTTCACATCTTATCTTTTGCTATATTGGTCTCGATCGCGAGATAAGATCACCCGAGAGCGTTTGATTTTTTCTGCCGAGCATCATCTCTTGTTCTACCATGGCCCAACAAATTGGTTGAGTACCTCTAATTAAGCTTCAGCTTCTAGATGCTAATGGTATTGTCACATGTAGCCCTCCTTTCCGTGTACGACAAGACAGATCTTCTCGATTTGGCCAAGGGCTTGCAAGGAGCGGGTGTTCGCCTGTTGGGCTCAGGAGGAACTGCGAAGAAGATCAGAGAAGCTGGGATACCTATAGAGTGAGTACCTTATTTGCATTAAAGCAGCTACACATCTAACGAATACTTAGAGATGTCTCCGATATTACAAAAGCCCCAGAGATGCTCGGAGGCAGAGTAAAGACTCTCCATCCTGCCGTGCATGGAGGTAAAGTCTGCCATACGTTTCTCAACCAGCGCTCATTTAAAATGCAGGTATTCTCGCGCGAGACATAACGTCTGACCAGGACGATCTCAAATTGCATGGCATCTCGCCCATCTCCATCGTCGTTTGTAATCTCTACCCTTTCACGTCCACCATTTCAAAACCCGAATGCACCCTCGAAGCTGCAGTAGAGGAAATTGACATCGGAGGCGTCACTCTACTTCGCGCCGCTGCCAAGAATCACGCTCGCGTTTCTGTCCTTTCTGATCCTGCCGACTACAAAGAATTTCTCGAGGCCTGGACGAAGGGGCAAGGCGATGTCGGCCAGAATACGAGGAGTAAACTCGCGTTGAAAGCGTTTGAGATGACTTCACAGTACGATGAGGCTATCAGCGCATACTTTAGGGAGCAGTATGCCAGTGCCGAGCTAAATGAGGAGAAACTGGCTGGTCCGGTACAGAGGATTGCACTGAGGTACGGCGCGAACCCTCATCAAAAGCCTGCTCAGGCCTTTGTCACGGAAGGAAAGCTTCCATTCAAAGGTAACGCGTCTCCACATTAAAGTTTCTCGCGGCTAAACCTGCTCCCCCAGCTTTATGCGGCTCTCCTGGTTACATCAATCTCCTCGATGCTCTCAACGCCTTCGCACTCGTGAAGGAGCTGCAAGAAGCCCTAAATCTCCCCGCCGCCGCCTCTTTTAAACATGTTTCCCCAGCTGGAGCAGCTGTTGGCATCGAACTCAATGATACTGAAAAGGCTGTATACGGGGTCGACGACCTCAAAGAACCCTTGACTCTTCTCGCTGCTGCTTACGCTCGTGCTCGCGGTGCGGACCGTATGTCATCATTTGGTGACTTTGTTGCTCTTTCCGCACCTTGCGATCTCGCCACAGCCAAGATCATCTCTCGCGAAGTTTCGGATGGTATTATTGCTCCTGGTTACTCAGCGGAAGCGTTGGACGTGCTGAAGAAGAAGAAAGGCGGAAAGTACTGCGTGCTCGAGGTATGGATCAATTTCCACAGTTGTATTGCCAAGCTGACTGAATTCGAAGATCGACCCATCATACGTGCCGCCTGAGGTGGAGACGAAGCAGGTATATGGTGTACACCTTCGTCAGAAGAGGAACGACTCCAAGATCGATTCCAAATTATTTGAGAATCTCGTTACTCAAAACAAGGCGGTAAGTCTGGACGAACATACTCAAATCTACTCAGTTCTGACCATACCCTCCCCAATTAGCTTCCTTCAGATGCTATCACCGACCTCATAGTCGCTACTCTGGCACTCAAATACACCCAATCCAACAGTGTCTCCTATGCATACCATGGATCCATCATTGGCATTGGTGCAGGTCAACAATCACGGATCCATTGCACTCGTCTGGCTGGTGGAAAAGCTGATCTCTGGTGGCTTCGTCACCATCCCCGGGTGCTAGCCCTCCCATTCAAAAAGGGCGTCAAGCGCGCTGAAAAGGCTAACGCCATCGACCTTTACGTCTCCGGTGAGGTTCTGGAGGGCGGCGAGAAGGCCCATTGGGAAAGTCTCTTCGAAGGTGCCGTTGAGCCACTGAAGGTGGAGGAGAAGAAAGAATGGGCACAGAAGTTGGATGGTGTCTCATGTTCGAGTGATGCCTTCTTCCCCTTCCCAGACAACGTGCATAGGGCGAGGAAGAGTGGTGTCAAGTACCTTGCAGCACCAAATGGGAGTGTCATGGACGAGGAGTGCATCAAGGCCGCGGATGAGCATGGAATGGTGTTCGCTCATACGACATTGAGGCTCTTCCACCATTGAAAACAAGCATGATAGATTTTGATTCTGTCAAGCCCACGAACATGCGAAAACTGTATTCTGTAATTGTTATCTGTAAATAAGTCTGATTGACCCCGGGATCTCAAAAATCTATTCTCCTATTACCACAATTGTACGTTGTCTAGCTGCGCAAATTTGGCAGTGACCAATTGACGAGCTTCAAACGAATGAACTAGAATCACTGCAGCACTATCACCTCTTCTGAACGCAGATCGCCTGGCAGTTCTATCGCCTCTATGACAAGTCTAACGACTGTGACCCCGTCTTCCCCCTCATAGCGCGCAAGCAATGGAGCTCTTAGGGCCTTTTCGATGTCGGGTTTTGCTATTCTCTGTTGAAAGGCCGTTTTGGGATCAGATTTCGAGCTCTCTGGGCTGCGTTTGCCTTGTTTCGCGGTCGTGGTCGAAGTTGATGCTTTACCGCCACCCCCGTGACGTCTGAAGCCATCGTTTTGTAGGACCTCTATAAGCCTCCTCCACTCGTCCTCGTGCAGTGTGAAAAGAGCGTGGATACGGTTCCATGTCGTCGAGACTGCTTCGAGCCATAGCGAATCCCCATAATCATCTGCTATATGGGTGTCCTCAAGGTGGTTCATGTACTTGGTCTTGAGAAGTTCCATGCGAGCATCAATGACTGACTCGACGAAGTGGGGAAGCTCAAGCCTGT
>Ga0247741_1000658_pt1 | contig 19119 bp, 23 predicted proteins | sample UWRJL213509R2_FD_180945 | JGI IMG/M metagenome (GOLD analysis project Ga0247741, IMG submission 180945) | Plant litter microbial communities from Arlington Agricultural Research Station in Wisconsin, United States - UWRJ-L213-509R-2 | ecosystem: Environmental > Terrestrial > Plant litter >... | reverse complement strand
AGTTGACGGCCGCCGTTAAGTTAACGGCCCCGTTAACTTACCATCCTGATGTATCAGTCATGACCGTTAGTTAACGGCCAGCCATATATCAATCTACCCACTACTGGTGGGGCAGACTCATCTGCTCGGCAAATTAGACTTGATCACAGCTGTTCTTTATTCCTTCAGGCGGAATTCACCTCTGAGATCTATGTTGATATGACTTTGTTTCCCTCCTTTTGACATAAAACCTCGATAGTAAAGATAAATTCGTGTGTGAGTTTACGCATCACCAAGAGATAACAAACATCGCAGACGACACATGAGGCAAATTTTACTAATATGGCTGCTATTGCATAGTTTTCTCAGTGCATATTTGCTTGCTATATATAGTGTCACGCGTACCATCATGTCGCTGAAAAGATCAAAGTCTTCAATAAACTCCAAGCGGGTACGATCTTCCGCATTCAGATGAGTGAGGGCATATACCAAGTTCGCGGCGTCTAGATCCTTAATCCTTGCCTGTAAAAAGTAAAGTCAGTTTCAACTCTGCAGATGAACCGAAAGCCTGCATTAAATAGATTCAAAAAAAACTCACATGCACCGAAAGCAACGGGACATAATCAACCCCCTCTACATCATCCATATTTCTCCCTAACGCGGTGACGCCCGGAGTATCTTTCAGCACGTCAACATATTCCACAGGGAACGGTCCAAATAAGTTGTAATATTGGCGGCTCATATTCTTGAGGTAGTTCGGTCCAAGTTGGTACTTCTTTAACAGAGGAGAACGGGTCCAAAGCTGTGCTATAATGCAGCCAACGGAAAATATATCACTTTCTTCAGTACAACCCATACCTGTATGTATCGGACAACATTACTGAAAGTCACAATTTAAGGAAGAATAAACATACCAAGAACAACTTCAGGTGCTCTGTAGATATCTCCATCGTACAGATCTGATGTCGCCATGTCAAACGTGTTCGTGTACACAATTCTCAGCTTCGTCGACTTGAGAACTCTCTGTAAATATTGAGTTAAAACCAATCAAAAGAAATCAGCATCAATGCTAAACGCCGTTAATACTTGCCTTGGAATGGAAGCGTCGCGTGAGTCTGTCATAGTGCATCTGACTGACTAGCCTAGGATCATTGAATTCAATATGCTTAGGTGATAAGTTCCCCACAACGCGTTCTTCATCATGGAGGTCTTTGTACGAAAAATCAGAAAGAAAGATAAAATGGACCTCGTATGGGACGGACATACTTTGTACGGCTGCAGCAATTTGCAGGGCAATCTCCAAAACATGTCTCCGTGGAAGCGGCCACAAATCAGAATTCTCTATCACTGTAGATAGTAGATTCTTAGGGGATGGCATATTCAAAACCAAGTATTGATCCTCTTTGAATACGAATGCATCCTGAAAAGAAAAGCGTCTGTGAGGATGTAAGGATGTCATTTAGTAACCTCGTCGAAACAAATACGGACAGGTCTGAAAGCTACGCTCACTGTGCATCGGATGGAAACCGCGCCATGAACTAACGAACCTCCTCTTCGAGGCAATTGCACTGAACGCCCCTGAATACCCTCACGAGGCATGATCGAACCCGCCCACTCCTTGGCTCCGCCTTTAAAATCTGAGAGTCCACTTCATCGCAAACGACAGCGCGAACGAGTACTGGCAAGATAATTGTTAGTGCGTGAAGCGAAGACAATGTATACAAAGAACAGACATTCCCCTGGCAGGATAGTTCCTACCACCTCGCTTCTACCGTCACAAACCCCGGCAATTGCTGCAGTAGAACCAACTCCAGTGCACATTTTTATGATGAGGATTAAGGGAAAGTCGTTCACCTTATATACTCACCCATTTTTCAGATCGAGATCGGTCAATCGGTGTGATTGGTTGTGACCTTATGGAGATATTCCCCACACCACGAAAATGAGAGATCTCACTTAGATATATTTTATTATTATCATATATTATAAATCTGCACTTGTCTCCCCCAAAAAGGTCCAAGTTGACTTGTCGTAGCTCTAGTTCGGTAGCTAATGCCGTCCAAGAATGTCTTAGATCTGAAGATATTCTCACAACACTGAGTATATACACTCCGAGCCCTTGCCACCCACTCCAGAATCTGTCGTCAAGCATGGTAAATTCTTCCGTACGTCCCTAAGAACCCATGTCTGATTTGGGTCCCTTCCTTCATCTCTTCAAAATAATGGTGATCTTGAATTTCGCTCAAGGTAACTCGGTGTTCTCCTTCAAAAGCAAGCAAACTTGTTACTAGATCGAAGTAGTCCTCGTTAGTGATTCTATGCTATCAACCAAACACCTGTATCAGCCTTGAGGCCGTTATCCCTAAAAGGTTACTCGCCTCGATATTGCAAACACCCGCAAGGAATTGTTGCACCCCATCTGATAATGGGTATCCATCTATATTCTCCTCAAAGTACAGCTCCACCGGCATATGCCTCTCGGGGTCCATGGTGCGAAGCGTTGTCATGTACTCATCGCTGGGATCGTGTCCCAATACCCAGTGGTATTGATAAAGCATTTCGGTTCCATACAGTCGTCCCTTCTTGCACTTTACGAACAAAGGCCGTTGCGTCCACAACTGGGACATGAGACACCCTACTGCAAAGGCATCGCTCGACTCATCGCAATACAATCCTACAAAAAAATCAATAGGGCATAGAAAATTCGCATTCGCAATTACCTAGAACTGTTTCAGGCGCTCTATACGAATCATTCACGTATAGATCGGATGCTAACATGTCAAATGTTCCAGTGTAAACCAACTTTAGTTCCGTAGTCTTCAGGACTTTCTACATATCATAAAAGAAATTTGGATTGTGTAAAGGTTATCAAGAGAAACTAATTATGAGATTAGTGAAACCACAGCACGCACCTTCATGGCAAACGATGATGTATAGCAGTCATAATACGGCTCTAACACGGCCGAGGGATTTGAAAACTCTATGAGGTCAGGAGATATGTCGCCAACAACCCTTCCCAGCATGTGGAGGCCTTCAGCATGGTCAGCATCAATTGGTCCACGATATAACACGTTTATTACATACTGTCAACTGCAGCGGCAATTTGGAGACAAATTTCACGAACGTGTCTTTGAGGGAGGGGCCACATAGTATCATCAGAAAATAGAGACGCTAGGGTGGTTGTCGGAAAGGGCATGTTGAAAACCAAAAATTGCCTTCCAACATCTTCAAAGCTATCTCTGACTGAAAAGCGCCTTTCCTGGAGGTCAATGGCTCCCATAAAACTCGAGACTTGAGATGTTTCTTACTCAATGTTGGGCGGATAAAAGGCACGAAACCAGTTAATCTCTCTTTTAACACATCTTGACCGATGTTCTAAGTCTCTGAAGACTCTCACAATGCATATGCGCCCACGACCCATGTCTGCTGTAGTCTTAAAGACTTGACAATCAAATTCGTCTTGTAAAATGGCAGTTACACGCACTAAAAAAGGTAAAGCTCGGCTGTATAGTTCAGCCACGTTCATGAAAGAACTTACATCCACCTTTCAAAATAGTTCCTACTAACGCATCGCCCTCCTTCTTGGAGGTATTAACAGCTTCTTCTCCACCGCAGTCACTGCCATAATTTTCGGTCTTGGGTTTATCTCTACTGCCTCACAACCGCTGCAACCCTCCTCGCTACTTTCCATTTCGTTCCAACAGTCCTCATCGCTACAGTCGTCAATGCTGAAATGATCCGAGAGTGTCTGTCCTTCACTGTTATGGTTCCTATTGTAGTTCTCACCACTGCGGCTCCCGTCTAATGTTTCACTGCAGTGGGCTTCGTCACAAGAGTCCTCATTGCTGGAGTCTTCGCCGACAAAGTCTTTGCTATAGTCATTGGTCTCATATTCTTCACTCTGATTTCCATCACCACCTTCGCCACTTTCCATATGCTTGACTCAGTCGCCACAATGGATATCAATGGTACTTGAATCACAGCTTGTTTGCGCACTAGACATTTTGAGTTCCAGGTGCTACCAAGAATGAACCTCTCGGTTGACGTGATTATATGCATCTTCCCGATCTATCTTTTGCCCGATTTCTCATCAACAGATGTTGCGTCTTTCGGAGTAATCTATCCCACGACCGATGTGAATCTAGATCTCAAGATACCATGGTCAGTCATTAATCTCAATGCAACCCGATGATCTACCAAAATCGTCTGTAATCTCCAATGTACATTTAAAAGTAACTTTCAGGCCAGGTCGTTTTCCAAGATCAATTCGAAACATTCACTTTATTACTATGAAGGTCGAAAACTTTCTGAGCATTGGGCACCGAATTGGAGATCCTGAATGTCAGTACTTATGCCTGTAATTTCTATGCACATTGCTCACCCGGTTTCTGGCTTATACACCCTATCTCAACCCAAAAATGCAGACAGCCTCAAAGCCGTCATAGGTAGCGGCGCTTCATCCAAAGTATGGATTGCCCGCACTGATGGAGAAAGCAAGGCCGTCACGGTTAAGATCTATAAGTCCAGTGATTACGATGACACGGCGTACAGAGTATCACTCCTCAGCGAGATTCTGGAAGCAAGTACATCTGAGAGTGCAAGGTACGTATCCCCCGTCACAGTATCTCCATTTGACGCCCCTTGATACCAATGATTTATTGATACCAATGATTTAAAAATCGCTAAATCTCAATTGACAGACTATTTGCCCAAGTAATCGGCCAGTCAAGTGCTCTGGGCAGACAGTGCTTGATCTTCGACCTCTATGGCGCCTCCCTTCACTGTGTACTCAATCACGTACAGCCAACTCCTTCTCAGGTTCGATGGATCATGTGGCAGCTTTTTGACGGCTTACAATGTACTACGCGCTCATGGCATTAAGTTCTTACTTACCAACGTATAATGACAGTTTTACATGAAATGTCCATAGCCCATACCGACATTAAGCCGGACAACATCCTCTTGCGACAGGACGACCTTGTAAGGATAGTGGAAATGAGCAGGGACGGAGTCTTCTCTGAAAAGGTACCCAGAAAATTCTGTCACGGGTGGCCTCTTTCGTAACCCCAACTTCCAGTCAATAATGCGAGACCCACGTATTGTGATCGTGGATCTTGATGATGCCCAATATATCGACCAGCGAAAGAGGTTCATCACAGGGACCAAAGCATATCGAGCACCAGAAGTCTACGGAGGCAAGTTTCCGTGATCAGAAAGTATATCGTGTGGCTTATCAGACCATTCCCAGGCATTGGATGGGGAACCGAAATAGACGTATTTTCAGCTGGTTGCGTCATGTATGAGCTACATACCGGTAGACCATTATTACCTGCTACTTCAGATATTTTCTTCCTTTTTGCGATGATGGAGGGAACTATAGGGAACTTCGAAAAAGTCTTCGCCGATAGGTATAACAGAAACAACCCGACCCTTTTCCACGAAAAACTCCCCCGCACGGTAAATTTTCCCCATGAAGCAGACACTATCAACCCCGAAAGCATAGGGGCAGTCAAAAAAGCAAGATTATTCGCGGTAATTAATCCAAGCACTCATGTTGCCTAGCTGGATATGTTGACAGGCCCATGACTGTAGATGCACGTCAGACATCCCGATCTTGCAGATCTGTTGAGCAAGGCGCTGAGGCTAAACCCTGCCAAACGCGCATCGTCAGTTACCTGCCAGCAACATAAATATTTTGGAGTCGCACCACATTAACAGTGGTAAGGAGGATAGTGGATAGAACCCAAAACTCTTTGTTCTACACCAAACGCCACATTATTCCTGTTCTCTTAATGTTTTAATAGTTTGTACCCTTTAACCCATATGATCAAAATGTTATACCCTCCTATAATCTTGGGGTATTTGTAATAATACACCTATGCACCTACCCCGCATTCTTATCTGAATTTGTAATGTTTCTCGATTCTGATCTGGAAAGGAGACAAATTTGTGGGGGCACCAAAATAACCTATCACATCGGCATCAATCTCTGAGTTTTGTTCCCCCAGAAATTCGCTCTACCTAGTCACCGCGTTCCCAATATTACTTAATCTATGTTCGCCTGGCACGCTGTGTGAAAATCTGGATTCTTAACGATGCTCTACAGATAGATGTAGAAGTCGGTGGCTATCACACGCACAATAGGCCTTGAAGCTTGACTAATCGTTCGGGTAACTCTGTTTCGGGGTATAAATCTATTCAAACTTCAACTCAAAGCAATGAACGTGCTCTCCATGATGCACTTTGAAAATGGGCGCTATTCAGGTCGCAGCTGTTGGCTACAAGCTACCAGATGACATCCTCGACAACTACACATCCAACTCTCCTCTAAATGCTATTAAAGCACTCCTTCGCGATGTTGAGTCCGATACACACAATCTGGCTTCAGTTGTTCGGTACGAGGACGACGGTGGCCATTCACACATGCTCCTATGCTGCTATACAGACTTACGTCGACGTCCACACTCTTACGAAGAACTCGAGGCCATCCCCATTCCTCCAGAGTTTCTGCGATTACCAGAACGGTTATGCACCAGCAACAAAATTCGCAGGGTTATTCTGAACGGGATGGTTTTCTCTTACGACGGTGATGGTAAAATGCGAGTTAATAATGAGGCTCTCATCAGGTATTGCAAAACTTTCTTATTCCCTGGTCTTCGCTAAAATTTGATTCCAAAGTGCACCATTTCAAAATTCGACCCATACCCATGTATCCAACAACGAAGCCACTTTCTAACAATTTATGTCCCTTCTTTTGGCATACTCCGCTGGCGAGCCCTTACCAGAACGCAGGTTATGGGGATAGATTAGGACGCCCAATGCTTCTGGTATGGTAGGGAGGATTCAACGGCAATGTATTACCAATACTTGTTTGAGGCTGTGGTATGCAAATGTACAAATGCTAAAGCTGCGAGTTTAAAGATTTCTTTACTCATGTGAACAACGCCAAGGGACCTTGCTGTCTGCAGGCTCCAGGTTGATCTTTACTAAAGACGTGCAATGGCCCGGGTGGCGCACGTATCATCACCCCATACCCATATATTGGAGGAGTGACTGCGGTTGTTGGGGGAGATAGGAGAGTGTCTTCCCCAGGTAAATCCTACATTTGCAAGACCCCCTCACTCAGTATCATTCACAGCCTGCGCACTCGCACCTGTTATTTTTGCATCTTCACATCGGATCGGCTATGCCCTCGGCGTACTTGCTTGTGACATGATTTTTTTTTTGGGAGAACTGGCAATTCAGCCGCCAGGGTTCTCGACCCGCTCTCTGAACTGTTCGCTATTGTCGTTGGTCGGTGACAAAAATCGTCCACATGTGATGGTCAAACGCCTCCCATGAGCATGTTTTTACCTCAAGATAACGCGGCGGGCTTCCAGGCCAATTCTAGGCGTCAACATATATGATGGCCTTGTATCAATCAAATCACACAGTTAACTGACATAGGTACCCCTGTCCATGATAACGTTCCCATGCAGAAGAAATATACTTATAGACCTGGTATTATCATGTATTGTACTTGTCCACGAAATTTCAAGCTCTCTTGTGTGTAAATGGCTACCTCAAGTCCATAAAAAAACAATGTACATATCGATTTGTCAATGTGTGAGGCCCAAGTGAGACCTTGCGGCCGAAATGGCTTCAAGCCAGTATGCCCATTGATCAACGAAAATTGCGAGCGGCATAAAAGATGCCCCATCGATGTCCCTGTAACCCATCAAAGAGACAAATTGTTCCGCGTAAGATGCCTTCAAGAACGTTATACTGATGAAGTCGTCTTTTCCAACGCAAGGATTGACCGACTTGATCATATGTGCCGTCAAGCCAACCCCTTGGACATACTCTTTTGCCACCTTAACAAATTCGACCGCAGTACATACGACGGGACCGAGTATAACATCAGAAGGTGTAGATTCCACTCCCATTGGGCGTTTGACATTCGAAAACTTCATATTCATCGGAGGACTACGCTCATCACCAGGAGAGCCCTGCCCAAAAGAGCTTGTTGATCAAATGACGACTGGATAGGAAGTTGTCACTTACCCCTGCGCTTCCTGAGCTCATCTTGAATCTATCTTCTAGAATACGAAGACCTGATTTCAGGTCTAGGAGCGACTCCTGATATCCATGGACATTGTGAATGAGACTATTCAGACTCTCGCTGGTCGTCCTCTGGTATTGGGTTGTAGCATTGAACCGAATAGCCAACTCTTCTAGGCCTCTTTGTAAAGCTTCGTCTTGGTGTATGCAAAGCCGTTTAGAATGCTGTTGCAATTCAACCAGCAACCTGGCAACTACAATTTCGTCGTTGACGATGCAACTCCCACTCTCCATTGCGGCCATTCTTGGCCTGAAAGGGGTCATGTCGATATGCAAAATGTTGTCTGATTCCAGAGGACAGAATTTCGTCTGCGACCACTCACACAGATCTGGACTAACTGGCTTATCAAGCATGGATACGCCGTTGCATTCCAAACAAGATTCGTGATGACTAGAACCTGTATCCGCTGTATCGGACAAACTGACATCCGATGCCATTGACGTACAATCAGGGCAGGTTCCACATTCACAGTAACTCTCAGAGGCACTGTCCTCGTGGACTGTGTGGACTGGAATATTCTATGAGGTTAACCTCAAATGTGACAAATCTGAAAACCAACCTGGGCTATTACTCAGGAGTGGGGACCACTGAGGCGGCGCAACGGCAAAGCTACGCCCTGCAACGGAACTTGAGCACGCCACATCATCATGTTCCATCGACAACCTACCCCCTACACCTTCCACACCCCCTTGAACACCGCTGTCAACTTGGTTGAATTGGATAGGCATGGCTTTTTCAAATGAACAAGCTATGGAACCAGAAAACCTCAGAAAGCTGACTTTATAGTTGCTGACCTGCCTGAGTTATCGTGCCATCTTTGTACGCGCAGTCTCGCGAAACGTCACGAACGCATTCCAGAAATCTCCGCTAATCTTTTGTCTGATATTAATCTACTTCAATCTCTGCGCCTATGGCGCTGGGAGCACACCCGTCCACAATCTCCCCACAATCTGCCTTTCGATCCCCATCGACTCTAGTCAGTGTGACGATGGCGCGTCCAACTAGAACTAGTGCTGGATCTCCAAGATACCGATCCTTGATCTCGATAATCTATCGTTGGCCAAGGTGTTCCCAACCTCTTAAATAAATACCAGGCCAAACTATAGCAAAAGACTACTTCACGACACTCCATGATACAGTGAGTTAATCGCCCACCTCCTGTGCTTGTCTGATACTGTCCGCTTCAGCGAAGCTCCCTTCCGTATGCTTACTCTGCAAGAGGAAGGGCAGTTTGTCGATCAATATGCTAATATGTTCGATGCGTTGTACGCCAACGCGCTCTCCACATGTTCTATAATACAGGTACGCCCTTAAAAAATGTTTAACGCACACATAGGTAGTCTGATATTTCTACCTCATTCCTCAGCAACCTCAGGCCAATGAATGTCAAAAGGTTAGCGAAATTCCGAATGTTGACCATGGAGTTATCCTTCATGAGGCTGCGAATAACCACCAACATGAAGAACCGAAAGCCCTGCAGTTTAAGTTTCAAAATTTCTCGTACACCGACTCAGAGGAATGCGACTCAGACGACAAAATGGATGACTACAACGAATCACAAGGTAAACCTCCATTTATACCGACAGTAATTGATCTCATACACCGACAGGTTTTGTATCACGCCAATGGAAAGGAAAGGCAAAGATTCATCGACCACTTCCAATCGTCCACGGACAGCAAAGTTCTGGTAGTAGTCATGCATCCGCCACTGCAGAAGCTTCCTTTCCACCTCATCCCACACCATTGCAGTCAGAGGTCCCTCCACCTTTGCCCGCAAATTTTATGCCACTGCTTACACAATCGCCGCCAATTCAACCCCAAGCCAACAGCACATTTCCGCCTATGACACCCTTCGATTGGCAAACCCTACTCCAGCTGTCCGCCTCATTGGTAATCATTGCATAAGAGACGACTACCTTACTGACTACTGTTCTAGAAACCCAAATTTTCTTTCAACTATAAGCAACCCCCATAACAATCCTCAGGATTGTTGGGGTCCGCAATTTCAACCGCCAATACCCAACGGTAAGTGCCAATTTTACCGATGATTTCTTGTTGCATCTAGTTTCCTCATTCGCTATGCACGATGCACAGGAAACCCTTCAGACGTTCAGGCTCAGGGATTCCAACAGTTCCCTCAACTGACAAATTACCAGGGTCCCTCCCACTCATTTCAGTGGGACATCGGATCCAGATCACACGACGCCCACCACAACTTGATATCTCAACCCAAACCTAACTATATTTATAACACAGATCCATCACCCAGTAACTTCAACGATACTGGTAAGTACATTGGCCTATCAACATTCGATACATTGAAACTTATAGTTTTCACATTTGTAAGCATACTTAAATTCTCAATACTCCACAAATCGAAATGGCTGTTTTCCCCACCCATTAAACATTACGCAACTAAACGCCCGCGCGACCACAGACACTCAGGTTTACCCTGCAGCGCTTATCCCACCAGCGCCTCCACAGGGACCATATGCACCCATTATGACTTCGTCAGGCCCAGTAAATGTTCCCAGCAATCTACATACATACTTACAGACATTGAATCACAAATAGTTACTCTGTTGTGTAGTCTCAATCTTAATGTAAAACTGTCCACCCTTCGCCTGGAGCTGCATATACGACCATCTCGTTTCTCATTCACCCAGCCCTGTCGCTTGTGTTCTTTGAATTTGAAGGAGGCTCGGCTGCACCGTCTTTGTCTTGCGCCTGCTGGGTAACAGTTCAATCAGCCCCTGAACAAGTTACATATGCCATGCTGGGATCGAGGATTCAAAAAGAGTTTTTTTTTAAACTGACACAAATTCGGTGGGGGCTGTGACAAATGTCAAAGGAGGCTGTACTGCCCTGCGAGGCTGTGACTTATCCCCATTCTAACTTTTTACACGATCTTTCGTAGGTAGAACCCGGACTTAAGTCCAGGCATTACATTTGGTCACAATTGTTTACAAATAAGTCAATAGTATTTGTAATACTTCCTTTTAGGGTTATCCGACTGCATCTCCTTTGGATAATGGACCTTGTTTATCTCAACGCCCATTGCACCAACCGCCTCGAAATTTGGCACAGTCATTTGAACATATTACTTCTATGTATATTGTAGATTCAGAGTTTTAAGATCAAGAACTGCCTTTAAAATACTCAAAATACCGCTTTTTAAAATTCGACCAAACTAGGTATTTGGAGAACAACAAACTACCAGACACCTTTTATCGTGATCTGAGGTGATTCATAAATGCGAATAAGATGTATTAACACGGAGTAACCATAATTTTTACAGTGCGTTACGCAGGTGTTGAAAAAATAGCTACTGTACAAGTGAGTGGTGGTGTACAAGTGACCGGTCAAATACTGTACTCGATTTTAATCCATGTATCACCGAAGTGAATGACGCATACATCGACTACATCTCCTCTTGCCTTGGATATTCTGGTCCGTGGATCAGTGATACGATGCCGCTTGCCTGAGAACGTGGCTATCATCAACTCGTGAGTTAGCCTTCGCTCCAGGTATGATTTCTCTTATAAATGACGACGGACGATGATTTTTCCTTAGATTTTGCTGTCCAACTATTCTCCGACTGTGCAACGATTAACGCTCGAGTCTCCTCACTCGACCATCCTGCCTTGAAACATGCGCTCTCGATATGTGCGGCACTTCAAATAATGGATACTCTTGCCATCGAGATCAGCCGAGCTCATAAGAGACGTCTAACTTACTGCAAGTCAGCCTTAAATTATTGTTCGAGATTTCTGACCGCCATCACCCTTGCCGCAGCGTCTCAAACACATTTCGATGGTCGCAAGTCGAAAGGCATTCACCACACCTCCGGTTCCGCGTTGACGTAATTCCCTCTTGTCTATCGTTAAGGGTGAGGAGTGAGGTGACTCTCAGCCAATTTTGAAGCTGAGACTGCACGGAATTGGGAAGCTAAGACTGCACTGAATTGGAGAAAGGCAGCCTTCTATTTGACGTGTTCGAAACGATTATATAAATATTGTAAGAACAACCAGGAGAAGGAAGGATTCTCGTTATAAGCATCTTTAAGAGCCATATACTAGTTAATAATAGTGGTAGGGCCGTCCAGCGGCAACGCCCACTACCGGTCTCTTACATCATGCTCTTTCTTCGTTCCTCGCAATGTGAGGAAATGTCTCAGTTGGTCATGACACGGCGGCACGAGCCAAACCCTAGCCTCAATTTTGGGTTTGACGAATATTGTCCAAGGTCTGCAGAGCTTGATGTCATTTTGCACAGCTTGGCCAGAAATTCAAAACGTCTGCCAAAAATCGAGAGTTGTGATGACAAGACCCCTACCTACGGTAGTGAGAATGTCCGACTCCGGCCTCCATTTATGCGTAAATTGATTTATACCGTCTAATCACATGTTTTTAATACTTCAAGATAGGGGACGTGAAATGAGCACCTAACTATATCTCTCTTTCATAACTATACGCGGATTTATGGACATAAATAACGCAGCTTATTCATCACTGGTACACTACATTGAGGACTAACACGGTCGTAGATCCGACATACCGTTGTACAACCTGTCTGTAGTCAGCCGGGTTGAAAGCCAAGTACCCGTTCCTGATGCTATCGTAGACATTGATTCTAAGACCTCGCCTCATCTCCTCTCTCGTAATATTTGGACGACCTTCTATGACTATGCCTTCCGCGACATAATCAAGACCTTCCTAAAGGTGTGATTAAGAGCTTTCCTTGAAGATTTTCTTTGATGGGCTGCTCTTACCTCGTAAGTGGATGGTATAGGAACACACCCTCGAATCACGCCATCAGACCACTTCAACCCAGTCGAGGTGAAACAGGCCATAAGCTGCTTTCCATCTAGCCCAACGATCGGTTCTGCAGCTTTGTGTGTAGCGCCAGGTGTTATATCAACAAACACCCCAATCTCAACTATCTCGGATCCGTTTGGTAGCAGAGTCTTCCACGTATCGGGAGAGCGTTGGGCAGCGCGAAGACCGATCCAAGAAGCGGTTCCATTAACTCTGAAGCGATACTTGAGTGAGATGTCCCCTCTAGGGGTGTTTGATGACACATGCTTGGGGAACGCTTCAAGGGCGGAGAGAATCGTCTCCTAATAGTTGTTGAGATGTGCCAGTTAAGACAGTATGCCAATGGAACGCAAAAATCTTACGTCGTATGAATGTGCGAATAGAATCAGCTCCGTACGAATGATTTTGTCGCTAGAGTCCAGCAGGCTCAGTGATATAGCCCGAGGGAGGCCGTTGGCCCGATCTCTGGGGTTCTGTCCTGTGGCAAAGGTGTTATCTAAATTGTAGGCGCTAATCTTGATGGTGATGGTGATGGATGTAGATGTACCTGCATTCGACATTATTCTTTCGTCGCTTCCATCTTGGTACATGCCTTATTCCAGGGAAAGGGTAAGCGTACTAAAAGATAGTGTTACAGTAGTTTGAAAAAGAATAGTATTACAAATACTATATCCAGATGACGAACTTTCGTATGTACATGTTTTTCTCTGGAATGTTTAGCGCCCTTCTTATCACTTTCGACCTTTTGTTCTGGTGTAACAGGTGTTCCAACATCATTGATATAAATCGGTTGTCTGAATTCTTGATTAAAAATTTTCGACCCCCACACTCCTTCACAATGTTGCTCCTCATAGTTTTTGGTCTATTCTCTGTACCTGATAGTCCTCAAACATCCTCCAACCAGACAGGCGCTCCTGTTGACATCTGAATCTTTAGCTCTCCCGGTATGCCGAATATATCACGAGTGAATTCACAATTCGTTTGCTCCTTGGAAATGACTTTCACCTTGAACTTCTCGTACTAGCCCAGAACTACCTCCCACAAAACTCGCTGATGGGCCCTCAGCCACTCAATAAATGTGGCATACAACTTCCGCCGCTGCGAACTTCGAAGAATGAACCGCAGGTTCACGATGAGCAGCAGAAAGTGTCTTCAGCTGTGGGTATTGCAGCCTTACCACGATTATTCATACCTAAATCTCCAAGTAATAGAAATGTTGGTATGGAAATGGAACATTGCGCATTCGAACACTCACTTAATTCCCGAATTCAACGGCTTACACCATAGAAAAAGTAGGACGCCGAAGCGGAGCAAGGCGAACAACTTGTATCAAACATGGTTTCGCTTGTGAGATCGGGGATTGAAGGACCCGAAGGCGAAGCCTTTGGGTCCGTTGTCTCGTGGGAAGGAGCTGCCACATGACGCGACTCCCATTACCTTAAACTTTCCATACTACTACTACCAGCTCGTCCGTACTCGCCTCGGGAGTCGCACCTAGTCGCATACTGCTCCGTATTACGGTTTTAATCCCACCCACCCATCGCCTTTTTCTTTCTTTCCAAATACTGACACTATTTCACGTACAACAATATATACTCTCTATCGACGATAGCAACAAGTTAGAACAGAACAACACAGTAGAGTAGGACCTTTGAGTTTGCCAGGGGGTCATCCGCCAGCATCCCCATCGGCCCTACGCCCTGAAGATCAGACGACTTCCATGTCGTCGACTCTTCATCCCCAACTCCAACTACTGTTACGTTCATCTTACATTTGGCACGACGCACACGTCACGAGATTGAATTATCTGTCACGAGACCGATATTCCTTGACCATCACACCTGGTCACTCTCCAAAGCTCAGTCAAAACGCCCGAATTGTTTTAACAAACGCATCAAGCAGATTTATGACTACAGAGACGGAGCTAGACCCCTGGAGGTGTAAGAGATTTTTACGCATAACGCCCGAGTTGATGGACCCACCAGGGCTACATATATAACATTGCGACTTGTACCTTGGGGGTTCGCATTCTGTGAGTCCAACTGGGGTCCTCTCTAACTTTTTCTTCCAATGTAAACTACGTCCATTAAATCAACTTCGTCCGTCCCACTCACATCCTTACGGATTACCGTATTTAGGAGACGTACTCGGCACATTGCCGAAAAATATCCCACTCATTGAAAAGAGCATCTATCGGTTTCAAATTCCCCATCCAAAAAAAGGGAAGGGGAAGTGCCTCATTGGGAGAACCTCGAGGTTTCAAAGTGATCACTCGAGCTGTGAATAGTGTTGATGAAATTGATGGACGATGCGAAGTTGGAGTCTTTCTAGAAAGTCGACAAACTGTCGAGACTCCACAGGATCAATTCATAACCAACGAGAACGAAAGTCCAGTGACCGTTAGTTTCCAAATACCCCAAAATGTCGATGAAGTGAACTGGTTCGGCAGTCAGACCACATCTGGATCGATTTCCATTGAACCAAGCTACCAGGTATCTATCGCTTCTAGGGTATTCCAAACAGTTTGATCAACAATGGAATTCGGAGGTGCTCGCCGAGGATAACTAAGTATATTATTATTTGACTTCTCGCAGTTATCGTAGAGGAGGAAGTCCGAACCAATACTCACATATCCTAAATAGCGAAATTTCCGGTGGATACAACAAAAATGACGTGACATGGGTTACAGGGGAGGTTTAAAGGGGCCGGGGAAACAAAATAACATACAGACGGTTACATTTTGACTCAAGCACACACCGATGCCCCCCCCTCCCTCCGTCCTGGGAAAAACATATGGGGAAACGATGTATTTTATGTTTTCTGGATGTTTTCCAGGATTCGCAATGGGACCAAGCCTGATTAAATTCTACTGCCTGGAAAAATTCTAGGGCTTTTATCTGGTATTTGTGGCTCTCGCAAGCGAATAGCTGACATTACTCTTAATATCTCTATCTGGAAAGCTAATCTCATAAAAGTCCATCACAGAGGGAAAAGGTTGGTTTTACGCATCACAGCGCTTTCAAATGGCTCTAAATTGATATTAACATCTACCAGGGTGTTACGACCAGAATTTATATAAAATCTGGCAGGTCACAAAATAAATTAGCACATCCGGGATTAACGGCCCGCCACCTTTTTTTCCGCAGGACATTCCTGCCACTGGTCATATGATAAGAATCAGCTTCGTGATCGGGGTCGATGATTCGGATTCTACAGCCACCTCGCTCGTACCACCACCAAGTCCAGCCTATCCTGGGATAACATTTTCCAAAAGGCATATCTACGCTCGCTGTCAAATATGAATCAAGACGGAAGCGACTCTCAACCCAGTTCTGGAGGTGTGTGGACTTGAGCTCACTAGTATCGCATCAAGATAAGCGCTCAAGATCGACACGCTTGGCATAGGGTTGAAAAATGAAAGTAAAGTTCGGTCTCGCGCTATGTGGCTGCGACTCTTGGACCCTATTAAAGAAGAAATCGACTCCGAAATAGTACCATTTCCCCAATCTTATGAGGTTCGTTAGCTGTGGTGCGCAAATCCTCGTAACCATATTGACATGAGCATATGCGTCCATATTGCATAGGAGGCGGTTCTTTGCGCATTGGCTGCATTCCCTGCACAATTAGATGAAAATACGGACAGAGAATCCCTCTCCCTCAAGTATTATGTTCGATCTATCAATGGAAAATGTTCCTGGGTTGGTCTTCGGGCGGCTAAAGGCTCTGTGGAAACCTGGGAATATTTGATGGCGAATGGGCTGGATATAGTTGAAGTAGGCGTGTTTACAGACAAGATATACGCTTCCAACTCGCTGGTACCGGAGCCAATTACAGGGAACGACGGTGGGCAGATTAATGTCAATTTCTATCTGACCGCTTCTTTGGATTGGGTGGAAAAACCACCGTCTGTTCTGGCGTGTGTACCGCCATCCTTCGAGGTAGGAATATTTCTAATTTATGAAGCAAACGAAATCTGATTAAGAAGACTAGCATTGCATTGATCATCTCTCCCGACGGTTAAAAGTGAGGGGACGCCCAAGCCTCGGAAGGGAGGATTTAAAGAGGGGACTCAAACTCGCGGTTTGGAAGGAAAGTCGCTTCCAATTTGAGGATTTCAGTATCTCTAATTATAGAGAGGCGGTTCAGGAATCTGTGGAAAGAGATTCTTGTTGGATTGTGTCCTTTCAAGTTGCATTTTCTATGTGAATCTAATCGATTTCTTCCCTGTTTTTTTCTACTACCAAATGTAGTGTAAGTACATGGCATTGGAACTCTTGGATTAGACAGGCTTCTGTTGATTCGCGAACGAGATTTAAATTCAATCATGTGGCCAGGTACGAATCCCTATTTACTACTGTACTTTACCGCCTAATGATGGCATGTCTGAGTTGCTTGCGTCCTGGTGCATATCATAAGCAGCATTAGGGCACATTTGATAAGAAAAATTTCTGACGACGAGATCGGATATAGTTGAAATTTACGACTTCCAACATCAGACACACCCAACATCCAATGGTTTACACGAGAGAATCACATGAAAATTTGAAAGTCCGGAATCAAAAGTCTTGTAAGTCATTAATCGAGGAGAGTCCATTGGTGCTTACACCTTGGTTCTCTGAGAGAGGGAGGGGGTGTCATCGACTGCTGTTGATGTTGCTATATCGACAATTATTTTGCTGACGTTGTCTTCCTCCATAAAATCTGTTGGATAACCTATTTTCAAAAATAAGCAGCGTGCCAAATATTGAGTTTAGATGATCGAAGAGAGCTGCTTTCATGTTTGGATCGACGCTGATTAAACAGGCAATACTTTACGCCTTGGGTCGTAAATGCAAGCCGTTTGGATCTTGAATGCCATGATCGGAAGGGACTGGCTTTTCTTAATTCGATGATCAGTACAGCATCTCAGGCCCTCAATATCTCCAAAAATTGAGAGCCCATTAGATTGTGGAAGAAAGAACTGTTTGTGTGAGCGCGTGGTAGGATCTATCAAGAATCGCTGGTTTATTGGGAGCATATCATGATAGACACATTTTCCCCAGCCGATGTGAGGGTATTTCCATAGGACGATCTTCTAACCTGCTCTCTATACTCTGAGCGATTTAATATAACGTACTTTTGGGAATGCCGATCGTATATCCTAAGTTGAATAAACGGTCTCAGAAGCACCCCTCTCATCATGGTATCAAAAGAGAGTTGCCGTTCAACCAGTTTAAGGAGGAAATTAAGGCATTGCTGAAAATTTCGGCATGAGCTAAGAGGTAAATCGGAGTTTCCTATAACCCAAACTCACCTCATAGGTGGGTGGGATGGGAATTGGTGTTGATGGCGGAACACCTCCAATCCATTTCAATCCTTCAAGGACGTCAAAGTACATCTGTAGAGGTTTACCATTCTCAGCGAAGAGCACCTCATCTATGAGGATATTTGACGCTGATTGTTTCTCTTCCAATAAGACTCCGATTTCGAGAATTTCACAATTTCTCGTCATCAGATTCCTCCACATCTCGTCCGACTTCCTGGCGACATGAAGACCCGCCCAGTAGACCGTTCCATCAAGGGCTTTGCAGGGGTACTTTAGTGTGATCACCGCTTTTGCAGTTCCAGCTGGAATATGCTGAGGGAAAGCCTCTAAGGCGTTTAAAACCGCTTCCTATAATGCATCCAGTGATTGAGAATCAGCTACTGGACGGTGCGGGATTTATACATGCCGCGCACATCATAGGAGTTGGCGAATGGTACCAATTCGGAGGCAAGTGGGTTATTATTGGAATCGATGAGCCTAAGAGACATTGCAAGAGGAATGTTGTGCCCATTGGGTTTGAACTGCTGATTCTCGAGAGGAACTTTGCGATATCGTTATTTGAGGCGTTTATCTTGATCTCTAGTAGGAACGCACCTCCTAAAGGTTTGTCGCTTCCATCTTGGTACATGATATTTACGGTACGGATACAAATCCGTCGATCGATAGCTCTCGCATATAGGATGGTGAAAGAGTGAAGGAGAGTTGTTTGAGGGCACCCTGACAAATAGATCTGCCCCCGTGGGATCTTGTGGCAACTCAAGCCGAGCTGCCGACCGCTCCCTCATTTTGGGACAGGTGGCTGTTGGCATGGGATTCCAAACAGTGGTGGCAGGGCGGTCCATTTGGTTCCGCTGGTCGCTCAGCTGGGTGCAGCCCGTCGCTCTGCCTCACGTGCAAAGCAATGATAATAGAAAATC
>Ga0247741_1000656_pt1 | contig 19174 bp, 21 predicted proteins | sample UWRJL213509R2_FD_180945 | JGI IMG/M metagenome (GOLD analysis project Ga0247741, IMG submission 180945) | Plant litter microbial communities from Arlington Agricultural Research Station in Wisconsin, United States - UWRJ-L213-509R-2 | ecosystem: Environmental > Terrestrial > Plant litter >... | reverse complement strand
GCACTGGATGCAGCTTTTCTTGCATACTCCGGCATCTCGGTTCTGAGACAACAGATTAAGCCGGATCATCGTGTCCACGGGGTGGTGGAAGGGAAGCACTGGCAACCAAACGGTACACATTTTAAACTCGGGTTGTTGCTTCCTCTTATTGAGTTCCCTTTCAGTGATTCCGGATTACGCGAAAATGATCTGGCTGGTACGAGCACCAACTTACCTAGAGGTGAAAATACTTGCTGGACGTGTGAAGAATTGTCTCCAGTATGATGTCTACTTAAAACTCTCAGCACAAGGAATCTAACTTTCTTCATAGAGCCGCGGCCTTGGCCACCGAGTGTAAAATATCCTTGGAAGTCCAGTCCCCTTATTTCGACTTGAACCAAAACACGGTACTGGGTAAATTGTGTCATCGTTGTTATCTCTTTTGACAGCTTCGATTTATTATCTGTTGTGCCTTTTTATTTTTCCAGCTCAAAGCTACGCCGATATCGTCGGAAGTCGATATGGCTTGGTGACATCAACATTGGACACGACTGCATCCACTGACTTCGTAAGTGACCCAGTTCCCTTAAACGCGATCTATCGCAATGACCTGGTTCTCTCTAGGGCAACGTATCATATGGTACACCGATCTCACATGATAATCTTTCAGAATGACTAACCTGTTTACCAGCTTTACCTTCCCTACATCCCTCTTATGGTGAGTGGACATAATTTCTTTCTCCGTATAGTTTCTTGAGACCTCGTGAACAGGAGGCTGATCAAACATGTTTTATCTTTCCTCTAGCTATACCCACTGAACCCAATGGTGGTAATCATACTCCAGCCTTTGCTAAGGCCGCCAGAACCTGGGCTGCGCATTCCGCTACGATGGCGGTGACTAAAGGCCTAGCTTTGACCGGCTATCGCGTCCTCAGTGATACTGAGTTTTTCAACAAAGTGAGTAAAGGGGTGTGATACCAATTTATCCTCTCAGTTCACTGACAAGGCTTCATATGTCAGGTCCGGACCTCATTTGATGAATGGAAAGTCACGCAGTCTCTAGATAAGCAACCCCTATAATTTACTTCGTATGCGCTTGACGAACCTCGTATTTATCACTATATACACGTTATTTCTGTCGATATCGCCTTCGTTACGCATGTTTTCAACTGTACAATGACTTGTGGACTTATGTGTAATCAAGCAAAGCCCATCTAAGCTAGATTTGGGCAGAATAGTTTGGGTAGTGGACATGTGTACTAAAGACTCAAGGGCGGAGATATAATTAGGGTAGGTAAATCGTAAAGTGAGTTAGGAAGGTGGTGAGAGTAGTATTTCCTCGTAGATTACTTCTATCCCGCAACATGGCTGACGCCTTCAGCAGTCGACGCAGCTGCTTGGCCAGCACCTGATGAGCCATCTTTAGCGGCAGTAGCATGTTGGTGCTTCAGTTGTTCTTCTCGCCTAGCTTTGGCAGCTTTCAGGATAGTCTGCTTCGACTTGGGGTTTGCGGCTTCAGCGACCATCCTTCATAAGATAGCGGAGATTAGACAACGATCTCATAATCTTCAAAAAGATAAGGCGTACCGTTCAAGCTCACGACGTTCTTCGTCCGATTCGTCGGGAACGGCGGATTTGAAGATGGCGCCGGTAAGGAGCAACGCCTAGAAGAGAGGTGCCATTAATATACCAAACGAAGTTCACATGGTGCAAAGAAACCCTACCTTAGCTCTGTTGTAAAGGACTTGATCAGATTGTCCAGGTTCCTTCAATACATTATCCACCACCTATTCAACATGACATCAATTTCAGAAATCGAAATCATGGGACGGGCAGAACCATGGAAACGTACCTCACGCAGAACCTGGATGACTTCTAGACGTGCACCACGCCACGAAGCTAACATGATTTTGCCTGTAACATCCATCTCCAGAGCCCTCAGCACGTCTTCGTTAACCTCTCCCTTGGCTTGCGCTTTCTCCATTTCCTACAATAATATTACTTTGTGAGTAGATGTCAACAGAAGTAGTGAAGATGCTTACCAGCATCAGATCACGAACGCTCAAAGCGCTGCCGATGACACCCCAAACATCCTTTGCAAGGGTACCTTTCTCTTTCAGACGCGAGAAGAAGCCAGGACTATATAAAAATGTTGGTCAAAATCTTTACAAAATGGAGGAAACACAAGGAGACGTACATGCCCAAGAACTTGCGTGACTTCATGAACGAGGTTGCCTTCATAATATAAACGCCTCCAATGGTGTGCAGAAGCTATAAAGAAAAGTCTCGTGAGCATTTCTCAGACAATATCCCCAACATTCTGAACGAACCTCAACTCCGAAACTCTCCAGCTTCAAGTCCTCAACTTCTCTCTTCATCCTATCTTCAAACGCTCGCGTCTCAGGATCATCTTTACCTCCAGGGTCCTTGGCCTCCACAAACGGCCTCAGCCTCTCCAACATCTTCTTCGTCAGCATCGCAACACGCTCTTCCATGGCCTTGCGTCTTGCTTTCTCATGCTCTCTCAACTTCTCCCGTTGCTCAGCCTTCTTACGCAGAAGTTCTTGCCTCTCACGTTCCTTTTCGGCCGGACTTGTGGGTTTCACTGACGGTGTAGGTGGATGAGATGCATCACCATGCTGAACGACTTCTGAGCTCGGCACTGCATGCGTGGTGGAAGGTACAGGCATCTTTATCGGGCCATCCGAGCCGTCAGTGGTGTGAACATGGACGTCTGCTGCTGCTGCTGCTGGACCAGCAGTTGAATGAGGTCTACTGGCTTCCGCTGCAACTGCAGGTGTTGGCGCCGGCGAGGTCACATTGGGGTTGCCCGCGTTCATCTGCTTCTCAATCTCGGCTTTCTCCTCGTCCGTCATCATCGTTGTTGCAACTGAGGTCATATCCTTCATGATGGATATTTCGCCAATCTATTATGAAACGACACTGTCAGTGAACGTGATCGCAGAGGGTGGCACAAAGCTCACATAGTCGACGAAGCGCTCTCCACCGAAAACATTCGCAAAGAAACCAGCAGCGTCTTCCATATTAACTGGTCCTTCTTTGTCAACCTATAATAAGAAAGCGATAAATATATGGCAGCGCTAATATCATCGTTCGATGCCATACCATCTTTTTGCCATTCTTGTCATATACAGCGCGTAGATTCTAGCAATAATGTTAATAATTGTCGTATCTGAGTTTCTATACGTTGCATACCGGGTCAGACAACACCTGATATGCTTTGCTAATAGATGACACGATAAGCATTCAACCACTGGTTGGTTCAAAGAGAACAAGAAACATACCTGATGTCCTTAAACTTCTCCTCTGCGTCCGCCGAAGGATTCTTGTCTGGGTGATACTGCAGAATGGTTCGTCATCGTTAATGTTGGTGTTCTGCGACTAGGCGCCCACACACGAACCTTCATGGCCTGCTTCCTGTACGCCTTCTTCAACACAGTATCATCTGCGTCTGTTGGCACGTCCAGCTAATTGAACGATGGAAAGTATAACCGTCAGCTGCTGTGTTTCCATATATCACCTCCAATCACACGCACCAGATCATAGTACTCTGTTTCAACGGGGGCCATATCGTTCAAAACTGGGTTGTGAGGTGTAATTAGGTAGTTAGAAGTCTTGAAGAATTAGGTTCTTTGTGTCTTGAATTTAGTCGGTAGCTTTATTGTTCCAGGTACGACGGAGTCTTATGTCGGAAGTGGTAAGATCGACGGAAAGGAAGTAAGACTTTAACCGAGAATGAGAATGAGAGCAGTGTAGAAGGCTCACCTGGCCCGTTATAAAGCTTGTATTAGTGGAATGGCCGTGGACGTCGTGCGCAGTAGAGGGCAGTGGCTGCAGCGGTCGAACGAGGAGAAGCGAGGAGAATACTTGGACCGCGGTGCGACTACGCCTAGATTTGGTCAGCACGTGATCATGCCGAGACTGTTGCGTCAACTGCAGTGCCACCGCACCGCCACGAGCTTCGATTGAGACTAGTCTTCAAGCTTCAGGATGGATTGCGGAAGGGTTGGTACGAGGTGATAAATAGAGGAGTGGCAGGGGGAATGCAGACAAGGTACAATCTAATTAAGTTCTAAATGCTAACGTGTTGCGCTGGTATAGGCTGATTCTATTTATTCGCTTGGTGAGAAATAGGGTACTTAAATGACACGACTCCTGCTGAGTCTTAGGGTGTTTCACGAAGCGTTGAAAGCATAAATGCTCATGAGGAGAGAACATGCGCCCAAAGGAAGAAAGGTGGTTACGAATGAAAAAATAATGATAATGGAAATTGAAGTGAAGAATAAACAAAATGATGTGAAGTAGGATGTGAATATAGGGAAACCAGGAAAGGAGGTACCAAGGGGAGGAGAGTCACTCGTCATCTGCATGCTCCTCCGTGTGGAACCTAACTGCCTTCCGCTGCTGGGCGACTTCGGAGGCACTGTGCCTTGGAGAGGACAGAGGTGAGCTCATAAGGGACGTCGGCGCTGAAGTCGACCGGGCATGAGGCAAAAATTTGGCCATGCGGAACTTGATAGCAGCAAAAGACCCTGGTGAATGTGAGGCAGATGGTGTCATGGAGGTCACCGTTGTGGTTGAACCCGAAGCCGCCGAGAAGTGGGGGCTGACAGCAGGGCTGCTGGAGGAAGACGTGACTGTCGTCGGCGGCTTTTTCATGGAGGAACGCGAAGGAGGAGGGGGGAGAATGACCGGGGTCGCTCGGTGATGCGGGTGTTCATGAGGTCTCGTACTAGAATGTGGCGCGGAGTTTCCCTGGGAGAACGCATACGGCGACGATGCCAGAGGTCGCAGGTGAGGTGTCCGAGAGACGTGTAGGCCCATAGCGATCTGCTCAATCGTCGGGCGCGATGCCGCTGGGTCTGGGTCTCTGAATTGCTGAGGTGTTGGCGATGCACTGGACTCCTCTCGAGTAGAATGCATTCCAGGTTTCTGAGGCAAATCAAAGGTCAGCAAACCCCAGAGTTCCCACCCAGAAAGTCAACAACTCACTGAGTACTCTGGCGTTCGTTTCTTAGGTGCAGACGATGGTGTTAACGATCGTTTGACCGAAAGCATGATGCGTGAGGCCGCTCTCGGCCTTTGTGTTTGGGAAGTTGACGCAATGTCTGAGGTGGGTGCCATCGAGTTCGAGGAACGCAATGTGGGGCGACTCTCCTGGGTGGGTGGTGGTCGACGCGTTAGATGGAGTGGGGAAGAAACTGAACGGCGATGGTGAGGGCGGGGATCATCTGAGGAAGACATGCAGCGCACCGTCGACGCAGGTGGCAGCGCGGAGTAGAGCAGTTTGATTTCTCAACTGCGCGCGACCAAAGCAGAGGTGGCTGTGTGGCTGACTACAAACGTCCGACTAAAGTCTCACTCATCCCCCCTTCGTTTATAAACCGCAAGAAACAAGATGTCATTCATAAAACGAGACACATGGTTTTTTACATATTCACTTCAAGATCACCAATTTCATCTGCTTCCTCGTCATCGGTCCCCTCTTCGTCTCCACTGCCTTCCTCCGACACTTCTTCCGATCCGTCATCGTCCTCGTCCTCGCTATCGCTCTCCTTGAAAGTTAGTGAAATATACTCATCTCCCAGTTGGCCATCCTCGGCAGTCGGCGGTGAGGCAGATTTAGCAGCACTGCTCTCCACCGAAGTGTCCATCTTCTCGTCAGTCGCAGCCACTCCGGCAGTGGTCGACGCAGCGGAGATAGTAGCGACCTTCCGGTTCCGGTTCGCCCTAATGACATGAGGTAGCTTGCAACCTTTCGTCTCGCAAGTACCCTTCTCTGCGAAATCTGGGCATTCCCTGACGTGCTGGTGTTCGCAATCCAGCCCACGTCCACAATATCCCAACACCGCAAAGTCGCGGCACACGCCCTGCCTCGGACCCACTTTTACATGCGGGAAGTGGCAGTTATCTCGGGTACATCGGCCCTTGTTGAGGAAGTGCACGCAGAGCGGCGTCCGTTCCGGAGTAGGGTCATGCGATAAGTTACAAGTCTCCGCTGAATTAGAACAGTTATCCTGCAGGAAGTTCCAGCAAATAGCAATCTTCGATGGGTCGTGTTGATAAGGGCAGGTTAGTCCTCGACTGCAGGCACCTAGAAAAGTCGTTCGTCGAAACGTCGCAGGAAAGGACGAACGGAAAAAATGGATGTAAACATTGTATAGATATGACCAAGGAAGACACTCTGCTTCTCAAGATGCTAGCCTTCTGCGGTCTTGAGAAGTTGGTCCGGAATAATGGCGCACCTGTTGTCGTAAACCTCGGGCAAGGCTTGTCGATGTACTTGTTGAACCGTTTCGCCGTCGTTTTCCGAGATCTGTGATGCAAGATCATGAATGCAGAATGAGATATACAAAAAATTACGCACTGATAAGTTCCTCGAGTATTATTCAGCGTCATGTTTCGTCCTCGGCGGGCTTTTGGTTTGTAAACTCTTCCAGGAGGGACATGGCCAGGCTTTCTGGAAAAATGAGGAGCTCGAGGTTGCGTAGTCGATATCGGTTTGCCAGTGGATACAGGTTTTGACGTTTTCGGTACTACAAACATAATTGGCATATAAGATTATAACCTTGCAAGTCACTGTGACCAAGTACTCACAATCTTTCCTAACAAGAGACCGGGCGGATGACTCGAAAGCAACACCGCCCAGTACAACTTCCTTGGTCTCCCCACCGATTGTGGACGAGGGTCTACTTGAGGCCGGCACGGGAGTGGTACTTGTGGATGGTCCAGCTGGAGTTCCTGGCGTGCTAGCTTGGGGTGTTGAAGTCGAAGTCGATATTGTCGAATTAGTCGAAGCCGGCCTTACTGGGCCAGCAGGGTTCAAACCTGGTCGGACATACTTGTTGGCGGGCTTATGATTGGGGTTAACATACGCGTTGTTCCTAGGGTTTGCTTGAGGGTAAGGTGAGTAATGCCCGCCATGGCCCCATGGTTTCTTCTGTTGATGCGCCTTGTGCAGGTTGATGGTTGCTGTAAAATTTCGTAGCAAGTGCGTTGTTGAATGAATTCCGGACTTTTGGTGCCACTGGATCAACATACCAGTCAATCGCTCTATCTCACTCTTGATTTGAGCCTCCGCCGTCGCCGATGAGGACGTCATTACCTCGAGGGGTTTAGCAGGTTCTTGAAATTCTTGCGGGCTTGCTGTTGGTCTTAAGGGATCTTGAAGAGTGCTTGAATGCGAATCTTGCTGGAAGTGGTGGTTACAGAACAAGGTGTGACGATTGGTAAGCTGTGGCGCGACGTTGGTCTGCTTGCCGTAAACAGAAGGTCGCATCACTTTGGGCTTGAACTTCGCTCAGTTAGGCGTTACCTCGAACCCTGTTGTCCCTCAGAGATGTAAGGCGTTCATTTATAAGTACACTTGCAAGAATAATAACATGATTTGTATAGTTCTAGGTATGCGCTGGCGCATATCAATAGTTGATGAGCTGGGTGCATTTTTTATCACCAGCAATGCTCCCACCATGAAGGTAAGCCGCTGCGTTCTTTCAACATCTCCTTTCTCATATGGCGTGAGAGGTAAGAGTAGCGCCGCCATCAATTCATCACTTTTCAACTACGAGCTAGAGTTAGGAATCGTGTGTAGGTGGAAGGGGTGGAAGAGGCGAGTGTGTAGAAAGACACTACCACTTCATTTCACGCTTCGCGCTTGAGTACTGGGGTAGCCCAGCCGCCTGATCTTACATTCGTGTTCAAGAAGAAAGAGAATGCATGACCACTCCATTTTGCGTTCGCTATTTCTAAGTCCATCCATTAATTATCTGCTAATACTACCTCACCCCCTCCAGGTTGAGTCGCGTCTGATGAGTGGAAGCGAAGCAAACGCAATGTCGCGTTCGCATTCGACGATTATTTCAGGTGTGAGGAGCAGCACTGCAACCTCCTCTCCGTTTGTGTTTATACTCGACGCAATGCAGAAGTGTTGTAAGGGTAGCACCTTCCCATCCTGTACTCCCTCCCATCCTGACTCGAGGTATCTGATTCACGCAATGCAAGCGCCACCGCTTCTACCAGTCATTTTTCAACACCAACACCGTTAACCCAACCTAACATCAGGAGTGAACCAATGAAAGTGAACATCGATGAAGAGCCAGTGGGGGTTGGGACCGGATGTGGGATGTGGGACGGCTGCCTTCTCGCACTCAATTGACTGGTCCCAGCCATCCATACAATTATTTCGAAATCGCTCATGCAGCAGGTGTACGCCGAAGCCATTGTGTCGACCAGCTTGATGCCAGCTCAATATGAGTCGAGCTGACATAAAGTCGCCGCTGACCATGTCTCGACATGCAGCAACTCCTATTCTTGTGTCTCTACTCTTACCATTACCTTGGTCTACAATGCCAACCTTGTGGTGCGTTGCCCTCATCATTCCAATAACAAATCGTTACTTACCATTATCATTCAGAGCAAACATTACGCGGTTAACCAAATTCCTGAACAAGTCGTATGTGATGTTCAGTACAGTTGGAAGTTGTTAACCATTATCTACAGCGTTTCGAAGCCCTCACCGCCCGAAGCGGAGAGTAACACCCTAGACAGTCGGGTCCGAGTGCGAAAGCCATTCTTGGGGCTATTCAAGACCTCGCCACCGAAGGAAGTCATCCATGCCTTCGGCATTTTGGGCATTGTGGGCCCACTTTGTACGCGCAACTCTGGTTGGATGACGACGGACTTCGCGGCATGGATCTTTCTCGTTTCCCATATGAAAGGCTACACCAGCGAGCGATCCACATGGGGAACCATTCGGTCTATTAGCCACCTGTTTCCGGATGGTTTTGTCACCTTTGGGGATGCAGGATGCGACCGACTTCAGCTTCCCCACCCTTCCCCTCTTGAGGCCGATTTCGACCCTGCAATCCCGGCCAGGCTTTTCACTTTAGATTGCCTCTTATCACTTCGGGCGATGGCACACAAGGTGAAGCCCGGCGAAAAGCTGGTCCTTGTCCTGATAGGGCATGGCGGCTTCAAAGCTGGCGAGTTTCAATTTCTCGTCACCACGCAGACCAACGAGACAACTGGTGAAGCCTCCATCACCAAGGGTGAATTGGAGGTTGCACTCAAGCCTTGTCAAGGTGACATTCTCGTCATCTGCAACTCGTGCTACTCCGGTTACCTGGCGAGCGAGCGTTGGACGCTGCTCTGTTCAGCATCTCCAGAGCAGAGTGTAGTTTCGCTGTCGCAGTCCAACTCAGGCCATTTCAGAGGGTCAGCCTTCACAGCTTGCGTGGTGGCACAAGCTGCGCGCGAGCATGGTCTGCAAGTGCCCTTACCGCGCTGAACCAAGGGCCTCTAATACTAGTGCGAACCAGTTGGTCTTGTTGGCTCCCTCTCCCCCGCCTCACTCCTTCTCCGGCTCTGTTGCTCCTCAGCTCTCTATTATCAAGCCATTGAACGTGTCGATCGAAGAATTTGTGCACCGGACGTTGGATATGGAGCGATTCCTTGTTGACAACTCGCTCAGTGTTTTTCAGGTCAGGGGATCAAAGTCAATGATCAGCTAGACCAGCATTCTCCCAGTTGAACTTACAGCAGAGGTCGTGGGTCGAATCAACGTCAAGGCTGATGCAACCTGCAACAACGAGATGTTCCTTACCCAAGACCCACAAGGAGGACCTTCACCCACTCTAGGGTCTCAAAGCCCTCGATTCAACCCTCTTCTCGTAAAATTGGTGAACGCAATGCCGGATATCAGACAAGTTCCTCGTACGCATGAGGCCTTCTACGTAAAAATTTGCGCAGACTTTCGGCGGCATCTTGCTGAGCCTAAACAATATCCTTCTCCACTCCAAGCCGACACGATTGGAGAGGAAAGCCTGTTGCTTGCGCTCCAATCCATGCACGTTCAGACTGTCGCCGTCCAACAAATCGCCAAGGAGTTGCGCTGGTGCGATGCCAATGATAAAGTGGTGCCATTCCTTCCGCAAATGATTGCAAACTGGGACATTCGTGAGCTGATTGAGAATGGCATAAGGGTAGACAAGCTACCATGGTACCTCAAAAGGCACCACTTCCATGAGTACGTCAAACATTTTTAATTTTTCAATTCGATTCGAATATGGTTATTTACCAGATTATTTTGTTCAGGTTGAGCCCTGCAATGGACCGTAACAGCACAGGATGGTTCTCAGTCCAATGGGCCACAGCTGGGAGACCTGTGATCCCGCTTCCCGAGTGGGACAGGCTGATGGAGAAAGTGGGAGTTATGGTGGAGAGGGAGGCTATACATTGACTTGACAGAGTATCTCATAGATTGCCACTGTAGCCTAATATCATACTCGAGCGACTCAGATGTATGCCGCCTTTTGTTGGTGGGGATATTGAGGAATTATACTGAAATTTATATCCTCCATCTGTGACTTAACTGCCCTTTTGACGACGATAGCTATCTCTCCTCCTTCTTTTCTCTATATACTCATCTCATCGATCTCGTCGCGAACACCTAGTCATTGTAAACTACAGGACGCATTGGCAACATATTTTTAACGGTTGATTTTCACGTCTGGAATACTGCACCTTGGTCTGTAGTTGGGTCCCTGTCGTGCGCTGAGAGCCATCACCGCCAACGACACTTCAGATCTTATCCGAGTTTGCATCCTCAAGGCTGTTGACCCGACGCAATCTTCTTCTTTAACATGGACCCCAGGGCGAGCCGGCAACAACTATGAGCTGGAGTTGGGAATCCGGAGGGTGTGATGCAGATACAAGATGGCGTCCGTGCAATGCAAGCGCTGCCAGCTTCAAGTTAGCTACGATGTCCGACATCAGTCATGGACTAACAAAGTTGAATATCGGTGAAGAGTGAGCGAGCGTTGGGGTGTCGGATGAGCTACCACTTATATTCGATTGTATATGTAATTCATAGCACCGTATACAAGGTAACTTTCTGCTGAACGGAATACGATAGATACTTCTAATAGCCAAAGTGAACGTACGGTACCCATGTCAGCAATCCTCGCTCCGTGTCGCCAACTTGCTCTCGAATGCCCTGGATAGCGTGATGGAGGGCTCGTGCAGTATTGGCGGTATCGAGTCTTCCAGGGGTACTTCCCTTATCCATAAGATACCGGTAGAAACTCTCCGCCGCCAAAGGACCATACTTGTCCTTGATCGACCACATCGTTGCTACTACACCTCGATATCCCGCCGCCAACATTCCAGCAGCGAGGTGGACAGCCTCCTCTGATAGTTTCTCGTCTCCAGTGCTCGTCTGACATGCTGATAAAAAAGCTAGCTCGGAGCGAGCAATCTTCAGCTTCATGATCTCTGCCAGGTTGAGCCGTCCATCGTGAAGGTAGAATCCACTGTTGAGAGGACTTTCGACGTCCTGGCTTGCGTGGCACGCAAAGTGAATTGAACTGTGGGACCTCATTTCCTGTTTCACTCGGCTGACCGTTGCAGCTTCAGCTTCCAAACAAAGGGATTCTGAAGGGTTTGATCTAATAGTTTTCTGTATGGCACCCATTTCCTTTGTGGTTCCTGGGATTGGAGAGCAACCTGGTGTATTCGGTTGGCTGATGATAAGGAGCTTGGACGGTGGTAGAGGCCGTACATTGCCGGACTCCTTAACCTTTGCTAGGAGTGAACTGACGGTGGGTGTATATGAAGATACGGCAAAGTCAGAAAGGCATGAACCAGGTACGGGTGTCTTGTCTCGACTATAGATCCCCGCGGCATGAAGAGGAAGGAATGCAAGGGGACCGGTTGGACACCACCAGATCCGAGGTGGGTTCAACAGAGCGTGAGGCTTCGGCGGAGAATTAACAAGACGATATATTATGAATCGAGAGAAAACTCACGCAGTACGCAAGACCATCTAGGATAGGCTTCACCACACGCCACCAGAGTGCCTCTAGAATAAAATGGATCTCACTCTGTGTTTCCATGTCATCATCGAAGACTGGACGTGGGCCACGATCGTCATCCCGAAATCGAACATTACGAGATGAAAGAAAGTCACGCAGACGATCTCTGAACTCAGATGCCAGTTCATGAGTAAAATTTTCGAGAGGGATGTGGACAGGCGCATCGACGCCAGAGATGAGAGCTAAGGCGTCGCAGCGGGTTTCGTGAACATTGATGAGGACGATAGGACCCTCCGGTGGTAGGTCTTTCAGAAGGTCTGACGTCTGAGGGGGTCGAAGAAAATTATGGAATCCGGAAATGTGACGAATCTGGTCAAGTAGTTGGTTCCATTCAGCAGCAAGTTTGACATGACTGTGAGCCTCCTCTTGTAAGCTCATTTTTTGAGACAGCGGGGCATCTATGTCCAGATTTCCCACATCACGACGAGACCCTGACAACTCCAAACCGCTTGAAATTTCGCTGAAGCGTTGGGCCAAGTGCTTGTCATGTTCACGAAGGTTGTCCACGGGTGTGCGAAGTTGGTTGAGTTGGCTCCACACCAGGCATCGGCCTTGCTCAAGCCATTCAAGAGCCTTTTTGGTATCATTCAGCCCGAATGCAACTGAAGCGGCAGATGTGGTTGAAATCGAGAATTCGATGAGATATGTATGGCGCTGCTCGATTGTGAGGCCCATACCAACAATTTGAGATATGAGTTCAATCACAACGCTATACGCTTTCAGAGATTGGGGAAGATCATGAGTCATGGAGAGTTCTGCCCATTTTTGAGCTGCAATTAGACGAACTGAGGGAGGTCCAAAGGTTGTTGCAGATGTTTGATAAATCGACAAGGTGGTGTAGATATCCTTGAGATCGTTAGTGTGGTCATGGCGAGAGTGGAATGAAAACCCAAGATTTAACAATCGTGCTGGCATGTCAACGTGACCACTCGGAGTGAATTGAACCGCTCGCTGCTGGGTTGAGATGGCTTCTGAGATATCAGATAATTCCCCTGTGCATTCGAAGCGACCCCGAAGTGCGCTTGCAAGGTTATCCAGGTATTCTGGAGTGATTGGGTGGTCATTGGGGGTAAGTTGAACCGCTCGCTGATGGGCTGAGATGGCTTCCGAGATATCAGATAATTCCTCCGTACAACTGAAGCGACTCTGATATGTGCTTCCGAGGTTATTCAGTCGTGTTGGCATAAGTGCGTGACCATTGGGAGTGAGTTGAAGCGCTCGCTGCTGGGCTGAGATGGCTTCTGAGATATCAATGAGTTCCCCCGTGCGTTCAAAGCGATCCATATACGAGTTCCCAAGGTTATTTAGGTACATTGGCATATTTGCGTGGCCACTGGGAGTGAGTTGAACCGCTCGTTGATGGGCTAAGATGGCTTCTGAGATGTCCGAAAGTTCCTCAGTGCGTTCGAAGCGACACTGATATGAATTCCCAAGGTTATCTAGCTGCATTGGCATATATGGGTCGCCATCGGGAGTGATTTGAACCCCTCGCTGCTGGGCTGAGATGGCTTCTGAGATATCGCATAGTTCCCCGGTGTGTTCGAAACGACACTGATATGAATTCCCAAGGTTATTCAGGTACTTTGGCAGTTCTATGTGGCCCTTGGGAGTGAGTTTAATCGTCCGCCGCTGGAGTGAGATTGCTTCTTCAATGTCAGGAAAATCCCCTGTGCGTTCAAAGCGACGCTGATATGAATTCCCAAGGTTATTCAGGTACAGTGGCATGTCTGGGTGTCCATTGGGAGTGAGTTGAACAGCTCGTTGCTGGACTTTGATGGCTTCTGAGAGGTCCGAGAGCTCCCCTGCATGTTCGAAACGACACTGATATGAATTCCCAAGGTTATTTAGCCCTCCTGGCATGTCTGCGTGGCCATTGGGAGTGAGTTGAATTGACTGGCGCTGGAGTGAGATTGCTTCTTCAATGTCAGGGAGATCTCCTGTGCGTTCGAAGCGGCACTGATATGAATTTCCAAGGCTATTTAGTCGACCTGGCATCTCTGCATGGCCATTGGGAGTGAGTTGAACCGCCTGCCGCTGGAGCGAGATCGCTTCCTCAATATCAGGGAGATCCCCTGCACGTTCAAAGCGACACTGCAACGAATACCCAAGGTCATTCAGGTACATTGCCATGTCTGCATGACCATTGGGAGCGAGCTGAATGGCCAACTGCCGGACAGAAATGGCTTCCATAAGGTCGGACAGCTTGCCATCTTGTTCGAAAATTTTCATCAAGTTGTCCCCGGTGCGCGATAATTCTGAGGCTACACAGAACATTTAACCAAATTTTTCTTTCATGGACGAACTTCGAACATACCAAATTCTGTCAAATCGTCCTCACCATCATCCTCATCCATTATTTCCTCTTCAGACAACCCAATCACCATGAACGATACTTTGAATGCTGGTACCTCTCTAGAGATATACTTAGTAATCCCTGGTGGTTCATTCAGTGAGCGACCATTCTTCCGCAACCCAAATCATAGACCTACGCCTTTCATGAGTTCCTACATCCAAAGCCAGTTGGTCTTTTGTCAAAGACATGTGCGCGAACTCGGTCCGGTCCTCGGATGTAGCCACGATTGAAAGGCCTCTGTTTATGTTCATGGATCTGAAAGGGAGTGGTCAAACCATTGAGTGGAGTTATCTGTTACCAAATTCTTACAGATCAATGACGCTCGATGCCTGCTTCCACGTATCTTCTGACACCTTTTTCAACAACCAAACCGCCTCCTCCCCAGTCGCGAGTCCAACGACGGCAAGCCTGACTGTATCGAGGGCTGGAGAGTCAAACCCTTCTGTTGTGCATTGAAGTTCGATGTCTGAGAATAATGTTTGAGATACAACATTGATTATTGGTTCGAATTTACCTGTTATAAAGAGTCGGAGAGCCACCCCTCCATCGAGATCCTCAGCCCAGTTGTCATTCTTGGCCGCTCGCGTCTCTGAAAGGTGTTCATCAGTGGCCAGCTGATTGGCTTCGACAGGTTCAGTGACATCTGCTGAAAGGCTCATAAGGTGCAGAATACCTATATTTCTAAATGATTTACTTACCGGTTGTACCATCTCGCATAGCAGTGTCTTCGGCCTCGTCGTGAGTTGCAAACGACGCGACGATGTCGGGTTTCTCCACATCTAGGACGTTGTCGTTTTTCAGAGCGGCCAGAAAGGAGGGAGATAGAGGATTGACATACACACTTCGCCGCCTGATCCTGGAGAAGGTAAACCAGCGTCAAGGCTATCCCAGACAGACATTGACTTCAAGATATTATATGTATCACTGACTGTCGTGGTTGTCCACTGAATCAGTTGACATGTCGGATCTCTTATATATACGCCAAATGACAGTGGCGCAACCCTTTTTCACAAAGAGAGACAAGGAGCACTGCACAATTTGAACTGTTTCACCAACATCCATTACCTGTCCCGGATGTTTCGAATAGCGTATGCGTATGGATATGGTCCTCCACCACTAGGCGACGCGCCTTCTCTTCGTAAATTCATATAGAGACCCAAGCCGCTAGTATCTTGTCAGAGCTGGTTTCTAGGGACCAAAAAGGAAACAAAGAGGCACCTCATAGCTACCACTTTTGGACTCGGGGCGGGTTCTTCCCACACGTCAGAACGATCTGTTGGGAAATCAGCGCCAGCCTCTAGCAAGCGGCTATTGTAGGACTCGAAAATTGTAATAGAAACCTTCCAAACATGCCATCATTTTTGACTGCGTAAAATGGGCACCGAAACATAAGCACGTTTGAAAGGTTCAAGTCCTACAATAGTCGCCTGCCACTGAGTCCGCAGACAGTCTGCTTGGACGAAGGTCGGACGGCAGACACCATTTGGACGCTCCAGGTCAAATAGGGGTCATATAAGGCGCGGGAAAGTACGCGTCGTCTATTAAGCGCCCCCTGTGTTTATCGTTCACGTTAACAGGGGCCTTTCTTACCACAATATATATCCCCCCTACTTCTATCTGTCACCTTAAGATGCACAGATGTAGGCTTAGAACGCAAGCCTTATTACTAGATCAACTGCAAGTAGAGGTCCGCACTCCTGGGGTGCTGAACACGAACGGTCGTGGGTGGCACAGTATCTGTCAGCGAACTACAGTGCCCAATGCGTGGCACTGGACGTACTTGGTGTTGAGTACGCGTTGTGTCTGTGAACTGTCCGTGGACTATCCGCAGACAGTCTGCAAATTGTTTTTTTCTCAGACGACATGTCCCCCACACTCGATCCCACCCCACTCCAACTTCTCTTTGTCTCAAAACTCAATGATAAACCGCAGAAATATCCAGCGACCCACTGCTATGAATTTCCAATTTCATACTCAAAGCGCATTGACTAAGTCTTCCCATTAAAGTATCCAGGTATCGGTTTTCGACCGCAGTCTGTGCTGCGTCTGAACTTGTCGCAAGCGCAATTGCAGCTCGATCTTAGACTGGTGACCGACCCCTCTATGGGGCTCCTTGTTTCTGAAGCTGCAAGCTGACGTTCTCCTCGGCTGGTCACGAGTCTAACTCGATCTGGGTTGCAAAGAAGAACCCCTTCTACCCGCTCGTTGATTCTCTTCGGAAAGGGGGGGGGGGGTTCACAAGATTCCAATTTCCACAGCTACCAGGAGAATCATGCTCAAAGAGAATTAGAGGGTGTATCAGATAGAAGAGCTCGATGAAAAACTTGAAATGAAAAAGGTACCAAATATATACGAAACCGTGACACCCCACTGTAATTATCTCGATATTGAGCCACCTTCCACCGATCCAAACTTCTTCACTACACCAGCCAATACATTGTCCACATCGGTCAAGGTTGTCTCTTTCCTGAAAACCTCCATAAACACCTCCTCATCAATCCCGGCAACACCAAGACTTGGATTCACCCCCCCTACTCCTCTTTTGGCAATATGCCAGTGTTGAGGATTCTGCCCACGGGAGAACACCTCGGTTATTTCGCGATCACTGGATTTGCGCGTCAGCGGATTACTTTCACTCAAATAGTAGAGAGAATTGGTCACGAACGCGTCTAAAATTGCTTTCGCATTGAAAAGGTGGTTCGACACTGTGGAGAACCCTGGGCTACCAAAGGTATATTGACCCATGGACATCAAGTACCGATCTTGAGATTGAAGGATCTTAGTGGCCGAAGGTAAGGATTCCGAACCACTTCGTCGAATCAAAAGTCAGCCATTGTTAACTAAAGAAGGTATAAAGGACACACTCTTTCAGAGTAGCTTCATTGGCTGCCATCTGGATACTGTCAAACAATTCCAGAGCGTTCTCGGAGGCATATTGTAGATCTATATTATTAGCGGTCGGTATGTCTTCCGCCGCCTCTTGTTCATCTATCAATGCGATCATTAAATCCTTTCTCTGTGCAAAAAATCAATAACATATAGGACAATATCTTGAGAAATGAAGATACTTACAATGAGATAATGGACGGACACCCGTCGTGTGGCTACTGAGTCCCGTGAAGGCGCCAAGTGTACTCTTGTGGTAGAAAATTCAGGCAGTGGTGGTGGAGATGGAGGCGGAGTCTCTTCGACAGGAATCGTCGTAGGTATGGAACCTGTGGATAAAGCCCGTACCTCATGTTGGTCTGGATTAGGATCGGCAAAAACCACGAGGGGGTGTCCTTCCACTGGTGACGCCTCGCCCGTTATCGGAGGCACGTCTCTCGACTCGGGAGAGGCCCTGCTTTCCGATCTGACCGAATTTGCATCAGAAGATATGGCGTCTTGAAGATCGTCCGTATTAACTTCTACCTCAGTATGGGCCACCTCCAAAGGTGGGTTCACGTCCGCTAGGGTCTTCTCCTTGCTCTTCTCACTTAAGCTGGTTGCGGTCTGTGCGCTCGGCTTCGCGGTTGCCCCTTTCCCAAATGTCAGAACACCCCAGTTCCACTTTCGCATATCCATGTTGACATTCATAGCCGGCATACCAAGGAAGGTACCTCCTGGTTGCGATGAGCTTGGGGCCTTGGGGCCCTGGGGAATCCTTGCTCTGATTGTGTCAACAGATGAGGCAAGAGTGTTCACAGTGTCAGAGCTTGCCGAAGGCTCTAGCCAAGGAGGTATAATCGAAGCCAGGTGAGCCACCAAGCTAGGAGGGTATCGACGTTCGCTGAATCTATTGGATGGTATAACATGCGATCTCGAAATGACAGCCAGTGTCGTCATAGAAGAAAGGTCGTCTGCGAAATCATCAATCAAAGGTGACAGCGAGGACAAATGAGGATGAAGTTGAGGACCTATGGACGACGTCAGATCGCACACCACAGCAGTCGCTAATGCTCACCAAATTCCTCTCCAAAATCAGGCGATTTCTCCATATCCCAAGACCATGACCAAACGGTCCAAAATCTCTCCAATTGCAGTTCAAGTGCTTGTTGGCCGAGGTTGGCCAGAATAGAAGTAAACGATCCATGGGTCAACTTCAGAAATGGTCAGTCAATGGACGAATTGAGGAGGAACTTCATTTGACCTTGAACCTTTCGTAACCTTTCAAAATACGAGCACGCAGGGCGCCATCAAGCACTGACCCCTCTTCATGGTCATACAGAGGCTGAGGTGCACTCTCCTTCGTCTTGGCCTTAGATTTCCCTTTCAGATCAACCTCTTTAGGGACTTTCGCTACCTCGATGCCCTAAATCTTGTTGAAAAGTGCACCAGCAAGACGGATGTCTGGTAACTGACTGCATGTATCCAAAAGTTAGGCTCCGGAGATACCATGATCATCCGCTTTGATTGTGAATGAACGTTATTGCATTGGTCGTGTGCGTTGAACAGTCTAACGCAATAAAATGAGAAGACAGCTATTATGAACAGAGAAAACACTTACTCAGCGAAGTTGACGAGGGCCTTGGCGAGGCCAATCTGTCGCAGCATGCGATCTCTGGATACTGCTCTCTCCTTGGATGTGTAGAAGACGATATGAGCCTGTTCCTCTGCATCTTCGTTGTCATCGTCGACGGGGCCGCTGGGTCGAAGGGTTGGATTATAGATTGTGAGATATAAGAGGTTCGGGGGAACACGATTCATGTCACGGTCATGGTGCAAATTCAACTCGCGAACGCGGTGTTACCAATTATTCTAATGTCCAATTCAGGTAATTTTACCTGCCTAAACTTTGCAAAGCCAGTACTCAGATAACATGGCCCTTCGGGCGCGCCTGTACACGGCATGTGATGTCAACAGACAGTCAACTTAGGGAAACAATGTTGAACTTATATATGCCTTTTCTTTCTGAATACAGCGCCATCCATGGATGTTGATGTCTGGAGTGCTATCGAACGTAAACACAATC
>Ga0247741_1000655_pt1 | contig 19180 bp, 11 predicted proteins | sample UWRJL213509R2_FD_180945 | JGI IMG/M metagenome (GOLD analysis project Ga0247741, IMG submission 180945) | Plant litter microbial communities from Arlington Agricultural Research Station in Wisconsin, United States - UWRJ-L213-509R-2 | ecosystem: Environmental > Terrestrial > Plant litter >... | reverse complement strand
GGGCGCCCCTCGCGGGCACCACTCACCCTTGCAACGATCAACTCTGCCTCGATCCGACAGCGGGCACGAAGAAAGTTTTCGACGCCGAGACCCGTCGTGCGGGTCTCGCGCTGGTGGAGAGGGGATGCGGTGGGCCCTACCGGGCTCGAACCGATGACATCCACGGTGTAAACGTGCATGTCCATACTCGATAGATCGCTGATTTCCTGAGAATTCGGGTATTCTGCGGCCCTGACTTTCTGGATAGTTGCGATATTTTGCGGCGGTGTACGGACCTCCACCAACATTTCACCAACACGCGAACCGCCTCTCGATCCACGCTGCTAACAGGTCAGACCCGACCCGGAATCGCTCCACAAAGGGATGTTGCGCGCGGCTGGATTTCGAGACCGCCCATCTCTCGCGCCATCTTGAATTTATCGCTCGTGATTCCCTCCTATTTCAAGGACAGAAACTGCAGCTACAAGTTTTTATGACTCGGTCGGCCTAGCTGATCTGGCCCGGTCGTTTCAATTGTTAGCCATGTCTCGATTCCCTCGAGCTGGGTCGTCTCCTCTAATTCCTACCCTGCACGGAACAGCGGCGTCACCTCTGCGTCTTCACGTTCGTCGCCTGCGGTCATGGATTCACCGTGGCCGGTTGAGCGGATTCATTCCGGCGCCATGTGGGCCCCATTAAGCGCCTTGCCGCAGCCTACGACAGGCGCGCGGAAGAGCGATTCGCCGAGCAAGCCATGCCGACTACCAGGCCGTCACACTGCGTGAGAAGAAATTCGAACTCGAGACGGAGCCGCTAACGTCGAATTGAGGACGAAAGTGAACGCGAGAGACTCGCGGGCCAGAATCTGACCATAATTGCGATCTTCTAGTTCAGGCGAGCATCCGTCTTCAAAAGGCAGATTAGGTTCTCTACTCACATTGTTGTTGGGAGGGCAACTTCCGCCAATCGTCTTTCATACAACTCCGAGGCGACACATCTTCGACTCGTTGGCGCCACCATGCAGCGATAAGAGCTGTTATGACTTTTCCGGGCTGAGCTGATCTGGGCCGACCACCTCGGTCGCTAACCAACCTTCGGTGCCCTCGATCGCGACCGTCTCCTCCGGCTGCTCCCCCTCGGGAAAAATCCGCTTCACACTGGCGCCCTCACGCTCATCGCCCGAACCCATGATTCCAGTGTGCACCGCGGGCACACCCCGGCGCAGCGTCACTGGCGACCCTTATCGTGAAGCATCACTCTGACGGGATGGAGAGGCGTGGGAACAAGCAAGCGCTACGCTGCTACCTTCGATCGGCGAGCAGAAGAGAGTTTCGCTGAGCAGACGATGCTCGAACACGAACCGGTCACTTTGCGGGATAAGGAACTCGAGCTTGATAGCGAACCTCTCACCCGGTCACCCAAGCCGCGACCAATCACGGCATGGGTCCGCCACGGTGACGTCGCGATCAAAGTGGACGGGTGGGCGGTCGCATGAACCGACTAGGCAGTAACGATTCGGTGGACCACGCCCAGCGCTGAGGAACACCGAGCATGGGTGTGGGCGTCGGCTGTGCGCGCCCGGAAGATGTAGCTGGCACACCCTTTGCAATCGCTTGCCCCCGGGGGTCGCGATCTAAGAACACCGTTCTCACGTGGCATCGTCAAATAGGGTTCGCGATACTCTCGCTCATGGCGTACTGGTGGGCTAGTCAGAACAAGAACTATCGAAACGCGATCCCGAACGGAACGCTCTGGACTCGTCCTCGAGTGAATGGCGTCCTGCCCGAGAATCGACGCGCCATCGAGGACCTTGTTCCCGACGACATCGTCTTTCACTACGGTGGCCCCTACGTCAGAGCAGTCAGCAGAGTGGTAGCTCCGGCAATCGACGCCCTTCGTCCAGAAGGCTATCCATACGGCCCCAAAGAGACATCTGCCAACGACCAGGGCAGGCTTGTGCGCGTCGAGCTCATAGCGAACGACCTCAAACTTCACCGAGACAGCGTTGCCGAACTCATCGCTCACGGGTCCCCCGGGCCGCTTTCCCAATACGGCATCCCCCGAGAGGCCTATCTTTCTCCCTTGTCCGATCAAGACGCCGGTGCCCTCCTGCGAGAACTCAATCTCACGGTCCCTGAGCGGCACCTGCCCGGCCGTCCCCACGAGAACTGGGCTGCAGGATCTGGCGAGACGGACGCAGATGCAATCGCCAACATCCGAAAAGAGCAGGGAAGTCTCCGGGCCTACCTTTTGCAGAGCCGTCCGATCGCAGCGTGCGCAATTTGCGGAGAGACGACGCCGGCAGCGTTCCTCGTCGCCGGCCATATCGTGCCTCGTTCTGAAATTACGGATGAGGAACGATGGAAGTTTGACGAAGCAGCAGTGCTGATGTGCGTATTCGGATGCGACGCCCTATTCGAACACGGCTACATAACGGTGGACGGGAACGGCGTTGTATCGTCCGGTCGGCGAACGGAGAGCCAGCGGTTACAAGAGGAGGTCGCGACTCGAGTAGGCCGTCTGTCCGCGGGCTGGCACGATCGAAATGCCGGAGCCTTCCAAGCTCATCACGAGCGAGGTTACGCGTAGCGAGCTGCGTCGCGAACGACCCGATCCGTTCCCCACGCTGTTGGTACGGCCCGGTGCACATACCGAGGACGCTCATCGCAAGGCTTCCCATCGCGTTGCCACACACGCGCTCGAATAAAGTGTGACTATGTCATATCTGAGGCTCCTTGGTTCAAATGCTGGAAGCCTTGACATCGTGTGCTTCCCACATCTAGGCGCTGGAGCAACGGCCTATTCAGAGTTCGCCCTCGATCTTGGAGACACTTTCAGATCCTGGTCGATACAGGCACCGGGACGGGAGGATCGATCGTCCGAACCCCTTCCTACCTCATTCGACGAACTAGTTGGAAGGTGCGTAGAAGCCATAAATGGTGAAATCGGCGACCGAGCAGTCCTATTTGGTCACAGTTTTGGCGCGTTAGTGGCGTGGAGCGTAGCAAGGAGTCTCGCGCGACCACCGATGCAGTTGATCGTGTCCGGAAGTCAGGGGCCGATGGATACGCGAACTAGCCCGCTTCCCCAGGGAGACGACGCTTCTCTGATTATGTGGTTGGAGAAGGTCGCAGGGGGGCCCACACCAGTCACTTCCGATCCGCGCATCCGGGAGTTGTTCCTCCCGACGATAAGGCACGATTTACGATTAGCTCAATCTATTCGACCTGGAACCGAGCCACTCCGCGGCGTCCCAATCCACGTCATAACCGCAGAATCGGACCCCGTGGCAACGCCCGCCTCCATGTCGGGCTGGTATCGCGCCACGACGGGTGAGGTGAGCTTCTCAAGCATCCCTGGCGGTCACTTCGCAGTCCTGAAAAGGGGAACTCTAGTGCGCGACGTCGTCCTCCGAAATGTCTTCCTGTGATCACACGTCACAATGGCATTTCCACTATCGTCACGACGAATGATGGTGACACCGCAAAACGGCCGCTTAGCGTTCGCCCCTCCCCCAAGAGCAGAGCCTGCTCATCCTTCACAAGACGGAAGGAAAATGTTCGTTTCGCTGGATTTATATCCACTTGGACGTCAAGGAAGTCCAACCACGTGCCAACGAGTACGTGCCAGACCTTATATATCGATTCTTTGGCACTGAATAAGACTCTCTCCCACGCAACCGCCGGGTCGGCGGCCATTGCGGCTTCCAAAGACTCCTTTTCAGTTGAACTCATCACAAGGCGGTGAACCCTCGCAGGGAGCGGGAGATTCGGCTCCGCGTCAATGCCTATCGCCTCGAAATTCGACGACAGCGCCAACGCAACCGCACGAAAACCACTGGTGTGGGTTATCGTTCCGACGACACCATCGGGCCAGTTGGGCGCTCCCCTCCAGTCGGAGGTTATGGGTTGTTCAGGCAGACCCAGCAGCGTCAGCCCGAGGCGCGCGAGATACCGGCACGTCGCGAACTCTCGGCGCCGGGCCTCGACGGCGGACTCGACTAGATGGCTCTCCTCTGGCCAAATTTCGGCGACTTTGATGTCTGCGGGCAACTCCAAAGTCAAACAGTGGGCGCCCGCAATCTCCGCAAGAAGTCCGCGGTTCATCCGGAAATAAGGCATGCGATTGACGGAGCAGGTAGTTCCACACACAATTGAGCTGTGATCATTTATCAAAATACTAGCGCAGGACGCTCATCGTTCGAAGCGACGACAAGGTTCGACAAGCGTGCTTAGAATCGCCGGGCTAGCGTCTCCTTCACAGGAGCAAATCTGGGTAGCTGAAATGTTTCACGAATCTGGCTCGGAATATCATCTTTTCCGGTCCTTCTCTATTCGCGGGCTCGAAGACGATCAAATACTTATGCAGGCCCTAAAACAGACTGTTGCCGCCACGGAAATTCTTCGTACGAGACTCGTCCTGCGCGACAATAAGCTTCAACAGGTTGTCGAGGACGACGCGGACGTCGTGATCAAGCATGCGCGCTACCGTCAATCTGACGAAGCTTTCCGCGCGCCATTCACGCTCGACTACGGACCCCTCTGGCGTTTTGTGATCGAACAACGTGTAGGCGAACTGATCTTTACCTTCGTTGCACATCACTGCATATTGGATGACCGCAGCGCGGCTCTCGTGATGGGACTGTTTGGTCGAAACTGTGAACGTTTAAGACACGGGATGGCTCCAGAATCCCCGACTACCGAAGTAAGTTACGCAGCGTATTCGGAATCGATGCGCAAAGAACAGGCAGACCGGGTGGGTTCCGTGACAGATTTCTGGGAAGAGTTTGCGTCCGGCTTCTGGCCCGCCGAGGAACCTGAGCCCATCCCGGAATTCCTCGCACATCCAGCGACGTTCAACGCCGAGCCGTCCGGCCAGAGTGTTACCACCCTTGCCGCCGAGCGACTTTCTCAAGTGGCTCGCGACTGGCGAACGACGCCGACAATCTTATTGCTGGTTGCTTTTATTGAGTCGATCGGAGTAATAACGGGAAATCCTCATGTGATCACATGCGTGACGACTGATGGTCGACCGCGTCGAGAGCATCGCGGCGTAATCGGGCCCTGCTTCAGCGTCTTGCCGATTGCAATGATGGCCGAAGTGGGAAGCGAAACCTTCGCGCGAAAAGTTCACGGCTCTCTAGCCGCAGCGATCAGCCACGATCCGGGATCGTTTGGAGAAGTGACGCAGATTGCAAGGAGAGCAACGGGTATCGCCAATTTGGCGCGACCTGGATTCATTTTCAATCAACAGAGCGTAGCCGGCCAAAATCTATCGATCGATGGTCTCGAAGTGACCGCGCTCCCTCCGGGACCGCGTGAATGCTCCTTCCTACTAAGCGCGTCCGTTTGGGCTGACAGGGATGAAGTGAGGATACGGTTCGAAACTTCATGGAGATCCACACAAGCGCTAAACCTGCTTGCGGTACAAGAGCTCTACGCGAACGTTGTTACGAACATGCTTTCGAATACTCATTAACGGATCACAACGAATCATCGACCAACGTTAGGCGTAATTCGCTCGAGTATGAGGCGCCGTTCACATCCCGCAACCAGTATTGTTCCTTCGTCGGCAGCGCCTCTGAGACATGCAAATAGCCATCGAGCGCAATAGATCGGGCAACTCGGCAGAAGAGCGTCACGAGCGGCAGTGAATTGAAATCGACGAAATACGGCTTCTCGCCATCCTTCTTAATGAAAACCTGCGCTGGGAGGCCAAGACGGTGCGCCCACGCACCAACCCGCGCAAACCTCTCCGCTTCATCGCGAGTTGAAGTGAAAGTTAATTCGTCTGACGGGAAACGCCATCTCTCACGTTGGATCACCAATCGATCTATGGCAATTCTTGGAGCGTGCGCGCCCGCCGGACATAGGGTCAATGAGTCAATTAATTTACTCATAAGCAACTCGCTGAAAAGTTCGATTACTTTGAACTCATGACCGTCAGGAAATACCACGGCGAGCCCATCAGACTTGCGATGAACGACCACGTCCGCGGCTCGGAATCGCTTCGGTCGCGATGGATCCGACGTAGCGTTAGTGATTTCGAGGCAGTAGTCCACAGCCCTCACATCCGCATTTTGATTCCGCACTCCTAATCGCGGCCAGCTCTGCTTGGGGGTAGTGACAACGAGATGAGGGTCGTCGCAGAGTTGCATCCTCTCCCGCTCTGCTGCCGCCTCCGGGCTTTCCTGAGTTCTGAAACACCACGCCCGCTGGGTGTTGATTGCCACGTGTGCTTCACCGACTACCGCCCCCGACACGAGTCCCGTTGACTCATCCCGCGAGATAAGCACGTCCGGGGAGAAGAATCTCGCCCCAGCCCAGCCTGCGCGGTCAACTCGGAACTCACTCTCAACTTTCTGCTGAATGTCGGCGCTCTGATATTCACATCGCCTGTCGCCCGATGTGTAACGTAAAATTGTTTGCCACTTGCGATGAAGTTCCGATCTGAGCCGTTCGGATTCCGCATCCACCGCTGCAAGCACGTGCGGCAGACACCTGAACCAGAAAGCGCCAACATTTTCGCTTACCGCGTTTCCTCGCCAGATTTGGAGCAGCCGCTCCTCGACGACACGAGCAACATTCGACGTCATCCATCGCGCGGAGTCCGCAAGCAGTTCGAGAGGTTCAAGGACACTGGTCACATCTCTGCCGATAATTAAGTTTCCGTCGCGCGCCGTATCGGTGTAGTAAATTCCCCTGCCGCCGTACGCGCGACCAGCATTTTTGTCACTGGTAGTGGACTGCAACTCATCGAGGACATAATTGCGTGCATTCTCTATTTGGTCGTGGAGCGATATTTCCCCGCGAATTCCCGAACCGATGTTTTCTCGGACCGCCGAGAGCCCCGCGAGCACGCTACGGGCGTTATCGCGGACCAATTCGTCGGTTATGGACTCGGTAAAACGACTCAAGGCGATTTCGGGCCAAGGGGTGGACGGCACGAAAGGCCCCAGATGCAAAAGCCGTCGGCGCTCCATGGCCTGAAAACTTTGGTATACCGACAGCTCGTCGCGATCCAACAGAGTGGCGATTTCGTGAACTTTTCTTATCCCATCTACGAGCTGGAGAGATGCGAGTTCATTGCTCCCGAGCGATATAGATCGGTCGCCAGCAAACAGTACATGACTCTCTTTGAGTTCAACGAGCGCCCCCAGCCACGGTGTGAGGTAACGCCAAAGGTTGGGAACAGTCCTTAGACGCTCTGCCGCTCGCTCCATCACCCAGCCCTCAAAAAACACCTTGTGGTTGGGCGTCTCTGGGCGCTTCATCGCATCAAATGCGATCGAGTTCTGGCTGTCTTCGTCGATGAAACCCCATCCAACTGGCCCGAAAAACCCAATCGTGTCGTTCTTCATTAGGTAACGTTGAAGGTAGGACACGGCCAGCGACTCCCACTTTCTGTGCACCGCCTTTCGTTTCTGCACTTCAGGATCCCAATGCAAGTAGGGTTCAATGTTGAACATCCACGCATCGGGGTTCTGTTGCGCAACGGCATCGCCAAGCGCGAGGTCTCGGAAGAGCTTCTGGATCGTTCGAGTACTGCGGAGAAGCTCCGCCTGATAGTCAGGACTGGCCTCAGCCACGATCTCGTTTCCACTGGTTGGTGTGTTCCCGCTCAGCCTTGCCAGTTCGGAAATTCCGTCGGCTGAAAAACCCGCTGTCCGCACAACGACACGACCCCATAAATTCCAGTGGCGTTGAGTCATTCGTCCTCCCCGTTTCCCGCACTAATCAGCGCAGCAAGCTCCGCTGCTGTTGGCGCGACGTAGAGGCCCATAGTGTCCAGACTGATTCCGAGACGTTCTTCGACCTCCGATGTCACCTTGACGGCCAAGATCGAATCCCCTCCTGCGCCGAAAAAGTCGTCTGCAGGACCGAGGTGTGAATTATCAAGTGCTTGTCGAATAGCGCGCAGGACGATCGCCTCAACTTCGGAATTTTTCACTTCGTCTCAACCTGTTCTTGATTTCTTGCGCGCTCAAGCAGCGAAGACAGCCCAGCATGTCGCTTCCAGCCAGCCAGGTGAACAACCGTTGCGGATGCACAGATGATGACTCCCCCCCAGAAAAATGGGGCGGAGTAGCCAGCGACTTGCGCCAGCAACCCTCCCAGAAATGCTCCGACTGGCATAGAGCCCCACGCGAAGAAACGAGCCACGCTCGTTACGCGACCCAGGACGTTGCCCGGTGTCAAGGTCTGGCGCACCGTGTTAGACACGATCATCCAGTTCATCATTGCGAAACCAATGATCGCGAGACCGGAACCCGCAACAACGCCGCTGGGAAACAGCCCCATAGCTAAGTAGCAAGAGGCGATGACGTACGGAACGTACAGCAAGATCATGCTTTCTGACACCCGACGCACGATCAACGCCGCGGTGGCCGACCCGAGCAAGGCGCCCGCAGCAAGGAGCATATTCAGTATTGCGAATCCGACCGCGCCGACTTCGATCGTGTGAAGCGAATAAAGCACGAGCACTGCCAGCGTTGCAGCGCGAACAAAGTTAAGCGACGTGGCCGTCGCGACGTTTAGCATGACGACACCGCTCCGCCGGAGCCAAGCCGCACCCTCCAGAATCTCCAACCTAAGACTGGATCTAGCGAGCGGCGATCTTCCGGCACCCGGGGTGAACTCGAGACGTATGAATACCAAAAGCGCGGCAGCAATAAGGAACGAGACAAAGTCAACGTAGAACGGCAAGACTACGGCGATGGCGAATAGCACTGCCCCCACGAGGGGACCTATAAATTCGTCAAACAGCATGGTGAATGTCGAAAGCCATGAGTTGGCTTTCGAAAGAGAAGCCGTCGGGACAACTGCGGTCAGAGCCGGCTGGGACGCGACCTCAAACAGAACATCAAATACTCCCAACACAAAGTTGGCAATGACAATGATCCATATGCTGCGAACACTGAGCCCGAGCGTCAGAGACAAGATCCCGACGATGAGCCCGCGTGCGAGATGCGAAATGACCATCAACCGTTTCCGCTCGTGACGGTCAGCCAATGCCCCTAGCGGCAGCGCGAATAACAACCATGACAAATTCCCAGCTCCGACAACAATCCCTAGTAATACGGGATCCTCGGTATAGGAGGCAGCGAGAAGCGGGAGTGCCGTAGCCCTGACGCCATCGCCGATGCTCGAGACGCCCGCGGAACCCAAGAATTTCCAGAAATTACCCGGCAACAACCTAAATCTCCCGAAGATCGCGCAGCACCGAAGCAGCTAGCTCGGCGGAATGGTTTTTGAATAGGTCGTAGTGAGTCCCAGGAACATCAACTATTCGTAGGGATTTAGCGAACCGAGACCATCCCAGGTCTGAAGCGCCGAGGCTGCTCGAGCATCGGTAGAGCACGAGATCAAGGTCACGCGAATGGGTTTCAACTGAGTATTTATCCAGCAATTTATCGTGAGCCACGTTGGACTCTACGAGATCGAGCAACTCGTCATTAGTGGTCAGGTCGTCAACCACCCCTGATTGACGTATGAAGTCGCAGGCTGCTTCGAAGGAAGCCAAACGCGGGTGGCGTCTCGTCAGGTCCAACGCAGACTCAAAGATTGCAAGAAGTAGGTCGGCGTACGAGTCAGGCCTGTACTTGAGATTCTCCTCCTCAATCGACGAGTCGAATAGGGCGACATATTCCACTGGCCGGCCCAACCGATTCCATTGGCGGGCCACTTCATATGCGACGACTCCACCGAACGACCAGCCTGCGATTCGCAAGGGCATTCGAGTTTCGAGATCGTTCGAAATTAATTCGACAAGTTCGTTTGCGTATGTTTCCAACGTTTCATAAGACCCTTGTCCTTCGTGCCCTGCGGCCGTCAGTCCGATGACTTTTTGGCCGGATAGCTCTCGCGCAAATAACGAGTAGGCAATGACTTGACCACCCGACGGGTGAACCAAATAGAGCGGAGGACCTGAGGAGAATTCTGAATTCAAAGGAATGAGGCGGTCATTGGCCGCGATCGGTGTCTGACTAGACTCGATAATCTTGGATAATTCAGAGACCGTAGATGCTCGAAGAATGGTCGAGAGCGAAAGTCTCAAGTTGAATTTACTGTTGACTCGTCCAAGCAAGCTAACGGCAATTAGCGAAGTACCGCCAAGCGCAAAGAAATCATCGCCTCGCCCGACACGAACTCCGAGGAGTGAACTCCACATGTCGGCGACTTCGCTTTCGAGCTCGCCAATTGGGCCGTCTCCGCTTGCTCCTACTACCGGAGATTCTGCGAGCATGGACTGAGCGCAACTGACGTCGGGTTTGCCATTGCTTAGTCTCGGTATCGAACTCAAGAAGCTGATAATTCCAGGCACGTGGTGTCGAGGTAGCAGGTCCGCTAGCTGTTCTCGAAAACTCGAAGGTTCCAGGCCACTGCCTGGCGACACTTCCACTAGTGCGCCGAGGGCTTCTCCTGCAGCGCCACGAGGCACTACCGCAACAACAGAATCGTTGACGCCTGAAAATTCCTTGATTGCGCTTTCGACGGCATCCGGCGATATGCGAACTCCGTTTACCTTAAGCTCGCGGTCGCGCCTTCCGAGGAAGGTAATTGCCCCGGACTGAACTCTCCTCCCAAGGTCCCCTGTGCGGTAGAGGCGCTGCCCAGAGCGGAAGGGATCGGGAACAAATCGATCGGCTGTGAGCGCGGGTTGTCCAATATAACCGGCAGCGACGAGCTCACCCCCAACACAAATTTCACCGACGCTCCCCGGGGGAACTGGGGACGTAGCACTTTCATTCATTAGGTATACGACAACACCGTCCAACGGCAGACCGATTGGCAATTGCGCGCCAGACGGCTGCGTCATGTCAATTTCATCAATCTGAAAAAGACTGTCGATCGTTGCTTCAGTGACGCCGTAGGTGGTGATTGTGCGAGCCCCTGCCTTCAAAACCTTCCGGGTTTTTCTCATCTCGCTTTGGTTCCAGCTATCACCCCCGACAAGAACAACAGCCAGCGGCAACTCGGTGTTGGTGCGCTCCGCCCAGTCCACCAACGCTCTCCGGGACCTCGAGGGAACGATCTCGGCTGCGTCGACCTGATGCGTCAACATCTGAACGGCCAAAAGTTCGGGAGTCGCTACAACCTCCGGCGAGAGGTAAATCAATGTGCCTGAACTTGCGATAGCCCTCGCTAGATCTCCAATGAAGACATCGAAAAGCGGACTGGCAGTCGACAGCAATCGGACTCTCTCGCCGAGCCTCGAGGCCCAGTGTTGTGCGTATGTGGCGAGCGACCTGTGCGACACCGACACAGCCTTTGGCTGACCGGTTGAACCAGACGTGAAGAGTACATAGGCCTCCTGCGCAGCGTCACTTAATGGGGCGTCTTTGGTAACCTCACCAAGAAGGCGCGACACGTCTCCCAGTGGCTTAACGTCCCACGAGCTGTCGCTCGTACCGTCGGGACCAGTTGAAGCCACGGTGGCAACCGCGCGGGTGATGCGGTGTATTTGCTCTTTCCTTGCCGGCGGCAGCATGTCGGTAACCGGCACCCAACTTGCTCCGCACATCCAGATTCCAAGGATCGCGGCGACTAGATCCACCCCTGGCTCAAGTTCGGTAATTACTCGGTCGCCACCGCGCACCCCGATTTGCTGCAAAATGCGCGACAGGTTCGACGCTTTGCTTCGAACCTCATTAGGACTTACGGATACCGACTCCGTCAAAACGAAATCGTCCTCCACATCCCTTCTGCATCGCTCCTCGAATATTTGCAGTACCGAGAGGGAACTAATTTCAGCTTGACTGGATCGCGCTAGTGCAAGCTCCGTCTGCATCTGAGTCGCGGCCACAACCGACAATTCGCCCAAGGGAGTCGATGAATCTGAAGTGGCATCACGGAGCAGCTCAGCAAGCGAATCCACAAAGCTTTTCATGGTCTCGACCCGCCAAAGATCTGACCTGTACTCAAGAACCGCGGGTAGGGACTCGCTGCCGTCGCGATCCCAGATACCTAAATCGAGATCCCACTTCGCAGTCCCAATCGCTACCCCCTGGATGCGCGCAGGCTGGGCCGGATCTACCGACACACCGTCGAGGAAGTGAAGTGGGCTTGCGGGTAAGCGTTGGTAAGTCATCCCCGCTTGAAAAATGGGATGACGCGATAAATCACGCAAGCCTGATGCGGCGACAACTTCAGCAAACGGAACCATGTCATGGCCCAACGCGAGAGAGATAACCTGATGCTCACGCAAGACAAGCTCCTCGAACGTTGGATTCCCGGTCAGATCACTTCGGAGTGCGACGGCGTTATTGAAGTAGCCGACCAGATCTCTCACTTCCGGCTGATCACGGCCAGCCGTAGTAATGCCGACCGTGACATCAACTTGGCCGCTCCATCGGGAAATGGTCGCCTTATACGCGGTCATGATTACGCAAAATGGACTGACGTTAAGGCGACTCGCCAGATTCCGAATCTGGCTGGTGACGACCCGATCGATTGTGAAATGAATATGGTCGCCCGCGTCTGAAGCGACTTGGGGGCGAGGGTAGTCCGTCGCTATCTCCAAGGGAGCAAGTTGCGAGAGGTTGTGTTTCCAAAACGTCTTCTCGATTTCAAGTCGTTTAGGTGTCCAGAAATCACGCTGCCATGCCGCAAAGTCGGAATACGTCACTGGCAAAGCCGGAAGGTCTGGAGCCATGCCGCGGAGGCGAGCGCTGTAGAACTCCCGCAGATCTCTCCCGAATATCTCTGGCGACCAGCCGTCGTCGACAGTGTGATGAGTAACCATCAATAGCAAGTAATTCTGATCTGAAAGCTGGTAGATACGCACTCTGAAGGGCATATCTACTGATATATCGAACGGTAGCCGGGCCTCCCTAGTGAGTTCCTCCCAAGCTAATTCCCACCGCTCGGCGTCATTGCCGCGTGATTCGCGATGATCAACAACACGAAAGTTGAGATCGGCGGCATCTCCAAACCGAACTTCTAGCTGATCATTCTCGTAAATAAGGCGCGATCTCAGCGGCTCATGACGCTCTGTCATATCTTGAAAAGCTAGCCGCAATGCTTGAAGGTCTAGATGTCCCACCAGCGGTACGTCGACCGCAATGTTGTAGGCGTTCGATTCCGGCCAGCTTTGCCCCACGAGCCAAAGGCTTTCTTGTCCAAAACTCGGCCTAGTCGTCGCAACCTCCGCTTCTTTGGCAACTATTACCTGATCCTCATTTAAGCCTCGGTCGCGATCGGATTGGTCAACCAGACGCGCCATTGCCCCTAAGGTCGACGCCTTGTACAGGTCGACCAGTCTGAGCCGGACCCCGGTCGTGCGCTCTAGTGACGCCAGCAGTTCTAACGCGAGTACTGAATTGCCACCCAAAGAAAAGTAGTCCGACGTCTCGTCGTACTCTTGCACCCCGAGCACGGCCTGCCATATGCGGCCCACGATCGCCAACGAATCTGGGGGATCGACGTCGGCGGACCGACTCTCCACTGTCTCCGCTGTCTCCCGCTCTGCTTGGATGCGCACGACCGGCCAATGTCGAGTTCGGGCGAACGGGTAGGTGGGTGCAACTACCCGCTGAAAAGGTGCGGGCGAATTGCTAGCGTCATCGATTGAGTCGGCGCGTGCCTCTATTCCGCTGGGCGAGATTTCAAACTCGTACAACCGCTCGAGAAGTATGTTGACGTCGCTTGCGTCGAAGGTACGTACGCGTTTGTGCCTTCCTCGCCCTGTATTCAAAGTCCTCACGATCGCCAACCAATCTCCGCGCGAATCGGCGATACTCCTCCGAACTTGTCGCGCAAATGCGACAAGAGATGTGTCGCTAGTGGCGCTTATGGTCAACACCCGGTCGTCAAACCCGACATTGGGAAGTTCCGACACTGCAGGCGGTGGACCAAGGATGACGTGAACGTTGGTTCCGGTGAGGCTGAGCGAGCTGACACCGACAACCCCTTCCGGCGATTCGAGAGTTGACTCAGAGGTGGTGATTTCAACAGAGCCATCCCAGTTCACTAGCGAATTAGGCTTCTCGAAGTTCGCTGATGCAAATCTCTTCTTGAGATGCAGTGAGAGAATCGCCTTCACCATTCCAGCTAGACCCGCGACTTGATCAAGATGCCCGATATTGCTTTTCAGGCTGCTGACATGCGCGCTCATCCCGCGTCTAGCCAAGGCGCGCTGCAAGGCGGTCAGTTCGATAGCGTCCCCAAGGCGAGTTCCTGAACCGTGAGCCTCGATGTATAGAAAACTGTCAGGCTTGGTCAGGCCGGCATCGAACCACGCTCTGTCGAGCAAACTCTCTTGCGCCGCGGGACTCGGGGCACTAAACCCGTTTGATCTGCTGCCGTTGTGATTTACGGAGATTGCACGCACGCTCGAATAGATCACGTCGCCCGATGCCAAAGCGTCCTCCATTCGCTTGACAAAGAAGACGACGCCGCCTTCACCATCGCTGGTTCCGTCGGCTCGATCGTCAAATGCTCTGCATAAACCGCTCTCGGAGAGAATTCCCATATACGACGTATCTGCACGCGCGCGGAGAGACCCAAGCGACAAGTTCACTCCCCCAACAACTGCGGCATCGCACTTTCGTAGAGCGAGCGCGTCGCACGCAGCGTCGAGTGCCACCAGCCCAGATGAGCACCCACTATCAAGTACGACGCTGGGCCCCTGAAATCCAAGAAGATACGAAAGTCGACCAGCCATCGATGCAGGTGCCGTGCCCACCATTTTCACGGTCCCGGACTCGGCTGACAAAAGGTCGCCGTAGTGGTTGCTATGGGACGTAGCGAAAACGCCAACCCGCTCCCCTCGATACGCCGTCGGAGAGTTTCCGCCGGATTCAATTGCCTCCCACGCGAGCTCAAGCATTATGCGCTGGTGGGGGTCCGTGAGAGCGGCCTCCCGTGGGCTGATACCGAAAAAGTCCGCATCAAAGGCCTCAATGTCATTGATGAGCCCAGCGCGCGGGCGGACACTTCCGACCGACCGCCCCAAGAGCTCATACCGAGCATCGCCGATCGGGGCGGTGAGCACGTGTTGCCGAGAGAGAGTTGAGTGAAGCTGCGAGACGCTCGATGCTCCAGGCAAACGGAATGCCATACCCACGATCGCAATGTGGTCTTTCATATTTTCGAACCCTTCGACGAAGTTCGCGAACGAGCAATAATCATTTCTGTCTGCTCCATTTGAGATGAATACACGAAGAGATCGGTGAGTTCCAGCTCGATCGAGGGAAACTGTCTTCGCAACTCTTCGAGCACTCGCAGGAGACTTACCGAATCGCCACCGGCTTCGAAGAACTTCGTGGACCGCGGGATATCTCGGATTTCAAGCACCCGCTCCCAAATGGATTGAACGACGTTTGGCAGTGGGTTGTTATCGAGCGAGGTGTTGGCGTCGTGGGGTTGGGGCGGCGCGGGAAGAGCATTCCGGTCGAGCTTTCCGTTGACAGTGAGAGGTAGGCGCTCCATTACGACTATGTGAGCTGGAATCATGTAATCCGGAAGGAGGTTGACCAGCTCTCGGCGAACCGTTTGCTCCGCGTCTGCCGCCGCCACCACATATGCCACCAGAATCGGCTGAGGTCCCAGGTCGGCACGCAACGCAACCGCAGCGTCCTGCACCATCGCTAACGACCTCAGGGCGTGCTCGATTTCTTCAAGCTCGACCCTGAAACCGCGAACTTTCACCTGGCTGTCACGACGTCCGAGAAACTCAAGCTCCCCGTCGGGTCGCCACCGCGCCATGTCACCTGTGGCATACATCCGATCTCCCGGGACCGAACTGAATGGATTAGGCACAAACACACCGGCCGTAACTCCCGAGCGCCCAAGATAACCCCACGCCAGTCCAGGACCCGCCAAGAAGAGCTCACCCGGCTCGTCGACGCCAACAGAACGCATCCAACGATCCAAAACATAGGCGCTGGTATTGCCCACAGGACGACCGATCGGGACCTTCCCCACCGCATCACTCACCAGATCAAGCCGGTAGGCCGTGGCCATGATCGCGCTTTCGGTAGGACCGTACAAGTGCATCGACTGGTGATCTGGCGCATAAAGACCGAGTGCCTTTAATGCGTGTTGGGGAGAAAGGGTGTCTCCGCCGACTTGAATCGAGTCAAGTGAAGCGAGGAGATCTGGCGCGAGATCAACGATCAGGTGAAACTGTGGGCTGATGAACAACGCTGTGTCAGCGCCCAAATCGCGAACTCCTTGCGTCACGCTCTCTATGAAATCTGGATTCTCGTCGGGAATTATTACAGTCCCACCCGCGGCGAGGGTCACCCAAACCTCGAGAATCGACGCGTCAAATGTGTATGGGGAAATATGCAGCCGACGTACGGCCTCGCGATATCCTCGGATGCCGTCCTGCGAGAAAATACGGACCAACGCCCTATGGTCAATCGCGACGGCTTTTGGTTCGCCGGTCGAGCCAGACGTGTATAGGACGTAGGCGAGGTCGCTTAGTCTCGTGCTCGGCAAAGGAAGTCGCTGAGAGTTAAGGAGCATCGGGACGCTCACGTCGTCTAGGACGTCCACCACCTGAAGCGCCTCAGCTAGACGGCGGTTTCTCTTAGACGGATGCCTCGGATTGAGCGGCAGGTATGCGCTGCCGGAGAGAAGCACCCCCAGCATCGCGACAATGGCGTCAGTCGAACGACTCAGTTCGACGCCAAATATATGGGGACCGATTCCATGTCGCTCAACTAAGCCGCTTGCAACGGCCCCGGCGTGGGCAAGAAGTTCCTCACGAGTAATCGTTCTCGACGCGGAGTGAAGGGCAGGTTGGCCCGGCGATTCGGACGCATGTTGTTGTATGAGCGACACCAACGTCGTGTCCGGTTGGTCATATGAAGGGCCGGTCGACTGGGGGGGCAGCGCTCGAAGGTGTGCTCGCACATCCTCACGTTCAGAAAAATGCTCGAAACTATCGCCACTGACGATCCACAGAAGCGCGGCTTTCATAACTGCCGCAAAATCGCTCGCCGCCCGGCGGTCCCAAGCGTCTTCCCTGCATGAGATTGAGAGTCCACGAAGTTGGGTACCATCGACTAGAAGCTTGAATGAAGTCTCGAATTTTGAAACGGACAGGTTGGGCGTCACCGTAGCAATGTTCAACGATTGCAGCAGGTCACTTGACCTGACCTGTTCGGTCTGAAACACAGCAAACGGAAGCGGATTGGTAGCACTCCGCGGAGCGACCTTTGCATTCAAGACATCGCGAACGGCCACACGCTCAAAGTCGTACCCCTCTCCTATCAAATCCATAGCTCGCAGCGCCAGATCAGACGTTGAATCGGAGCCACCACACGAGAAGTGGAGCGGCAAGACATTCACCGTCAGTCCGAATAGATCGTCGGCGCCTCGTTGACTACGATTCGCATAAGGCACGGCGATGCTACTTTCGGACCATCCGGTCCATGCACACATCGCGGCGACAGCGGCCGCTATCAATAACGAGGCGACGGTACAGCCTTCCCTAGCCGCTTTCTTCAGTAACTGCTCTGACTGTTTTGGATCAATCTCCAGCATCGTGCTGAATCCGCGGTAAGTGGGTAGCAAACCAGAGTGGTCCTTATTGCCCAACTGGGGTTGCTCGCGCGCCCGCCAACGTTCTCCAGCTGCGCGGAGGGTCTGCTGCCCGTCTTCTGACCGCAGCCAGACCTGCTCTGCGTCAAGCCAGACGGAGTATCTCGGACGTTCAAGGCTCCTGAGGGAAGTTTGATACAGACGGGCCAAGTCCTGCGAGAATATGTGAAGCGAGTCTCCGTCGGCAATTGAATGATGAAAAGCGAATGCGGTAAGCGTGCGTTCGTCGCCGATAGATGTCACAGCTGCGCGCCAAAGCAGTGAACCATCAGCTTTAAAGGGCGTCGACCAAAAAGCGTCCAGACTCACATCGTCCAAAGAGCTTTGGCGGTCAAGCCATGAGACATCGAGCTCGAACGATTCAGCGTCGAGGATCGCCTGCTCTCCAAAATCTTGCCGAGCGGGAAATGTGGCGCGAAGCATCTCGTGTGACCGCGCCACTCCGTGCAGCGCGCTAATAAATTTGTCTTTGTCGAATGGTCCATTCCAACGAAGGACAAGCGGGATCACGTACGCCCCCTGCGTCTTCGGGTCGAGAGCCTCCGCGATTAGAACCTCCCTCTGAAGAGTTCCGACCGGGTGGAATGTTTGAATCATTTGAATGCCCGCCCGTCGATTGGCCGCTCTAGTTCGTCAATTTCGCGAGCGATACCGGCCACAGTTCTCCCGCGGAAGACCAATTTCACGGGAATATTGATGTCCAGTAATTCGCGAAGTTTGGTGGCTAATCTCACGGCATCGAATGAATTACCCCCGAGCTGAAAAAAGTCGGCGCCCATGCCCAGGTCGGGCTTGCCCAGCACTTCAGAAAATACCTGCGCAATCGCTCGAGCATCTTCCGGGCCGCGCCAGTTGGCGTCGTGGGGTTGGGGCGGCGCGGGAAGAGCATTCCGGTCGAGCTTTCCGTTGACAGTGAGAGGTAGGCGCTCCATTACGACTATGTGAGCTGGAATCATGTAATCCGGAAGGAGGTTGACCAGCTCTCGGCGAACCGTTTGCTCCGCGTCTGCCGCCGCCACCACATATGCCACCAGAATCGGCTGAGGTCCCAGGTCGGCACGCAACGCAACCGCAGCGTCCTGCACCATCGCTAACGACCTCAGGGCGTGCTCGATTTCTTCAAGCTCGACCCTGAAACCGCGAACTTTCACCTGGCTGTCACGACGTCCGAGAAACTCAAGCTCCCCGTCGGGTCGCCACCGCGCCATGTCACCTGTGGCATACATCCGATCTCCCGGGACCGAACTGAATGGATTAGGCACAAACACACCGGCCGTAACTCCCGAGCGCCCAAGATAACCCCACGCCAGTCCAGGACCCGCCAAGAAGAGCTCACCCGGCTCGTCGACGCCAACAGAACGCATCCAACGATCCAAAACATAGGCGCTGGTATTGCCCACAGGACGACCGATCGGGACCTTCCCCACCGCATCACTCACCAGACAGGCCGTGGCCACAACACAGGCTTCAGTCGGACCGTAAGTATTCAATAATGCGATCGACTTGGGCTTGTCGCGAAGGGAGGGTCTGCTGTCGGTTTGGTTGACTCCTGCGCTGTGAGGATTTCGGTTCTCACGGAAGGATGGTCAACGTGCCCAAAGCATTCCCATTGGAGTTCCGTCGTGACGTCGTCGCGGTCGCTCGGCGGG
>Ga0247741_1000654_pt1 | contig 19214 bp, 20 predicted proteins | sample UWRJL213509R2_FD_180945 | JGI IMG/M metagenome (GOLD analysis project Ga0247741, IMG submission 180945) | Plant litter microbial communities from Arlington Agricultural Research Station in Wisconsin, United States - UWRJ-L213-509R-2 | ecosystem: Environmental > Terrestrial > Plant litter >... | reverse complement strand
ATTTGGGTCCATGTCGGAACGCCTAAAGCCTCGTCGAGCTGAGGAAATGAGTCGAGATGGGCGAGATCGAAGTGATTGAGAAAGAAGTCGGGCACATTGCTGTCGAAAACTAGAACCCGAAGGTTCGCGTCGGAAGCCAGCTCGTCCAAGATCACTGCGAGACGCTCGACCATCTCACCGACCACAAGACCCACCGGAGCATTCCCAAAGGTTATGTTGGCCACAGTTGGGCTTAGTCGTTTGAAGATGACAGAGTCGGGCATTGGGCGCACTTCCTTGCTTTTAGCTGATTGGCTCGCTGCAAACGTAGATTCAGACGTAGACGGCGTCCTGGCCCTCACAACATCACGCTCGGCAGCGCGATGCTGCCTTACCGACGACAACGACGCTGCGAACGAGCAATCCGGAGATAGTCGGCGTCACTGCTTTCGGCTGCACCAGCTAGCTTTCGCTCCGCAGAGGTGCACGTGATTCACCCGGAGACGGGCCCCATCCGGCGATAGGGGTGTTCAACGAGCGCTTTCTATCCCGCGATCGCGGTGCGATTGCCGAGTCGCTGCCTCTGCTAAATCGCCCGGCGGCACGGGTACACGTCCACCGCGACAGTCGAAGGCTGTCTGTTCGCCAAAGGAGCATGTTCGTGGCGGGGACATGCGGCGGCTGAGTGCCAGCTTCAGGCTTTGCTTCATGGCGCCTGAAGTCGGGGGTGCTAGCGACCAATGCAGCGCAGCCAGTTTGAACGAGCCCGTACGGTCTTCGTTCGCGCACCGCCAACCAGCCCGAAGGACTCGACATGACTTTTCCCGATACAGGACCGAACGCTCACGACTCGGGGACCTTTTCTATTGGCGGGGACATGACAGTCAACAGACTTGGATATGGCTCGATGCAATTGACCGGTTCAAGAGCGATGGGCGAGCCCAGCGACCCAGATAGAGCCAAAGCGGTGCTCAGAGTCGCGATCGAGTTGGGCGTAAATCTGATAGACACCGCGGATTCGTACGGGCCCGGGGTTCCAGAGCGACTCATCGCCGAAGCTCTCTTCCCCTACCCTCGCGACCTGGTCATTGCCACGAAGGGAGGCTTTGTTCGTGGGCAGCGCGGTGAGTGGATTACGGACGGTCGCCCCGAGCATCTCAGGGAAGCGCTTCTGGGAAGTCTCAAGCGGCTCCGAGTAGAGACGATCGACCTGTACCAGTTGCACCGGATCGATCACAAGGTGCCACTCTCCGACCAGATCGGCGCACTGGAAGAGTTCCGGCAAAGCGGGCTTATCCGCCACATCGGCCTAAGAGGTGACAGTGGAGGATCTAAAAACTGCCCAGTCGCAGACGGACATCGCAACCGTCCAGAACCTCTATAACCTTGGCGACCGTCGTGCCGAGGAGCTTGTCGCTTATACCGCTGAGAACAGGATCGGCTTCATCCCGTGGTTCCCGCTGGCGACCGGTCAGCTGACGACAGCGTCGGGACCGCTAGCAAGTCTCAGCGCGAGCACCGGAGCGGCACCATCGCAAATCGCTATTGCATGGCTGCTCCAGCACAGCCCGAATATATTGCCGATCCCTGGTACCTCAAGCCCGGAGCATCTACGAGAGAACATCGCGGCAGCCCACCTGAAACTAACACCGCGCAACGTAGCGGAGCTGGATGCCGCGTAACCACAGACCCCTTGAAGTAGCCCTCGGAAGCTCCGAGCTGCACTGATTTGCAAGCAGCATCGGCGGACAACAACCAAACCGATGAATCACTCACAACGTAAGGAAAATATCGTGATCACAATAAACCCCACGGGACGTCAATCCACCTTTCCTGCGCCCGTCGTTGTTTCAACTATGGGGGTGGTGGTCAAATGAGTACCCCCCGCCTACACGTGGCGCGCGCAGCTTCGTTCAACGAACCAGCAGACGATGTTTGGTCGCGCATCGGGAACTTTGATGACGTGACGTGGATGCCAGGCGTAGCGCGTGTCATCAACGTTGTTCCAGGCAAGGTTCGCGAAGTTCATCTCGAAGGTAGCGACTCAAGCGTCACTGAGGAACTTCTATCGGCCACAAAGCGTTCGCACACCTTCACCTTCAGCGATTCTGGACAGTTGCCTGTCCAGGACTATCTCGCAGTCCTGCATGTCCACAGCGACGGCGAGACGAGCACAGTCACCTGGACGGCTGAATTCTCCGCCCTAAACGCCACCGACGAGACCGCGGAAAAACAGATGGCTTCTTGGTACGAAGCATGCCTCCAAAATGCGGGCGGGGAGGTACTAGCGCCGCTGTCGCTCGAAGTTTTTGTGAGCGACTACAAGCCGCTCGGGGCGACAGTGCCCGAGTGGGACGCCGCCACCTCGGCGACTTGGCCAGCTAGCACGGCCACTCTTATCGCCGGAGAGACTGACGCCGTTCTGGTAGATGCGCTCATTACTGTGGGCGAAGCGGATCAGCTAGCCGCGTGGATCAAGTCATTCGGCAAGAACCTAACCACGGTATATATCACCCACGGTCACGCGGATCATTTTTTTGGGCTAGCCGCTGTGCTTCGAGAGTTTCCCGACGCTGTGCCGGTTGCTCTGGAGGAAATAATGCCGTTCGCTCAGGGTCAGTTAGATCCGGGCTATGTGGACTACTGGAAGTCTCTGTTCCCGGGCCAGCTTCCAACTGAGCCGCGCGGACCGGTGCAGTTAGAGGGAGCAGTCATCTCGCTTGAGGGCCACAAATTGCGGCCAGTGTCAGTCGGGCAGAGCGATACCGACCCCTCAAGTGTCGTGTACGTACGAGACCTCGATGCTGTCGTCGGAGGCGACGTCGTTTACAACGGGATCCACCTGTGGCTGGCTCAGACCGGAACTGCCGAAAGAGAGGCTAGGAAGCAAGCAATAGATCTGGTCGAGGCGCTGCAGCCGGCGTGGGCCATAGCAGGCCACCGTGACCCTTCGGCCCTCTCGGACTCAGCACCGGCACTCATCGCAGCGACACGCTCTTACCTCCGAGACTTCGAAGGCGGGGTTACGGCGTCCAAAACGACGTCCGAGCTCGTGGCGTACATGCTGCAGAAATATCCGACGCTGGGCAATCCTTACACGCTCACCGCATCGGCGGCCGCTCAATTCGCCGCCGAGTAGGCCCCGAACAACTCGCCCGCCCACCCATCTTCATTTGCAAGCACATAACGCTTGCGCCAAACCAAACACCTGAATGGAAAGAAATGACAAACGATTCGCAACTCACCGCCTCGACCCTAACGATCGATGCGGCTAATGGCGTGAGCTACGCATACCGCCGCTTCGGCCAAGCCAACGACGGCGTGCCCATGATTTTCCTCATGCACTTCCGGGGAAACATCGACAATTGGGACCCAGCCCTGGTGGACGCGATTGCGGCAAAGCAGGAAGTAATCCTCGTCGACAACGCAGGCGTCGGAGCATCGACAGGGGTCGTTCCGCCGACCGTTAAACAGATGAGTTTCGATCTGATCGCTTTCATCGATGCACTCGGACTACGCACCTTCGATCTCTTCGGATTCTCCCTCGGAGGTTTCGTGGCGCAAGAGCTTGCCCTGCTCCGCCCGTGGGCTGTTCGCAAGCTTGTCCTGGCCGGGACCGGCCCTGCGGGGGCCCCAGGTATGCATGGTTGGCGGGAGGACATCGAGCGGGAATCGCGGATTGATGAGAGCACGGCCGAAAGCTTGCTCTACATCTTTTTCGCACCGACAGACAGCAGCCGAGCTCTCGGGCAGCGCTTTTTGGGACGTATATTCACCCGCACGGAGGGCCGAGACGCGCCGACAACGACCACCACGCGAGACGCTCAGTACGACGCGGTCCTTGACTGGGGAATCCCAGACCTGAGCAAACTCGAACGACTCACGGGAATCGTCGCGCCGACCCTCATTCTCCAGGGCGACGACGACCGAATGATTCCGACCAAAGGCAGTCACACGATGGCTGGCCTCATCCCAGACGCGCGACTGCACATCTTCCCGGACGCCGCGCACGCCTCGATCTTCCAGTACCCGGACGAGGCAGCCTCGTTGGTCAACGAATTCATCTCCGAGAAAACGGCCTAGACACTAACGTCCAGGCCTTCCAGACAAACGAAAGGCACGAACATGTCCTCACTACTCGAAAGAATCATTGACGCCCACGGGGGTGCCGCGTGGGATGAGATCAAGACCATCTCGGCCACCCGATCGTTCGGCGGCGGGCTCTGGGAACTCAAGCAGGTCCCCGGCATTGCCGAACACGGTCGCTTCACGGTAGACCTCACTCGTGAATGGTCCTCCCTTCAGAGTTTCGGTGACGCCGACATTCGAACTGACTTCGCACCCGGGCGAGTCGCAATCGTTCGCGGAGACGATGAGGTAGTCGCAGAATTGCTGACCCCCAGGGCGACTTTCGCGGGGCACGAAGTTACAACCCCATGGACGCCACTACAACTCGCTTACTTCACCGGCTACGCGATGTGGACCTACAACACGGAGCCTCAGTCGTTCCGACTGCCAGGGGTAACCGTCGAAGAGATTGGACCATGGACTGAGAACGGTGAAACCTGGGACCGGCTCCAGGTGACCTATCCCGATTCAATCGAGACCCACAGTCCCGTACAGACGCTCTACGCAGACTCGGACGGAGTCCTGCGCCGGCGCGACTACGAGGTCGACATCATGGGGGGGAGCCCCGCCGTCGAATACATGACAGATCAGACAGAAGTGTCGGGTGTAGTTCTCCCGCGCGAGCGCAAGATCTACGTCAGAGACGAAAACGGCGCGGCTCTGCCTGAACCGCTGCTGGTCTCCATCAGCATCAGCGACATCACGGTCGAGTAGACGAATCACGACGGCGCTTGCTCGCGGCTGATCATTGCAAATGACAAGAGCCGCTGGCGAGCGCCGTTCTCGTCCCTTTTAGGTCCATCCGCAGTAAGACCTCGCGAAAGAGGTTCGAGAAGGAAGTAGCTAGCCAATGTCCGATCAAGAGCCACAGCAAAGTTTTATCGCGGCACTTGCGAATGAGCAGTTCATTCTGCAATCCGTTTCGGGAACGACGGTCGGCGAAAGTGGAAGTCGAGCTGCCCTTTACCTATCGTCCCTATCGAGCGGCTTAGTGGCCGTCGGCTTTGCGAGCGGCGCGCCGGATGTGCTCCGGGTGATGCTATTCACTGTTCTTCCAACCATCTTCGTTCTGGGCTGTTTCACGATGGTGCGCCTTGTCGACACAAGTATCGAGAACCTTGTTGCCATCAGGAGAGTGGAACGGATCCGCCAATACTGGTCGACCCTAGCCCCCGAAGGTCATATTTTTTTTCACTCCAGACGAATTCAATACCGGTCATAGAGGCGTGCGCTACGGACGGTGGGCCTGGCTGTTCCCTATCGCAAGCATGGTAATCGTCATCAATGCGGTGGTGGCGGCAGCAACCGTGGCAATCCTCTGCTCAGGGCTCCTACGAATCGAGCACGTGACCGCTCAGTTGCTTGGCGGTTTCTTGGGAGTCGTTTTCGTGGTTGCGGCGATGTCATATCAGTGGCGACGTCTTCAAGGGCAATTGCGCAACGCACCAGCAAGTGATTCAGCAGGCGAGGCTACACGTGACAGCCAGTAACACACCAACTTCCGCTAAAGATTGTCTGCGGGTGGAGCCCTTGGGTGTTTCGCTAGACGCTTTGCGGCCAATGCACGAATGCATAACTCCGGGTGTAACCTCCTGACGGCAGGCGATGCCACGATATTCGGCGCATGCTCAATCGACATCGCCGCTAGCGCATACAAGGAGCGCGGAGCACAATGAAAGCAATGCCCACCTCACGCGATCAGCCGCCAACAATCCCCTCGGCGTAGACGGGAACGCCAGAGGCCTCATGTGAACGCGCAACCGCCTCTTCAAGTACGACTTCGCGATCTGCGAATGGCAGCAAACCTGACACTCGAATCTTTGGCCGAGAAGTCCGGAATTAGCGTCAGAGCAATAAGCGACATTGAACGCGGCGTCAGTGCGAGACCGCGTAGGAGCACCCTTCTTGCTCTGGCGCGCGGACTGGAGATCGGCGCGGACACTCGTGAATGGCTGCTTCGTCCGACTCTGGCTGAAAAAGAAGCGCGGACAGGCTTAGTTCCTTCGTTGATTAATGACTTCGTCGGACGCGAAGACGAACTCCAATACGTGATGGAGGCGATGTCAGTGCCTGGCGGCCTCGCAATCGTCACCGGTCCGCCAGGGATAGGCAAAACAACTCTCGTTCTCAGAGCGGCTCGCCAGGCTGCGGGCACGGGCCCGGTGCTATTCACCGACTTGATGGGCGATGGCGCCAGCCCCGCAACTCCGCTGGAGGTCATTCGGCGACTCCTCGAACAAGCAGATATTGGCACCAGCCTCCCGTCAACTCTAGACAGAGCGGCGTCGATGTGGCGTGACCTGTGCGCGACCATTCAACCAATCGTGATACTCGACAACGCCGGTCGGGAGGAGCAAGTTCGTCCAGTGTTTGTGGACGGTGTTCACTTCGTGATCGTCACATCCCGCAGGAGCATGGCCGGCCTCACAGCAACGTCACGGCTCAATTTGCAACCGCTCCCGATAGCCGACGGTATTCGCCTGCTAGAGCAAGTCATACCCCCCGCTCAACAGTCGCGGACTGCCCTGAGAGAGATTGCACAAGCCTGCAGCGGCAACACTTTAGCGTTACGCATCGCCGGAAATCACGTCGCGAGCCGACCGCTAATCACTGCGGGCGGGTTCGCCTCTCGCCTCGGCTTAGAACAACGACGCGTTCGCCTATTGACGGCTGGCGACCTATCGATCGAGGCGGCTTTCACTCTTTCCTACGACGGCCTCACCCCGCCCGCGGCGAGGTTATTCCAAGCTATTTCGATGATCGAAGGTCGCACCTTCGACGCGAATCTTGCGGCGGCTGGAACAGGGGATGATCTGGAACAGGTCGAGGACCTCTTGGAAGATCTCGTCGAGTCAGGCTTCCTCGAAGCGGATGAGGGAAATCGCTATCGGATGCATGACCTCACTCGGGCATTTGGTCGTTCTCGCATCGCGGACGAGGGGCAGGATCGCGAAGTCACACTGCTGCTCAGGCAGTGGCTCCTGCACGAACTCGGACGTAACGCGGCGGAATTTACAACTGTGAGCGCTTCACACGAAGCCCCTCGGGACGCCTTGCGGCCGAGTTCAAATGAGGAGGCTGCGTCGTGGATTCGCACGGAGGTTGAGCATTGGTGGCCCGCTCTTGTAAGCGCCGGACGCGATGGCGAGCACGCTGTGGTTGTCGAACTCGCTGTGCTTTTGCAAGAAGGTTTCGCGCACCTCTGGGTCGGATGGGGCAACTGGGTCGCGCTGTACGAGGTCGCCGTCGCCTCGGCGCGCGCGCTTCAGGACGACGGACTCATCGCCAGGCTACTAGGAACCTTGCATTGGGCTTCGAGAGTTGAAAAGGGAGACGAATACGACGGCGTCGCCATGACCACGGAGATCGTGGAGCGGGCTATGGCCGCCGGCGACGGCCTACAGATCGCGTGGGGAAATTACCATCTGGCCTGGGCGCTGCTCCGCCGTCAGCAGCCCCTATTGGCTCTTGAAGCCGTGGTCAAGGCGCACGAAGCATTCGTTGTCGCAGGAGGTGCCGGGTTCGAGAGCGAGACGCTCGCGCTCAAGGCGGCGATCTTGGTTGAAGCGGGCCAGGCCTCGCGAGCCTCGGAGGTGATAGTCAATCTCAGGAACCGGCTGGATGACTATCCTCTGAGCGGCCGGCAAAGAAACGGGCGAATGGTTTCGCTAGAGGAGTTGGCTCGTGTCGCGTCGAGGGATGGGGAACATGACCTCGCAGTGTCAGCGGCCGATGCGCAACTCGCGCTAGTTAGGCCAACACGATCGGACTATCTCACCGCTCGCGCTCGCATCAACAGGGCCAGAGTCTTGATTGGCGGCCGAAGGCTGGATGAAGCCGAAGCCGATCTGTCGTTGGCTCGGTCGCTTTTAGCCCAGGCTCAGAGCCGTGCTCTCACGTCCGCTCTCGAACGTCTACTCGGCGACTTGTCGCAGATGGTGAACGACGCTCGGGAAGTCAGTTGACGCATTCGGTTCGGCGACTATTCCCGGGCTCGGCTGGGCTATATTCTTCCGACCGCCCAGAGTACGCCCCGACCGACAATATGCGAAACGATGCTGAACGAGTTAAAACCAGGAGTCGCTTCCTCATCGAGTCCGACTTCTCGAATGCTGGCGATGTCCAGCGCCTGCACCACTATCGCGTAATGATCGACGGCATGGATTGCAGGCGCAGACCCAACGTAGAGAGCGGTTCGCGCGTCGTTTTTCACTGTCCAGGCATTTCCGGGCAGATCAATAACACCGGCCGCGAGGTCAGTTGTGTCCGCCGGAATATCCGCCACCATCCAGTGCCAGAGGCCGGAGGGGGTCGGCGCTTCCGGGTCATACATTGAAACGACGAAACTCTTGGTGCTCGTGGGCGCGCCACTCCACGTCAGCTGAGGCGACAGGTCCTCTCCGCCAGGTACGCCGAATATCGCCGAGTACTGGTCTGGGCCCAAGCTCCCGTCAGCGGCGACACTGGAGCTGCTGATCGTTAGGGCGGGGACGAGTGGCAGCCGGCCGTATGGTGAATTCAAAGCGAGCTCCTTGCGGGGGAGGACTAGAGATCCGCTTTCGCGTCAAGCCCGCGAATCAAGCGAGCAGGGACGGGTGAACGGCCATTGAACTAATGGAAGGGACCTCGGGCTCAGCGTGCTATCGAGCACTGGGTCCTCATCGATGCAACACCAGTCGCAAGCTTCTGACCTAACGGTCTTCTGAACCAGCCCCTAGCAAGAGCAGGCAGTGAGGTCATCCTTCTGTTCGTCGGTCTCCTGGGTTGTCACGCAGCGCTGCCACGTGGGTTGCGGCGATAATTCTCCTTCAAGAGCACGCGACGAGGCCGATAGCAGCAGCTGGCTTACGATCCACGCGGGCGAACGATATATGACCTGAAGACCGCGAGTTCATCTCAGGAACTCAGTTCGCGGAGTTGCATAAACGACCGGTGAACTGACTCATCCCGAAATCGACTACAAAGTCCCCTCGGGTTAGCAGTCGCCTCGCAAGAACCAGCCGGGTGTCGAAACTGTTCCCTGAAGGGACTACCTCCTGACTCAGCTAGCACTTAGCGTCGCCTGTGAATTCACCTGAACCCTGCCACTTGCTTCCGTGGCCCCGAGCCAGCGCGACTAGGACGAATGGAGATCGCATGTCAGGCGCTATCGTTATCGCTGATTTCGGCGGGCCGGAGGTATTGCGGTGGCGTGAAGTAATGCCGCCGGAGGCGAATCGCGGTGAGGTACTCATCCGTGTCCAGGCTGCAGGAGTGGGCCCAACGGACCTCCACATCCGTGCTGGCGACCTAACTACGGTCTTTCCGCAACGGCCGGGAGATGTACTTGGGTTCGAGGCGGCAGGAGTCGTCGAGGCGGTAGGCGAGGGGGCTTCGGCCAGCGTAGGCGACGAAGTCGCCGCTCTGTTGCCTGCTCAAGGAGGGTACGGCGAGCTCGTGACTACGGCCGTTTGGTGCGCGAAGCCGGCTTCCGTAAGTTGGGATGCTGCCGCCGCTTTGCCCGCGTCCGCAGACGCCGCGGTCGGAACGCTCCGGCAGATTCGCGCGGCAAAAGGGGAGACGCTAGTCGTGCTCGGCGCCGTTGGGGCGGTGGGGTCGATCATCACACAACTGGCACGAGCGAGGGGTATCCGCGTGATTGGTGCGGCGAGCGTACGCGATGCCGACACTGTCCGCGAGCTGGGTGGCGAATTCGTAGAGTTGCGGGACGGCATATTTGACCGCATCGTTGGCCCGGTCAATGCCGTCATCGATACGGCGGGCCACGGGGAGCTGACGCAAGCAGCGATTAGGGTTGGCGACGCACACCGGGTGGTCACCCTTATCGGAGGCGCCGAGGTGGCTTCATCAGGGGTTCTTCTGTCCCATCCAAGCCCAGACCGCGCACCGGACGCGCTAGCGATAACGATGCCACTTCTCGCCGCCGGTAATCTTCGACTGAAGCGGCGTCGTATTCTGCCCATCCGCGAAGCGTCCGAAGCTCATCGCCTTCTCGAGTCCGGCGAAACACATGACAAGGTCGTGCTCTTGTTCTAATAGACGCTCACACGTCTATTGTCCGACTTGGCGGAGCAGGCACGTGCTAGACAGCCTGTGGGTGAAAGTCGGAGAGCTTGCGACGCGATCACCTCATCGGGTGCCGCGGCGGCTCGAGCGACCCCTGGAGAATTGAGTTGAGCGCGATCAAGGTCGCAAATGCTGGCCGCCATCAGCGAAACGCGCACCGCTGCGATCGCCGCGAGTGACAGATCTTCTCGCTTCACCGGGAGTTCGACGTGTCGGTGATATGTCGGTAGACGTCCGTACTGCGCGGCTAAATACCGCAAATAACCAGAATCCCGAGCATTCAAAATCCCTGAGAAACAGGGAAATGCAACATCACCACTGTACTGAAACCCACGTTTACACCGTGGATGTCATCGGTTCGAGCCCGGTAGGGCCCACCAGCGGAGTGCTGCTGTGGCAGGTGCTCCGAGCACTTGCGTGCTCCTGTCGCCACAATCGACACAATGGCTTTGTAAACCCAACGCCGCCCAGATCTCCGTGGCCGGGGTCATGCGGGGCTGTTCAACGCCCGGTCATTAGCGCGAGGCAATATCGTCCCCGGGTGCCAGGCTTCCCAACCACAGCAGAGATGGTTTGGGCATGCGTTGAAAAGTCACTCGGTCGACCGCCACTAGGCCGAAGGTAGGTTCCCAATGCCCCCACTCCCAGTTGTCCAGGAGACTCCAGTGGAAATAACCTCGAACGTCCGCTCCTTCGCTCATAGCGGCGGTCATCGACTTGAGCGCCTCTGCGGTGAATGCGACTCTCTCTCTGTCATCCGAAACGGCAACACCGTTCTCCGTCACGATGATCGGCACAGTGGGGACTAATCGGGAGACCCTGCGGATGGCTCCGCCAAGCGAGGCGGGTAGGAATTCCCATCCGGTGAGCGTTCTCCTCGCGTTGGGGTTTTCTATCGGGTTGCCGCCGATGCCAACGACCCCGCCGGTGTACGTCTGAACGCCTACAAAGTCGTCACCGAGGCTGGCTCGAAGGAACACCTGGTCGCGCGGCTCGGCGTAACGATCAGTCTGTTCTTCAGCCCCTGGAGCGGGCTCGTAGTCTTGGACTGATATTCCCCACCCGACCGCCACTGTCGGGTGCTGGGCGCGCAGTCGGTCGACCGAGGCCCGATGCACGTGAATCAATATCTCGGTGAGTCGGGGATCGGGCTCGGGGAGTCCCGCCGAGAGGTCCGCGCCCGAGTCGCCGAGGCGCGCGAGGACTGCGTAGATATTTGGCTCGTTGATCGTCATCACATGGGTGGCGCCAGCAGCGATGATCGGAGCGACCGAATCTACATAGTGAAGGAATCGTTCTTCGGCAGAATCACTCAGCCACCCGCCTCGCGCGGAGAACCACAGCGGCAACGAGAAATGATTGAGAGTGATCATGGGTCGTAGCCCCAGCCCGAGGGCTGATTTCACTATTCCCACATAGTGATCGATTTCTGCTCGTGAGACGAAGCCGTCCGCCGGCTCGATGCGCGACCATTCAACCCCGAAGCGATATTGGGTGAATCCTGCTGCTGCAGCAAGGAGAAGGTCCTCCTCATAGCGGTGGTAACTATCCACCGCATCTCCGCATCGCTCACTGATCCCGGAGTGAGGCTGATTCTCGCGATACCACCAATCGCTTGCCACATTGCCGCCTTCGGTCTGGTGCGCCCCGACCGACACCCCCCAGAGAAAACCCGACGGAACCCCGTCAAGTCCGAGCCGACGCCTTTCCAATTGTGCAGACTCATCATCAGTCATCGCATGCCCTTCCTGTGGTGAACGAGCGTCTCGAGCCGCCGGACAGCCATCAGCGATCCCGCGCCAAAGCTGAGACATGAGCAAGCAAATGGGCGGCAACATCGTCGAATGGTTCTATCCGTTTTTCGGCCCTGCACATGACTACTGCACCCTCAACGGAAGCTATCAACAAGCTCGAGACTCCGGCCGACTGATCCTCCGGAAGCCCTCCTTCCGTGAGGAGCGAGGCCAACTCTGCTCGCCAGGAGCGAAAGACTTCCGCGGCCCTGTCGAGCAAATCGTCGGACTCCGTCGACGTAGTGACAGCTAGCACGGCACATCCGGCGGTGAAATCGAATGCCGTGAGGAGTTGACGCCACGCGGCGAGGAACTTCTCTGTCAGCAGTGCGGCGGAATCGCCACGCCATGCCCGGATCATCGCTATCGATCGGGCGCCGGATGTCTCGACGGCAGCGGACACCAGCTGATCCTTACCTTTGGGGAAGTGGTGATAGATCGAACCTCGCGGTGAGCCCGTGCGCTCCAGGACTGTCGCGAACGATGTCTGAGGCATCCCGCCGCGAGCGAGGAGCTCAACAGTTCCATCGATCATCTGCTCGCGCGTTTTGCTTGCCACTGAGATCCTCCGTTCGCGTCTCTCGGCGAGACCCTCAGGCCAATTTGGCTTGACTATGCAGACCATCATAGTTCAGGCTGATCTCAAACCGAGGGAGACACCATGCCAATGATCGATGTCTATGCGAGCGAAGGAACCTTCGCGGACAAGCACAAACTCGCGATCGACGTCGCGGCGGCCGTCAAAGAGGTGGAGCAGGTGCCCGACATACCCATGTTTCGCAAGAACACCGCCGCCTTCATCCACGAGTTGCCCGACGGTGACCTCTCCAATGTCGACGGAGACTCCGACTACGTGAGGGTTCAGGTGTTGACCAATGCTGGAGCGCTAGACCGCGAGAAGCAGAAGGCGCTGGTCTCGAAACTCACGGCGATCGTGGCTGCCGCTGCCGGCGATCCGGGACTGACTGAGCGAACCTGGGTTCTTCTGACTGAAGCGGTAGAGGGCGGGTGGGGTCTGTGGGGGCGGGCCCTAACAAACGAGGAAATCATCGAGGCGGCGAGGGCTGAGATCGGGACGTTGCAAGCGGGCAGGTGACGGGCGACGGCGTTCCATCCAGTGAACAGGAGAACGAGGTGACTCACGAAATTGGTTTTCTCGTCTTCGAGGGAGCAAAGATGCTCGATATTGCCGGGCCTGCCGAAGTATTCGCGGAGGCTAATTTGTCTGGCGCCGACTACCGGATATCCATGCTCACCGCCGATGGCGCAGACATCCGAACCTCTATCGGCGTACGGGTCGCAGCGGATGGGGGTGCCTTCGACGAGCGGCACTTCGACACGGTATTGGTTGCCGGAGGTGAGCCGTTTCCAGCGCATCAGGTCCCTGCGGACCTCGCCGACGCCGCAGCCTTTCTGGCTAGCCACACAAGGAGAATCGCGTCGATATGCACCGGTGCGTTCATCCTGGGCGCCGCCGGACTTCTCGATGGCAAGCGGTCTACAACGCATTGGAAGCATGCCTCAGAGCTGGCGCGAAGATTTCCGAGCTCCGTTGTCGAGCCGGATCTGATCTTCGTTAAGGATCAGGAAACGTACACATCGGCTGGAGTCACCGCAGGGATCGATCTGGCGTTGTCTCTCCTCGAGGAAGACCTCGGACCGGACATCACTCGGACCGTCGCTCGCTCGCTGGTCGTATACATGCATCGCGCCGGAGGCCAGTCGCAGTTCTCCGCTGTGCTGGAAAGTCCGGAACCGCGCACTCCCGCGTTGCGCGCTGTCGTAAATCGAGTTCACGCAGATCCGACTGCTGATTACACTCTCGAATCCCTGGCCCGCATCGCGATGGTCAGTTCGCGACACCTCACGCGTCTTTTCCATGAAGAACTCGATACTACGCCAGGTCGATACGTCGAATCGGTCCGTTTCGAACTCGCCAAATCACGTCTTGATTCCGGGCATTCGGTGACGATGGCAGCCGAGCTGGCTGGCTTCGGCTCGCCGGAGTCGCTTCGCCGAGTCTTTGTGCACCGTCTCAAGATGTCGCCGCAGCGGTATCAACGGCGCTTCATGTCGACCGGCACCGACCGTATCGCCAGCTAGTCCGCATCTGTGCGATTGAAGGCCGAGAGAACAACGCAATGATCACGAACTGAGAGCACCGTTGGCTTATGACGAAAACAATCATTGCGGGGATCACGATCCCTGACTCGGCGCTAGCCAATGACGCCACTCGGTTGATTAGGGACACCACCAACGAATTGATCTTCAACCACTCCCGCCGGGTGTTTCTCTTCGGCAGCCTGCAAGCGGCCGCTCGCGACATCACGCCGGATCCAGAACTGCTCTATGTGTCTGCACTTTTTCACGACACAGGCCTAGTCGAGCCCTACCGGACTTCCTCGCAGCGATTCGAGTTAGACGGCGCGGATCACGTGCGGACATTCCTTCGCAGCCACGGAGTCGCGGACGAGATCGCTGACATTGCCTGGACAGCGATCGCGTTGCACACCACACCAGGGGTCCCGGACCGGATGCATCCGGTGATAGCAGCGACGACAGCCGGTGTTGAGACGGATGTCCTCGGTCTTCGTCTCGAGAACATCAGCGATGTCGCTCGAGACGAGATCACTGCCGCCCACCCGCGACCTCGGTTCAAAGAGAACATCCTCGAAGCATTCGCGGCCGGATTCGACTATCGCCCCGACAGCACCTTTGGAACGGTGAATGCCGATGTGCTTGCTCACTTCTCCCGCGACTTCCATCGCTCCGACTTCGTGGAAGTCATCCGCAACTCGTCCTGGTCTGAGTGACCTTCATTCCACCCGAACAGACCGCCGAATAGAAAGGCACGAAATGACTACAACGCTAACCTCAACGCCCATCCGATACATCGATGGGGCAAACGGCGTCCGATACGCGTACCGACGGTTTGGTACCGAGACCGGAACGCCCGTGGTATTCCTTCAACACTTCCGGGGAAATATCGATAACTGGGACCCGAAACTCGTCGATCAGATTGCGGCCGAGCGGGACGTCATCCTCTTTGACAACACGGGGGTGGGTGGCACGTCCGGAGTCACCCCTAACACCGTCGAGCAGATGGCGGATGACGCTATCGCCTTCATTCTGGCTCTCGAGCTGACACAGGTCGACCTCTTCGGGTTCTCGCTGGGAGGTTTCGTCGCGCAGGACATTGCGCTTTCGCAGCCGGATCTGGTGCGGAGGGTCGTCCTGGCGGGCACGGGCCCACAGGGCGCCCCGGGTATGGGGCGCTGGAGCAAGGACGTGGAAGATGCAGCAGTCATCGACAACGCCGGTCCGGACGGGATCTTGTATGTGTTCTACGCGCACTCCGAGTCCAGTCAGGCCGCAGGCCAGGAGTCCCTGGGCCGGATTTACGGATGGCAGGAGGGTCGCGACGAGCAGCCGTCGATCGAGACGAAGAACGCCCAATACGAGGCTGTGATCAGCTGGGGTGAGCGGGACTGGGAAGCCGTCGCGCGTCTGACAACCCTGTCTCAGCCGGTTCTGGTGCTTCAAGGCGATGACGACATCATGATCCCGACGAAGGCCAGCTACACATTGGCCGGACTCATCCCGAACGCGTCTATCCGCATCTACCCGAATGCATCGCACGGGTCGATTTTTCAGCATGCGGACGAGGCGGCGCGAGACACGGTGAGCTTTCTCGAGGCATAACGAAGTGGGTGAGCGCGGCGTCAGCGTGACTTCCGCGAGGCGCGTGACGCTGCTCACCATCCACGCCGGCCAGCCTCGGACGGGATACCTGTTCGAGGCTGGCCGCGGCGGAGCACCAATACCTGATCGGCGGAGTGGCAATGAATGAAGCAAGTGCGACCGACGAGGAGCCGGCGAAGCGACCGTCTGTTCACCAGCGGGTTCGCCGCGTGCTCGCCGTCGTCCTGGCGATTCTTGCGGGTGTTCTGCTGGCTCTTCGCGTCTACGAAGTCTCGTTGCAGCCCGGCGCGGCGATAGTGAAGACAGTGTTCGAGGCTCGGCCGGAGGTCACGCCGCCCGCGGACTTCTCAGCCGTGAAGAGGTCCGTAACTCCTGGTCGACTTGTGAAGGTTGCAGCACAAGGAATCCCGACAGCCGGTCTCACGATTTACTCTCCACGGCATTCATCGAGCGCACTGCCAATGATCCTGTGGATTCATGGTGGAGGTTTCATCTCAAGTTCGGCGTCTACTGTCGAAGACTACTCAATTATCCTCGCAAGCCACGGTTATCTGGTTGCTAGCCTCGACTACTCGCTTGCGCCTGGCGCGCGTCATCCGACGCCGGTGCTTCAGGCGAATGCGGCCCTCGCCCTGCTCGACTCGCGTGCCGCCGATTATGGAGCCGACGCCGCGAAGATCTTCATTGGCGGAGACTCTGCTGGGGCTCAAATCGCGAGCGAGCTGGCGGCGCTGCAAAGCAACCCCGACTTTGCCGATGCTCTCAACGTCCACCCAGCCCTAGCCTCCGGTCAGTTGCGTGGAGTCGTGCTGTTTTGCGGGCTCTACGACATGGACACTGTTGCGAAGACGGGCTTTCCCGCACTGCGGACATACCTGTGGGCGTACACGGGCAGCCGAGACTGGACCAGTTATAGCGATATCGATCAGATGTCCACGACGCGCACCGCGACGAGCGCGTACCCGCCGACCTTCCTTTCCGTGGGTAACGCTGATCCATTTCAGAGCCAGGCCACTGAGCTCGCGTCACATCTTCGGGCGAAGGGCGTGCAGGTGAGCACCCTGTGGTGGCAGGGGAGTCGTAGCAAACTCGGTCACGAGTACCAGTTCGATTTTTCTCGTCCGCAAGCTCGGACCGCTCTCTCGGCGACTCTCGATTTCATCCACTCGCAGGAGGTGCTTCCATGACAGACCAGCCGAATGCGAGGACGAGTGGGTCCAGCGCTCATCGCCTACGGTCGCTGATTGTTGGATTCGTCGTCGTTCTTTCCTCCGCAACCGTCAGCTATTTCATTCTCGTGCTCGTCGGACGGTGACATGCGAATCTCACGAGGAAGCGAATACGTAGCCCTGGGAAGTTCCTTCGCGGCGGGGCCCGGCCTGAAACCGCGGGCGCCCGGATCACCGCGGAGGGCCGGCCGGTCCGACCTGAATTACGCACACCTAGTGGCATCCCGTCTGGGTTTGCGTCTCGACGACGTCTCCTTCTCGGGCGCCACGACTGGCGAGTTGAATGGGGGACCCGAAGGGAGGCTCGGGCAGATTGCGGCGGTGACTCCGACCACGAAATTGGTCACGATCACCGCTGGCGGAAACGACGTGGGGTACCTCCCCGCCCTCACTTTCGCGAGCCTACCTTGGCCCGTCAGCCTCTCTCCGTGGCTTCGCAGTCGAGTGCGCCAGTACATCGACCCCCAAGCGACCGCCGAGAGGTTCAGCGCAATGGCATCAAGCCTTGGAGCTGTGGTTCGTTCGGTGAGGGATCGCGCGCCAAACGCGCGAATACTGATCGTCGACTACTTAACGATCATTCCCGCCAGTCCGACTCTCGACCACCAACTCTCCGTGCTGGAATCGTTTCGCTACGGCGACGTTGCAGCCTGGGCCCGAGACGTGTCGGCTCGACTGAGCGAGACGTTCTCAACAGTGGCGGCTGATGAAGCGTGCTCTTTTCTCGACGTTGCGCTGCAGTCCAGAGACCACCACGCCTGGTCAAGCGAGCCATGGACGAGGAGGTTCCATCCTTCCCTTCGTGGCGGGGCTCCATTCCATCCGAATTACGAAGGGATGCACTCGGTGGCATCGATGATCCTCAAATCGCTCGAGTGAGCGGGCGGCGGACCGCGCCCCAGAGGCGTACCGCTAACACACCGGGTGGAGCAAATTAGAGGGGAGATCTGCGTAAATAGAAGGAGCAAGATGAAAGCCTCAACCGTGGACGTGAACGGTTCGAGACAGTAAGCCCAGCATCCCAGGAGGGCATGTGACGTTCAGTCAGGCTCAGTTGCAGGCCTTCCGGGGTGGAACGCTCCCGGATCAGATTCCGCGCCACCTTCGGCTCCTGTTCGTCGGCATCAATCCGGGCCTCCTCACGATCGCCGTCCAGGCGCACTTCGCCCGTCGAGGCAACCGGTTCTACCCGGCGCTGTTCAGGGCAGGAATCACCGACCACCTCATCGACGCGTCAACGGGCCTCTCTCCCGCCGACGCACAGCAGCTCGATGACCGCGGGATCGGTATCACCTCCATCGTCCCTCTGGCCACGGCTCGGGCCGACGAGCTGACACCGCAGCAACTGCGGGACGGCGGCGTGGCGCTGCGCGGTCACGTCGAGCGGTGGCGCCCGGCAGTTGTCGCATTCCTCGGCATCACCGCGTACCGCATCGCATTCGATGCCCCCGCGGCACGGGTCGGGAGGCAGCGGGATGACTGGGGACCCTCGCAGATCTGGGTAGTACCCAATCCCAGCGGACTGAACGCGCACGCATCCCTGACCGACCTCGCTTCGGCATATCGGGAGACCGCGGTCGCTGCCGGAATCGAACCGTTCCCCGCGCCGGACACTGGGCGAGGGGGGTCAGAAGTTTGTCGCCGAGAGTCTTAGAAAAGTTCCCGGCTGATGTCGGATACAGGCAGAGTGGATCGTTGCATGGGTGAGAGGTGCCCACAAGGGGCACACAAGCCTGAGGAGATGATCAGACATGCAGTATCTGGTATCCGTAATCGATGACGGTCAAGCAGCGAGCGCGGGAAGAACCGACTCGGCGAGCGAGGCGGAGATGGCAGCGATCGATGTGTTCAACGATCACCTCAGGGCCAACGGGCACTGGGTATTCGCGGCGGGCCTGTCTGCGCCGTCGTCGTCCACGGTCGTGGACAACCGAGGCGCCGGCCCCGTGCTGACGGACGGGCCGTTTCTGGAGTCGAAGGAGTATCTCGCCGGATTCTGGATCATGGAGGCCCCCGACCTCGATGCTGTACTCGCGCTCGCCACGCAGGGGTCGAAGGCGTGCAACCGCAGACTCGAGGTACGCGCTCTCCTACAGGAAGGTTGATCATCGAGTCGGCCGCGAGGGCCCACCGCGAGCAGTGGGCTCGAGTGGTCGCCTCTTTGACCAAGCGGTTCGGGAGCCTCGATATCGCCGAGGATGCGGCGGCGGACGCCTTCGCGATCGCCGTCGAGCGATGGCCCGTCGACGGCGTGCCACCGAACACGGGCGCCTGGCTGACCACCACCGCAAACCGCCGGGCTATCGACCGCATTCGC
>Ga0247741_1000653_pt1 | contig 19228 bp, 16 predicted proteins | sample UWRJL213509R2_FD_180945 | JGI IMG/M metagenome (GOLD analysis project Ga0247741, IMG submission 180945) | Plant litter microbial communities from Arlington Agricultural Research Station in Wisconsin, United States - UWRJ-L213-509R-2 | ecosystem: Environmental > Terrestrial > Plant litter >... | reverse complement strand
CTGCAGCCTGTGGAGGACGAGGGGCGGGACGGGGGCGGGACGGGAAGGGCGGTCCCGTTTTCGCTATGTCAGTTCGCGCTGAGTCAGCGCAGATTGACATAGCGAAATCGCGGATGCCGGTCGGTTCGAGGTAGCGAAACCGCACCCGCCGGTTGAGTAGCGCCCGACGAAGGAGGCCGCGTATCGAAACCCCCTACAGCGCCCGCAACGTCACCCGCAGGTGGCTGTTCGGTGCCACCGGCAGCCCGAGGTGGTCCCGCAGCGTCGCCCCCTCGTACCCGGAGCGAAACAGCCCGCGCCGCCGCAGCTCCGGCACAACCAGCTCGGTGAAGTCGCCGAGCGAGTCGACGGTGCCGCTGCCGGCCTCCGCGGTGAACGCGGAGAGGATCGTGAAGCCGTCCACGGCCGAGCCGCGGAACCAGCGCTCGAAGTGGTCCGCCACGTCGACCGCCGACCCCACCAGCACCGGCGCGGTCACCGCGTGCGCCACGATCAGCTGCCGGTAGGTCACAGCGCGGTCGCCGCCGACGGTCCGACCCGACCGCGCGCGCACCACCTCGAGCAGCTGCGCGCCGAGCGCCCCGAAGCGCGCCGCCACCCGCGCGGGCACGGCGTCGTCCGCGGCGACCCCGGCGACGGGAACACCGAGCACACTGGCCAGCGCGCGGAAGCTGCGGTTCGCCGGGAGGTCGAGGGGCGCATCCGCCGGCTGCTCGTCGGGGAGCGGCACGAGGGCGACCAGCCGGTCGTAGGCGTCCCAGGCCTCCTCGCGTGTCGCGCCGACGATCGGCATGACCGGGGTCACGATCCGGAAGGCCTCAGGGTCGCGGCCGACGAGCGCGACCTGGCGCTTCACGGCGTCGTACTGCTCCACCGCCTCCGCGAAGGTGCGCGGGCTGGCGAAGAGCAGTTCCGCGTCGCGCACGGCGAGCTGGCGCGCGTTCACCGATCCCCCGACGACGGCGATCGGCGGGTGGCCCTGCGGCGGGCGGATCACGTTCAGCGGGCCGGTCGAGGCCCGGTAGGCGCCGACATAGCCGAGCGGATGAAGGCGGCTGGGGTCGATGAGCCGGCCGGACTCCGCGTCGGAGACGAAGGCCTCGTCCTCCCAGCTGTCCCAGAGGCCGCGGAGCACGTCGATGAACTCCCCCGCCGCGGCCGAGCGGTCCGCGTCGCTGTGCACCGTCGCCCAGCCGAAGTTGCTCGCCGAGCGCGCCTCAGCGCCGGTGGCCACGCAGAGCGCCGCGCGTCCGCCGCTGAGGATGTCGATCGAGGCCGCCGCGCGGGCGATCGTGTACGGCTCGGAGTGCGCGGAGCTCACCGAGGCGACCAGGCCGATGTGCTCGGTGATGGCGGAGAGGTAGCTGATCGCCGCGAAGGGCTCGATGCGCGCCAGCAGGTACGGGTCGGTGTGCTCGAACTCGGCGGCGGTGGCCAGCCAGTCGCCGAAGAAGAGGAAGTCGAGGCCGGCGGCCTCGGCGGTGAGGGCCGCGCTGCGCAGCACGGCCGGGTCCTGCCGCGGGTCGCTGTGCGCGCCGGGCAGCCGCCATCCCGCAGGCCAGGCGCCGAGCGTGCGCACCGTCGCGCCGAGGATGAGGTGTCCGCCGTCTTCTGTCACCGCTTTTTCTGTCACCATTCGACGCTAGGCACGCCCCACCCGCAGGTCGAGCGCCCGCGTCACGAGGCGTAGCGGCGGGTCACAATCGGTAGCAAAGCGCCTCGATCAACGGAAGCGGCGGCCCTCGTCCCGACGGAACAGCACCAGCGCGGCGGCGAGCAGCAGCACGATCCAGCCGACCAGCCCCAGCCAGGTGAGCGGCTCGAGCTCGCCGCCCTGCACGGCCCAGATCACGAAGTCGCGCGCCTGACGCGAGGGCAGGAACTGCGAGATCGCGTTCAGCCAGTCCGGGAAGAGCAGCGGTGGCAGGAACAGCCCGCCGGCGAAGGCGAGGGTGAAGAACAGGATCTGGATGACCGCGATCGCCGCCTTGGTCGAGAAGGCGTAGCCGATGCAGATGCCGAGCAGCATGAACGGCAGCCCGGCCAGGATGATCGCGAGCAGACCCGCGAGCAGCTCCAGCGGGGTCGCCCGGGCGGCGGTGAGCAGCGCGCCGATCACCACGAGCGGCACGAGCGCGATGACCGCCATCAGGCCGGTGGAGAGCACGTGCGCGAGCACCCGGGCGATGCCGGGTGCCGGCAGCGTGCGCAGGTACGGGTCCCACGGCTTCTCGCGGTTCTCCGCGATGCCGAGGCCGAAGCTGAACAGGCTGCCGACCATCACCGAGAACACGGCCATCGAGGCGACCGCCTGGGTGGCGGACTGCTCGTCGCCGGCGACGCTGCGTTGCGGCACCACGAAGAACAGCAGCGCGAGGGCGGGGAAGACTATCGTGCCGATCACGGCGATCGGAACCCGCAGCGTCTCCAGCAGCGAGTACTTCGTGTGCAGCAGGGTCAGGCCGGCGGTGGACATCAGGCGCTCTCCAGTCGGGGCTCGGTCATCGTGAGGAAGGCCTCCTCGAGGGTCGCTCCGCGTACCGCCAGCGAGTGGAAGTCGATGCCCGAGCGCACCAGCTCCACGATCAGCGCGTCGGAGTCCTGGGCGTAGAAGGTCGTCGCGCCCGCGGCATCCGTGCTGTGCCGTACGACGTCCGGCAGCTGCGCGATCCGCTCGATCTGGGCGCTTCGCAGGGTGACCTGGCGCAGGCTCACCCGGGCGAGCACCGCCTGCAGCGAGTCGTCCTCGAGCACCCGCCCGCCGTCGATCACCACGACCCGTTCGGCGAGCGCCTCGATCTCCTCGAGGTAGTGGCTCGTGATCACGATCGTCGCGCCGGCGTGCTGCTGCCGCCGGATCGCCTCCCAGAGCACTCGGCGGGCGTCGACGTCGAGGCCGGTCGTCGGCTCGTCGAGCAGCACCAGCTCGGGCCGGCCGACGAAGGCGAGGGCGACGCTCAGCCGGCGCTTCTGGCCGCCGGACAGCGCGCCCGTCTGCTTGCGGGCCAGCTCGACGAGCCCGAACTCCTCGAGCACCTCGGCGACCGGCACTGCGTTCTCGAAGTGCGCGCCCACGAAGTCGATCACCTCGCCCACCCGCAGCGTCTCGGGGAGCGCCGTCGCCTGCGGTGTCGATCCGAGCCGCGTGCGGTTGCGGGCGTTCTGCGGCGATCCGCCGAACAGCTCCACGGTGCCGCTGCTTGGCCGGCGCAGCCCCTGCACCAGCGACAGCAGCGTCGACTTGCCCGCGCCGTTCGGCCCGAGCAGCCCCACGATCTGTCCCGAGCGGATGTCGAGACTCACGTCGTCGAGGGCCGTCACCTCGCCGAAACGGCGGGTCACGTTCGCCAGAGAGGCGAGGGGGGTGGTCATCGTTCTCCCAACACTGACCGCAGCGTGTCCATGTAGTCCTCGAAGGCGCGGCGTCCCTTCTTGCTGAGGCCGAGGTAGGTGATCGGGGTGCGCCCCTTGTGGGTCTTCGTGATGTCGACGTAAGCGGCGTCCTCCAGCTTGCGCAAGTGGGTCGACATGTTGCCGGCCGTCATGTCGAGCAGCTCCTGCAGCCGGGGGAAGGAGATGCTCTCGTCGAGCTCGAGCGTGGACAGCGCCGACATGATGCGCAGCCGGGCCTGGGCGTGGATGACCGGGTCGAGCTCATCCACGGGAGGTACCGCCGTTCGCCGCGTTGCGCACGCGGCGCAGCTCTGCGAAGCCGATCGCGGACAGCGCGAGGAAGGCCCCACCCGCCGTGACGGCGATGAAGAGATAGTGGTGCGGGTAGCCGAAGAACGGCGCGGCCGCGGCGACCATGACCAGCCAGGCCCCGGCGATAAGAGAGGGCACGGTGCGCCAGATTCCCCCGGCGATCATGTACATGATGCCCGCGAACAGAACGTAGGCGCTCGGGTAGTAGAAGTTCGCGAGCTCGGCGGTCATTCCCTGCGCGCGGAACGCCGCGCCCAGTACGCCGAGCGCCGTGGCGCCGACTCCCCAGGTGATGCCGTAGACGGTCCCTGTGAACGCGGCCGCGGTGTTGCCGCGCAGTCCCCGACCGCTGCGGATGCCGAGGATCGCGGAGAGCGCGCCGGTCGCCAGCACGCACACGACGAAGAACCACACGGCGACCTCGACCGGAAGGGCGAACGCGGGGCGCAGGCCGTCGATCAGCCAGAGCGCCCCGAAGCCGAGCAGCCAGGTGAGGGCCCAACCGAGGGTGATCACCGGCACGAAGCCGTTCACCTGCCGCTCGATGCTGCGCTGCTGGTTCTGCATGAGCGCGAGCATCGCCGCGGGTTCGAGGGCCGCGTCGTCGTCCTGCGATTCGTTCATGTGTACTTTGTAATGCAAACCACTCTGTGTCGTCAAGCGATTTGCACAACTCGCCACCTTCATCCGCTGCGCAGCTTAAGATGAGGAGCCCATGCCTGATGCCCCGCTCGTGATCGCCTTCCCGCCCGACCTCCCCGTGAGCCAGCGCCGGGAGGACATCTCGCGTGCCATCAGCGAGAACCAGGTGGTGATCATCGCCGGCGCCACCGGCTCGGGAAAGACCACGCAGATCCCGAAGATGCTGCTCGAGCTCGGATACACGAGCATCGGCCACACGCAGCCGCGGCGCATCGCGGCGCGCACCATCGCCGAGCGCATCGCCGAGGAGCTCGGCCAGGAGGTCGGCGAGCTCGTCGGCTACCAGGTGCGGTTCACCGACCGGGTGGGCGCCGACACCAAGATCAAGCTGATGACCGACGGGATCCTACTCAACCAGATCCACCGCGACCGCGACCTGAAAAAATACGACGCGATCATTATCGACGAGGCGCACGAGCGCAGCCTCACCGTCGACTTCCTGCTCGGCTACCTCAAGCAGCTCATGCCGCGCCGGCCGGACCTCAAGATCATCATCACCAGCGCCACGATCGACCCGGGCAGCTTCTCGCGCCACTTCGACGACGCCCCGATCATCGAGGTCTCCGGGCGCACCTTCCCTGTGGAGGTGCGGTTCCGGCCGCTGGTGGCGGATGCTGCGGCTGAGCTCGACGAGGACGACGACGGTTTCGATACGCGGCCTCCTTCGTCGGGCGCTACTCAACCAACGAAAGGGGCGGCGGTCGACCGCGACCCCATCGAGGGCATCAACGCCGCGCTCGACGAGCTCGCCCGCGAGGGCACGGGCGACGTGCTCGTCTTCCTCAGCGGAGAGGCGGAGATCCGCGACGCGGAGGACGCCATCCGCGGCCGCAACCTGCCGAACACCGAGGTGCTCCCCCTCTACGGACGCCTGAGCGCCGCCGACCAGCACCGCGTCTTCCAGCCCTCGACGCAGGCAGGCACCCGCCGGCGCATCGTGCTGGCCACCAACGTGGCCGAAACCAGCCTCACCGTGCCCGGCATCAAGTACGTGATCGACGCCGGAACCGCCCGCATCTCGCGCTACAGCGTGCGCTCGAAGATCCAGCGCCTGCCGATCGAGGCGATCTCGCAGGCCTCCGCCAACCAGCGCTCGGGCCGTTCGGGCCGCACCAGCGATGGAATCGCCATCCGCTTGTATTCCGAGGAGGACTTCACCAAGCGGCCGGAGTTCACCGAGCCGGAGATCCTGCGCACCAACCTCGCCGCCGTGATCCTGCAGATGATCTCGCTCGGGCTGGGCGACATCGCCGCCTTCCCTTTCCTGCAGCCGCCGGACTCCCGCGGCATCAAGGACGGCCTCGACCTGCTGCGCGAGCTCGGAGCGGTCGAGGGCGCCGGCGAGCACCCGCGCCTCACCCACGTCGGCAAGCAGCTCTCGCAGTTGCCGATCGACCCGCGGCTGGCGCGCATGATCATCGAGTCGAAGAAGCACGGCACCACGCGCGAGGTGATGGCCATCGTGGCCGGGCTCTCCATCCAGGACCCGCGCGAGCGCCCGCTCGAGAAGCGGCCGCAGGCCGACCAGCAGCACGCCCGCTTCACCGACCCCACCAGCGACTTCATCACCCTGCTCAACCTCTGGGACTACCTCAAGGAGAAGCAGAAGGAGCTGAGCGGCAACCAGTTCCGCCGCCTCTGCAGAAGCGAGTACCTCAACTACCTGCGCATCCGCGAGTGGGAGGACGTCTACAAGCAGCTCACCCGCCTGGTGAAACAGCTCGGCCTGCACCTGAACGAGCCGCACTCCAACCCCGACGGCATCCACCGCTCGCTGCTGGCCGGCCTGCTCAGCCAGATCGGGCTGAAGGACGTCGCGAAGAAGGACTACGTGGGCGCACGGCAGTCGCGCTTCGTGATCTTCCCCGGCTCCTCCCTCGCGAAGAAGCAGCCGAACGCCATCATGAGCGCCGAGCTCGTGGAGACCAGCCGGCTGTTCGCCCGCGTCAACGGCGCGATCGACCCGGCCTGGGCCGAGCAGATCGCCGGCGACCTCGTGAAGCGCAGCTACTCCGAGCCGCACTGGGAGAAGCGTCAGGGCGCCATCGTGGCCTACGAGCGTGTGACGCTCTACGGCGTCCCGATCATCCTCAAGCGCCGGGTGCAGTTCTCCCGCATCGATCCCGCCTTCGCGCGGGAGCTCTTCATCCGCCACGGCCTCGTCGAGGGCGACGTCGTGCCCGAGACGATGAAGAGCCGCGACTGGGACTTCTTCCGCGCCAACAAGAAGCTGCGCACCGAACTCGCCGAGCTGGAGGAGCGCACACGGCGTCGCGACATCCTCTTCGACGACGAGGCGATCTTCGAGTTCTACAACAGGCGCGTGCCCGCCGACATCTTCTCCACCAAGAGCTTCGAGGCCTGGTGGCGCAAGGAGCGCGGCGCGCAGCCGGCCCTGCTCACGATGACCGCCGAGAATCTCGTCGACGAGCCGGAGGCCACCGTCGATTAGAACGCCTTCCCGAGCGTCTGGCACCAGGGCGACCAGCGGCTGAACCTCAGCTACCGCTTCGAGCCGGGCGCGGACGACGACGGCGTGACGGCCAACATTCCCGTCGCCCTGCTCGCCTCGCTGAAGCCGGAGGGCTTCGACTGGCAGGTTCCCGGCTTCCGCGAGGAGCTGGTGACCGCGCTGATCAAGAGCCTGCCGAAGGAGATCCGCCGCAACGTGGTGCCGGCCGGCGACTGGGCGCGCAAGCTGCTCGCGGGCGCCGAGTCCGTCGACGTCGAGGCGACCGGCCTCACCCGCTACCTCGCCGACGAGATCCGCCGCCAGACCTACACCCCGGTGGAGCCGTCCGACTTCGACGTCGACCGCGTTCCCGGCCACCTGCGCGTCACCTTCGCGGCGATCGACGAGCGCGGGCGCGTCACCGCCAGCTCGAAGGTTCTCAGCTCACTCCAGCTGCAGCTCAAGGCGACCGTCCGTGCCAGCGTGGCGAAGGCATCCGTCACCCCCAAGAGCGACCTCGAGCGGGGCGGGCTCACCACGTGGGACTTCGACGAGCTCCCCCGGGTGCTCGACACCAAGCACGGCAGCGGCGTGATCCGCGCCTACCCCTCGCTCGTCGACGAGGGCAAGAGCGTGGCGATCCGGCTGCAGAGCACACCCGACGACCAGGCGCGCGCCATGCGGGGCGGTATCAGGCGGATGCTGCTGCTGGCGATCCCTGCGCCCACCGCGTACGTGCAGCAGCACCTCACCGCGGCCGAGAAGCTGTCGCTCGCGACGAGCCCGTACAAGTCCACGGCCGACCTCTTCGCCGACTGCATGGCGGCGTGCATCGACGACGTGATCGGCACCGAGGAGATCTTCACCCGGGCGCAGTTCGAGGCGGCGCGCGACCGCGTCTCCGCCACCATCGTCGACGCGATGTTCCGCACGGTGGCGCAGGTGAGCGCCGTGCTGCTCGCCTCCCGCGCCGCGGAGAAGCTCATCTCGAAGACGTCGAGCATGGCGCTGCTGGCGCCGCTCGCCGACGCCCGCGAGCAGCTCGTCGACCTCGTCTACCCCGGCTTCGTGGCCGCCGCAGGAACGACGCAACTGCGCCGGCTGCCGGTGTACCTCGCCGCGCTCGCGCACCGCATCGAGCGGCTCGGCGACAACGCCGGCCGCGACCGGGTGTGGCTCTCGGAGGTGCAGGAGGCAACGCAGCGCTACGTCTCGGCGGGCGGCGACCTGCCGCTGCAGCCGGATGCGCCCGAGCACCTGCGCCATGCGCGCTGGATGCTCGAGGAGCTGCGTGTCGGGCTCTTCGCCCAGCATCTGCCGACCGCCGAGCCGGTCTCGCTGCAGCGCATCACGAAGGTGCTGGCCGGCGGCTGACCCCACGCCGCCGCCGCTGCTGCTGCCGCTGCCAAATGAAGGAGAAACCCGCGCGTTCCGGAAAGTGAGGCGGAACGCGGGGACTGCCGCCCGATTTCTCCTTCATTCAGCAGAGGCAGAGGCAGAGGCAGAAGCGGGGCCGGCAGGGGCAGGGGCGCTACAGCACCTTCGAGAGGAACGCCTTCGTGCGCGCGTGCTGCGGGTTCGTGAGCACGTCGTCGGGGCGCCCGGCCTCGACCACAACACCGTCGTCCATAAACACCACCGAGTCGGCGACCTCGCGCGCGAAGCCCATCTCGTGGGTCACGACGATCATGGTCATGCCCGACTCGGCGAGGCCCTTCATCACGTCGAGCACCTCGCCGACGAGCTCGGGGTCGAGCGCGGAGGTCGGCTCGTCGAACAGCATCAGCTTGGGGTCCATCGCGAGCGCGCGGGCGATCGCCACGCGCTGCTGCTGCCCGCCGCTGAGGTGCGCCGGGTAGGCGCCCGCCTTGTTGGCGAGCCCGACGCGGTCGAGCAGTTCCTTGCCCCGGGCGACCGCCTTCGCCTTGGAGAGGCCGCGCACCAGCGTCGGCGCCTCGATGATGTTCTCCAACGCGGTCATGTGCGGGAAGAGGTTGAACTTCTGGAACACCATGCCGATGTCGCTGCGCTGCTTGGCCGCGACCTTCGGACGCAGCTCGTAGAGCTTGCCGCCGCGCTCCTCGTAGCCGACGAGTGTGCCGTCGACGGCGAGGCGCCCCGCGTCCACCCGCTCGAGGTGATTGATGCAGCGCAGGAAGGTGGACTTGCCGGAACCGCTCGGGCCGACGAGGCAGAGCACCTCGCCGCGGGGGACCTCGAGGGAGATGCCGCGCAGCACGTGGTTGGAGCCGAAGCTCTTCGAGACGCGGTCGGCGAGAACCATGGGGACGTCGCTCATTTGGTGTTCTCCGAGCCCTGAACGGTCGTGGGGGTGATGAGCTTCTCCGGTCGCGCCTGGCCGACCCCGCGGGAGAAGCGCTTCTCGAGGAAGTACTGCCCCACCATGAGGATGGAGGTGAACAGCAGATACCAAGCGGATGCCACGAGCAGAAGTGGGATCGGCTCGAAGATCGCCGCCGAGACGTCGCGCGAGCGCCCGTAGAGGTCGAAGCTGTACGGCACCGCGGCGACCAGCGACGTGGTCTTCAGCATCGAGATCACCTCGTTGCCTGTCGGCGGGATGATGATGCGCATGGCCTGCGGGATCACGACGCGGCGCATGGTCTGCAGCCACGACATCCCGAGGGCGGTGGCCGCCTCGTCCTGGCCCTTGTCGACCGACAGGATGCCCGCGCGCACGATCTCCGCCATGTAGGCGGCCTCGTTGAGCGCGAGCCCGATCACGGCGAGCCAGAACACGTCGACGAAGTCGTCGGTGGTGAGCGTCGCCCACGGCTCGGTGAAGGGGATACCGAACTCGATGGTCTTGTATATCGTCGCGAACAGGCCCCAGAACACCAGCTGCACGTACACCGGGGTGCCGCGGAAGACCCAGAGGTACAGCCAGGCGACGCCCTTCACCACGGGGTTCGGCGAGAGCCGCATGATGGCGAGCACCACGCCGAGGATCACGGCGATGACCATCGACAGCACCGTGAGGATCAGCGTGTTGAGGGCCGCCTGCGAGATGCGCTGGTCGAAGAGGTACTTGCCGAAGGTGTCCCAGCTGTAGGCAGGACGCTGCGCGGCGTCGATGATGAACAGCGCGAGCGCCAGCAGCACGACCACGGCGAAGACGTTGCGCCAGGGGTGGCGCAGCTTGATCGCCTTGATGACCTCCGCCTGCTCTGCCGCGCCGGCGCCCTCGGCGACCTTTCCTGCTGTCTGCGAGGCCACGGTCGTTAGCTGTCTGCGCCCGCGTTGATGGTGATCTCGGCGACGCCGCCGTCTTCGACACCCCATTCGGCGAGGATGTCGTCGTAGCTGCCGTCGTCGACGAGCGACTGGAGGGCGGCCTGGATGGCGGCGGTCAGCTCGGAGCCCTTGGCGATCGCGATCCCGTAGGGGGCCACGTCGAAGGCCTCGCCGGCCAACTCGATCTTGTCGTCGACCTGCGACACCGCGTACTGGGTGATGGGCGAGTCGGCGCTCATCGCGTCGGCGCGGCCGAGGGCGAGGGCGTTGGTCGCCTCGTCCTGGGTCTCGAACTTGAGGATGTCGATCGCCTCGAGGCCCTGCTCGGTGCAGGCCAGCGACTTGGCCGGCAGCTCCTCGGTCTCCTCGTAGGTGGTCGCCTGCACGGCGACGGTGAGACCGCACGCGTTCGCCGGGTCCACATCGCCGTCGACCGGCTGCGCCCACTGGATGCCGGCGCCGTAGTAGTTGACGAAGTCGACGACCTCCTGGCGCTCCGCGTTGTCGGTGAAGGAGGAGAGCCCGATGTCGTAGGTCTCGCCGGTGATGCTCGGGATGATCTTGTCGAAGCCGGAGGTGCGGTAGTCCATCTCCACGCCGAGCTTCGCGGCGACCGCGTTGCCGAGGTCGACCTCCCAGCCGATCGGCTCGCCCGCGGCGTTCTTGTACTCGTTCGGTGCGTAGTTCGGGTCGATGCCGACGACGATGACACCGGCGGATGCGATGTCCTCCGGCAGCAGGGCCGCTGCGGCGTCGTCGACCGCGATGTCGGAGGCCGCTCCGGACCCGGTGGTGTCGCTGGGGGTGCTGTTGTCGACGCAGCCGGTGAGGGCGAAGACCGCCGCCACGGCGAGGGCGGGGACGGTGAAGGCGGTACGCATGGTGCTCCTTGAAATCCGTAGGCATAATGTGCCAGTGAAAGAGTTTACTCCGTGCCGGGCGGCCGGGATGTGACGAACTGTGATGCCCCGCGCTGGCGCCGGGTGCGCGCAGGTCGTAGCGTCGAGCGCGTGACGGCGAGCTTCCTCTACACGAGCGCGGACGATCCGCGCGCCCGCCCGCTGGTCGACGAGCTCTCCCGCGAGTACGACGAGCGCTACGGCCTCAACGACGGCATCCCCTCCTCGGTCGAGCTCAGCCGCTACCCCGCCGAGCTGTTCTCGCCGGACGGCGGCGGCGCCTTCCTCCTGCTCCAGCGCGACGGCGAGGTCGTGGCCGGGGGCGCATTCAAGAGAGCGGATGCCGCGACCGCGGAGATCAAACGGGTGTGGACCTCGTCCGCCCACCGTCGCCAGGGCCTGGCGCGCCTGGTGATGGCGGAGCTGGAGGCCGAGGCGTCCCGCCGCGGCTACACCGGCGTGGAGCTGACCACCGGGGCGCGGCAGCCCGAGGCGGTCGCTCTCTACCTGAGCCTCGGCTACGCGCCGCAGTTCGACCTCGACGGCGACCTCGAGGCGGTCGGCTACCTGGCCTTCACGAAGCCCCTCGTAACGGCGCTCGAGTAGTGAACGAGGCAGGTTTCGATACGCCTGCTCCTTCGAAATACTCGCTGGTTGAGTAGCGAGCGAGGTACGAGCCCGCGTATCGAAACCAGCTGCGCGACCAGGTTTCGATACGCCTGCTCCTTCGTCGCGGGCTACTCAACCAACGAAACTCCCGCAGGTTTCGATACGCCTGCTCCTTCGTCGCGGGCTACTCAACCCACGGGCTGGAGCAGCACCCGCAGCGCCTCGCGCACCCGGTCGTCGAGCGGCGAATCCGCGCGCACCGCTGCGCCGACGGCCGCGACCACCGGCGCCAACAGCTCCCCCGCATCCGCTTCACCGACCTCGATCAGCTCCACCGCCGACACGGCCTCGATGGCGAGCACCGAGCCGAGCAGCGCCACCGAGCGCTCGAGCAGCTGCAGCGCCAGCGCCGCGTTGGAGGAGTGGTCCTCGACGCCCTCCGACAGCGACGATCCCGACAGCGTGACCGCCCCGGCGAGCTGCCGCAGCTCCGTGAGCTGCGCGGCGGCCGAGTACCAGAGCAGCCCGGGCACACTCGCCCCGCCGGAGCGCCGCAGCGCGGCCCCCAGTGTCGACAGCTGCGACAGCCGCCGCTCGCTCATCGCCGCCACGTGCCCGACCACCACCCGCAGGTTCTCGAAGGCCAGCGCCAGCTCGAGTGCGAAGAAGTTGCCGCCGGAGACCAGCGCGTCGGACTCCACGTCGACGAGCGGGTTCTCGGTGCGCGAGTTGAGCTCCAGCTCGAGCGCCTGCGCGAGCCGCGCGACCGCGACCCCGAGCGAGCCGTGCACCTGCGGCACCGAGCGGAAGGAGATGGCGTCCTGCGTCGAGACGACGCGCCCCGGCGAGGCCAGCGACGACGGCGCGAGCAGCGAGCGGATGCGCCCCGCCGACACCGCCTGGGGCCCCACCGCGTGGGCGGCCTGCACCCGCGGGTCGAACGGAGAGAGGTTGCCCCCGCCGGAGTGCCCGGCGACCGCCACCAGCGACAGCGCCACCACCAGATCGGCGCCCCGGGCGAGGGCGCGCAGGTCGGCGAGCAGCAGCGAGCCGACGCCCACGCTGTAGCTGTTGGCGCTGAGCGCGGCGAGCGCCTCGTGCGGCTGCAGCACGATCGGCTCGAGCCCGACCGCGGCGAGCGCCTCGGCGCCGGGCACCACCGCACCGTCGAGGAGCGCGAATCCCGTGCCGGTCGCGACCGCGGCCACGGCGGCGAGCTGGGTGAGGTCGGCGGCGCCCACCGAGCCGGTGCGCGGAACGAGCGGGTGGACGTCGCGGTTGAGCAGCTCCCGGTACTGGGCGGCGAGCGCGACGGTGACGCCCGCTCCCCCGCGGCTGAAGCCGATCAGCCGGGCGGCGATCACGGCGCGCGCCTGCTCGAACGACAGCGCCTCGCCGACGCCGCCCAGCGAGTTGCGGATCGTGCGCGCCTGGAACTCCTCCAGCCGCTCGTTCGAGACCACGATGTTGCGGCCCGCGCCGAGCTCTGTATTCAGCCCGTAGACCGGCTGACCGGCCGCGAGCATCCGCTCGACGACGTCGCGGGAGGCCTGCAGGTCGCGTTCCAGGATGGTCGCGAAGCCGACCCGTTCGCCGTCGCGGGCGATCGAGACGATGTCTGCGGTTGCGACGGCCTGGCGGGAGAGTATGGGCATGGATGCAAGACTGCCCTAGAAATCGCTCAGGTTCGCGCGCAGCCCGCCGTCGCCGAGCTCGTCGCGCAGCAGGCCGCGGCGGCGCAGCGCGGGCACCAGCGGGTCGAGCGTGCGGTGCACGTGCGCCGGGTGCACCTGCCCGGTGAAGAGGAAGCCGTCGCCGCCGACCTCGTCGGACAGCTCGCCGAGGTGGTCGGCTATCTGCTCGCCCGTTCCGATCACGGCCAGTCCGTCCTTCTTGGCGCGCGCCTGCAGGATCTCCCGGAGCGTCGAGCCGGCCGGGGCGGACTTCACGAAGTTGTCGAGGGTGCCCTGGTTGCTGTTGGTGCTGAGCTCGGGCAGCGGGGCGTCGAGGTCGAACTTCTTGAAGTCCACACCGCTCAGGTAGGAGACGCCCTGCAGCGCCTCGTCGATCGCGGCCTGCGTGAGTTCCGAGCGGCGGGCGCGCACCGAGGCGCTCTCCTCGTCGTTCGCGGTGACGATCGGGTTGACCACGAAGAGCACCGTGACCGCGTCGGGATCACGACCAGCGGATGCCGCGACCGCTCGGATCGACTCGCGGTAGGCCCGCATCCGCTCGGGTGTCGACGCGAGCTGCAGGATGACATCGGAGTTCTGGCCGGCGAAGGCCTGCCCGCGTCCGGAGGCGCCTGCCTGCACCATCACCGGCTCCTCCGCGAGCGGGGCCGTGTTCAGCGGCCCTCGCACCTGGAAGAACTCGCCCCGGTGGTCGATCGTGTGCACCTTCTCGAAGTCCGCGAAGCGGCCGCCGGCCACATCCTCGACGATCGCGTCGGCGTCCCAGGAGCGCCAGAGCTTGCGCACCACGTCGACCCACTCCTGCGCGCGGTCGTAGCGCAGGTCGTGCTCGATCTGCTTGTCGAGTCCGTAGTTCTGCGCGGCGATGTCGCTGCCGCTGGTGACCACGTTGAAGCCGAGGCGGCCGCCGGCGAAGTGCTGCAGGGTGGCCAGCAGGCGCGCGGCGGTGAAGGGCTCGTAGAAGCTGGCGCTCAGGGTGGGCACGATGCCCAGCTTCGAGGTGGCCGCGAGCAGGTACGGCACGAGCGGGAGAGGATCGTGCTTGGGCACAAAACGCGCGTCGCGCAGGTTGACCTCGGCGGTGCTGCCGTAGGTGTCCGGCACGGTCACGCCGTCCTCGATGATGAACAGGTCGAGGCCGCTCGCCTCGAACAGCCGCGCGGCGTCCTGGTAGACGGGCGGCTGCTTCCAGTCGTAGCCGATGCCGTAGGTCGGGTCTCCCCAGCCCTGCACGCCGAAGCCCGCGCCGAGGAACCAGCCGAAGTGCTGCAGTGCCATCAGTCGCCCGATCCGTCGGCGAAGCCGTCGGCGTTCTTGCCTGCGGACTCGATCCAGTTGCTGCTGAACGCCTTGCTCAGGTAGTTGTTGCCGCCGTCGGGGGCGATCACGACGATCACCGACCCGGCGGGCGCCGTGCGCGCCGCCTTCAGCGCGGCGGCGACGGCGAGCCCGGAGGACGGCCCGAGCAGCAGCGCCTCCTCTTCGGCGAGGCGGCGCACCGTGTCGTAGACCACGTCGTCGGCGACGGTGAGGATGGCGTCGGTCACCGACTTGTCGAAGATCGACGGCCAGTTCGACTCGGGCCAGCGGGTTCCGACGCCGTCCACGATGATGGTGCTCGCCGGCGCTCCCCCGTAGGTGGAGCCGACGGGGTTGGCGCCGATCACCTGCACGGCCCCGTCGCTGATGCTCTTGAGGAAGCGGCCGGTGCCGGTCACCGTGCCGCCGGTTCCGATGCCCGCGACGAAGTGGGTGACGGTGCCCGCGGTCTGGTCCCAGATCTCCGGGCCGGTGGTGGCGAAGTGCGCCTGCGGGTTGGCCTCGTTCACGTACTGCGAGCTGCGCCAGGCGTTGGGGATCTCGGCCGCGATGCGGTCGGCGATGGCGCGGGCGTTCTGCGGGTCCTCGGGGCCGGCCTCCCAGTCGGCCTCGACGAGCTCTGCACCGTAGGCGGTGAGCAGCGCGCGCTTCTCGCTGGAGATGAAGGCGCTGTGGATGATGATCACCGGGTGCCCGGTGAGGCGCCCGACGAGCGCCAGCCCGATCCCGGTGTTGCCCGAGCTGGACTCCACGATGGTGGCGCCGGGCAGCAGGGAGCCGTCGGCCTCGGCCGTGCGGATGAGGTTGAGAGCCACCCGGTCCTTCGAGGAGCCGCCGGGGTTGCGGCTCTCCAGCTTGACCAGCACTCGACAGTCCAGCCCGGCCGTGAGGTTGTGCAACTCGACGATCGGGGTGTTGCCGATGAGGTCGGTCACGGAGGAGAGGATGCCGGCGTTGTTCGCCTGGCGCACCCTCGTGGGCTCTCCGATGTAGGTCATCCGATGACACTAGGCGCGGCGGCCGCGCGGCGGCTATTTCTGTTGCCCCGCGTGACGCCGCGTGACCCGCAACGTCACAGTGCCGGCGAGACCGGCGCCTCCGCCTCGTAGCGCGCCACGAGCTCGCGCTTGAGCACCTTGCCGCTGGGACCGAGCGGGAGGCTCTCCACGATCTCGATCCGCCGCGGGAACTTGTAGGCGGCGAGCTTCTCCTCCGCCCACGCCCGCAGCTCCTCCGGCCCGGTGTCGGCGCCGGCCACGAGCACGACGCACGCCATGATCTCCTGCCCGTGCGCGTCATCCGCTATACCGAAGACGGCGACGCTGGAGACGTCCGGGTGGTGGCTGACGACCTCCTCCACCTCGCGGGGGTACACGTTGTACCCGTTGCGCAGGATCATGTCCTTCTTGCGGTCGACGATCCAGAGGTAGCCGTCGGCGTCCTTCGTGCCGAGGTCGCCGCTGCGGAACCAGCCGTCGACCACGGCCCTCGCCGACTCCTCGGGCAGGTTCAGGTAGCCGTTCATCAGGTTGTGGCCGCGGATGACGATCTCGCCCAGCTCGTCGGCGGGCAGCAGCTCGATGCGGTCGTCGACGTCCGACCGGGCGATCTCGATGTCCACGCCCCAGATCGGCTGGCCGATGCTGCCAGGCCGCGGCTCGCGGCCCACATGGTTGAAGCTGGCGACCGGCGAGGTCTCGGTGAGCCCGTAGCCCTCGTAGATCTCCACGCCGAACTCCTCGCGGAAACGCTCGATCACCGCCAGCGGCAGCGAGGCGCCGCCGGAGACCGCGTAGCGCAGCTTCGGCCGCTCGGTGATGGTCTTCGCGGCCTCGAGCAGCGCGATGTACATCGTCGGCACGCCCATCATGACCGTGCACTCGCTGTCGATGAGCGCGCGCAGGGCGGCCTCGCCGGTGAACTTCGGCAGCAGCACCACCCGGGCGCCCGCGCGGAAGCCGGTGTTGAGAGTGCAGGTCTGCCCGAAGGTATGGAACAGCGGGAGGCAGCCGAGGATCGTGTCGGCGGAGCTCAGGTCGAAGGTGCCGAGCAGGAGCGTGCTGGTCTGCTCGACGAGCGCGAGGTGGCTGCCCTCCGCGCCCTTCGGCCGACCGGTCGTGCCGCTGGTGTAGAGGATCGTCGCCGTGTCGTGCGGCGCTCGGGGAACGTAGCTGTCGATCGCTTCGACGGATGCCGCGATCGCCTCGAGCTGCGGAACCCCCTCGATCGGCCCCGGCGCCATCACCGAGAACACCGGCACCCCGGCGAGCGCCCCGCCCCACTCGCCCTCGCGCAGCAGCGGGGCGGCGCAGACCAGCAGCGTCGCGCCCGAGTCGCGCAGCAGGTACTCGATCTCGTCCGCCTTGAGCAGCGCGTGCACCGGCACCACGACGGCGCCAAGGCTGAGGATGGCGTAGTAGACACGGGGGAAGTCCGCGACGTTGGGAATGAGCATCGCCACCGCGTCGCCCGGCTTCACACCGCGGCTGCGCAGCGCGCCGGCGTAGGCGCGGGTCTCGTCCCAGAGCCGCCCGTAGCCGATCGCCTCGCCGCCGACCTCCACTGCGGTGGCCTCGGGCGTGCGGTCCGCCGCCTCCTTCAGGATCGCTGCGACGGAGAGGGTCTGGAAGGTCGGGTTGTGCATGGTGCTCCTGTCGGCGGTGACGGGTCGTGTGCTCTCGCACCGTACGCCGCACTGCCGACACCGGTCAAGCGCGCCTAGAGTGCTTGCTATGCGCACCGCAGTCATCGTCGACGCCATCCGTACCCCCTCCGGCCGGGGGAAGCACGGCGGCCGGCTCGCCCACCACCACCCGGTCGACCTGCTCGCCGCGGTGCTCGAGTCGCTGGTCGCGCGCACCGGCATCGACCCGGCCGGGATCGACGACGTCATCGGCGGATGCCTGTCCCAGATCGGCACACAGGCGGTGAACGTCACCCGCAGCGCCGTTCTCGCCGCGGGCTTCCCGGAGTCGGTGCCCGCCACCACCGTCGACCGGCAGTGCGGCTCGAGCCTGCAGGCCGCCGCCTTCGCCGCGCAGGGCGTGATCGCCGGCGCCTACGATGTGGCGATCGCCTGCGGTGTGGAGCTGATGAGCAGCCATCCCATCAATGCCGCTACCCTCGGCGAGGACAACCTCGGCCCGCGGGTGCGTGCCCGCTACCCGGAGGGCCTGGTCGGGCAGGGCGTCTCCGCCGAGCTCATCGCGGCGAAGTGGGACCTGAGCCGGGAGCAGCTCGACGCCTACGCGGAGCGCTCGCACCGGCTCGCGGCGGCGGCGGACTTCTCCCGCGAGATCCTCGCCGTCGACGGGGCGACAGTCGACGAGACGATCCGTCCCGCGACCACGCTCGCCTCGCTCGCCGCCCTGAAGCCCGCCTTCCACGACGAGGCGATCGGCAGGCGGTTCCCGCAGATCGACTGGCGCGTCACCGCGGGCAACTCCTCGCCGCTGACGGATGGCGCATCCGCTGTTCTGATCATGAGCGAGGAGCGCGCCGCCCAGCTCGGGCTCATTCCGCGCGCCCGCTTCCACAGCTTCGCCGTCGTCGGCTCCGACCCGCTGGAGATGCTGATGGGCGTCGTCCCCGCGACGCAGAAGGTGCTGCAGCGCGCCTCGCTGTCGATCGACGACATCGACACCTTCGAGGTGAACGAGGCGTTCGCATCCGTTCCCCTCGCCTGGCAGAAGGAGCTCGGCGCCGACCCCGAGCGCGTCAACCCGCGCGGCGGCGCGATCGCCCTCGGCCACGCCCTCGGCTCGAGCGGCACGCGCCTGCTCACCACCATGCTCGGCACGCTGGAGCAGACCGGCGGCCGCTACGGTCTGCAGGTGATGTGCGAGGGCGGCGGCATGGCGAACGCCACGATAGTGGAACGGCTCGCGTAAGAGCGCGTCACACGACGAGCGGATGCGCGAGCACCTGCGTAGGGTCGTCATCACATCGCGGCGTGCCCAAGTGGACTAAGGGAACGGACTCATAACCCGTTATTTCGCAGGTTCGAATCCTGCCGTCGCGTCGATGGGGTTCAGGGCGTAACGTGCCTCAACGACGAATCGCCCGTATCCGCCCCTTCTTTTCAGAAGGAGGAGGACACGGGCGATTCGGGAACCGGACTAGACGGTCGCTTCGGCCTTCGGCTTCGACGTCGCCGAGGCGTTCGACTCGTAGGAGGTGTTGGTCGACTCGAAGAAGTTCACCAGCTGCAGGGTGTCGTTCGCGGCGGCCATCCACTTGGCGGGGTTCGACACGTTGTAGTGCGTGTCGAATCCGAGCTCCTCGAGGCGGCGGTCGGCCAGGTACTTCACGTACTGGTTGATGTACGTGGCGTTGAGGCCGAGGATTCCGTTGGGGAGGAGGTCGCGGTTGTACTCCTCCTCCATCTCCACGGCGTCGAGGATCATCTGCTTGATCTCGGCGGCGAACTCCTCGGTGCCGACCTCGGGGTTCTCCTCGAGCACGGTGAGGATCAGGTTGATGCCGAACTTGAGGTGCAGGCTCTCGTCGCGCACCACCCAGTCCATCAGCGAGCCGAAGTTGCGCAGCAGGTTGCGCTGGCGGAAGCTCAGCGCGACCATGAAGCCCGAGTA